>OCOY01000028.1_pt1 | contig 41738 bp, 7 predicted proteins | sample 1494131 | NCBI WGS metagenome assembly OCOY01 (sample SAMEA3275523, study PRJEB22092) | marine metagenome | biome: ENVO:00000039; feature: ENVO:00002042; material: ENVO:00002010 | collected 2014-06-21T17:05:00+00 | depth 1 m | reverse complement strand
TGATGCTGCTGGATCTGGGCCGCAATGATGTTGGCCGGGTGGCAAAGGTCGGCACAGTGCATCCGACCGAGAAGTTCATCATCGAACGCTATAGCCATGTGATGCATATCGTCTCGAATGTGGTGGGCGAGCTTGCTGATGGCGAAGACGCGCTGTCGGCGCTGCTGGCGGGCCTGCCTGCGGGCACGGTTTCGGGGGCGCCAAAGGTGCGCGCGATGGAGATCATCGACGAGCTAGAACCCGAAAAGCGCGGCGTCTATGGCGGCGGTGTCGGCTATTTCGCCTGCAACGGCGAGATGGACTTTTGCATCGCGCTGCGCACGGCGGTGTTGAAAGATGCCCAGCTTTACATTCAAGCCGGCGGCGGCGTGGTCTATGACAGCGACCCCGAGGCCGAGTATCAAGAGACCGTCAACAAATCCTTTGCCCTGCGCCGCGCGGCCGAGGATGCGGGGCTGTTTTCCACCCGCGGCAACCGCTAGGGCTTAATCCAGCCAAAGCCCCTCTGCATCATAGCCACCGCGGCGGATGTGCTTGGGGTCATTCACCTCTGGGAAGCGGTCGGCCCAATCGCGAAAGCGGTCATTGCTTACCACCTGCACGCCATATTTGCGTGCGGTTTCAAGCACTACAGGATCGGCGGGTGTGGATTTATCAACCACGCGTACGCGGTCTTGAGGCAAATCCAAAAGCGCGGCAAAGCTGGCCTCGTCTTGGAATTTGCCCGTAACCAAATGGCCCGCATTGGCATCAAACACCACGCCAGGCAAAAAGCCACGCGCCTCAAGCCTGCGCAGCACCTCGATCAGCGTTGCGATCTGAGGGGTATTCTCACGCCAAAACAACACATTCGAGCCATCCACCACAATCAGATTGCGCGGCGGCACAAAACGGGCAAGCAGGCTCTTGATCCAGGCCCAGAAACTAAGCAGCATCGCTGGCCCTGCCATCACCAAAAGCTCGGGCGATTGCGCGACCCAAGCAGCAAAGACCCCCAAGCCCGAGATCACCAGCAAGGTCAGCGGCAACGACATCGTGGTGCCGCGCTACTTGGTCAGAACCGCTGAGATCGGCGCCAGCGCCACCGAAGCCCCGCGCCCCTCGACGGCCCATTCCATCAGCGCAGTGATGGTCTCGAGGTTGGTCGAGCCCAGCACCACCACCCGCCCCTCTTGCGCGGCCTTAAACGCCGCGCGGTCCAGATAGCGTCGGATCAGCGGCGCGGACTCGCTCTGCGCGTCCAACTCGCGGAAGATCATCGCCGATGGCAGGCCTTCGCGGCGCGCCACTTGATCGGCCGGATTAAGCCCGCGATCATAGGTCAAAAGGCCACGGCCCATGGCTTTGACCACGGCAACCACCTGCGTCGAGAGGCTGCGGTCATCTTGAAAGCCGTTGGTCTCAAGATCCATAACCACAACCGTCTGCGGCAACACGGCATCATTGATCTGAAAGCTTTGTTCGAGGTCGGCAGGGCTGGCCCCTTGAGGAATGCCGCTGGCCAGCATCACCACCTCTTGCCCGCCAGCGCGATAGATCTTCTCGGCATCCGAAGCGGTGGGGTCCATCGGGTTTAGCACAAAGCTGATTGGAAAGGGCAAGGCGGCAAGGGCTGCACGGTCAAGATCCGCCGCACCGCTGTCTTTCAGCACCACCGCAAACAGCGGCTTGCCTGCGGCATTGGTAAAGGGGCGGGCAAATTTCACCAAGGGCATGTCCGCTGCGGGGTCTGGCGCATCGGTCTGCGCCGCAGGGGCGGCAGCAATGCTGGGCAGGCGGCCAAGGGTGACGCCGTCAACCGTCTTGGGCAGCTCGGCCACAGGCGACAAGCGCTCGGGCACAGTGGGTTTCGGGCTTGCAGGCGCGGGAACAGGCGCGGCGGGTGTTGGCGTGGCGGGCGTTGGCGCAGTTAAAGCCGGAGCCAACAGCGCATCCTCGACCGGCAGGGGCGCGGGGGCCGCATCGGCTTTGGGGGCCTGATCTGTATCACTCAGCTTTGGCAGAGCTGCGGGTTCGCTGGGCACTGATGCAGGCGGTGTCAGCAGGGCAATTTGCGGCGCAGCCACGGCAGGAGCAGGCTGCACCGGCACCACAGGCGCAAGGCTGACCACGGCCGGAGGTGTCGGGCTGGGCTCTGGCGTGGGCGCGGGCGTGCTGGGTTGCGCAGTCTTAGCTTTAGGCAGCGGCTGCGTGGCTGGCGCGATTGCTGTGCTGGCAGGGGCAGGCGCTGGCACGGCAGGCGCTGGAATAGGCTCGGCGACCTGCTGCGGCGCATTGGTCTGTGGCATCGGCGCAAGTTGCGAGATAACCCCAAGCCCAATCCCCGCCACAACGCCCCCAACGACGATCCCTTTGACAAAGTTCTGGATCACCCTCACCTCCACCCAAAATTATACCGCACTGGATTAAACCGCCCTGCATGAAACGGATCTGCCTTAAACCGCGCTGGCCCGCCACGCCGCTTTGGCGGTGCCTCTGACTATACACTGGCTCTTTCAAGAGGGAAAGTAACCGCGCTTTCACAGCCAGTCCAAGCTGCGTGCCGCAGGCATCCCGCAAGCTGTGCAGCACAAGCGGTTCAGTGAATTTCGCAACTTTAGCATGAATATTATTCCTAAGATTTTTTAAATTATACTTTAGAGGTAAAACCTTTAACCCCGGCTGCATTAAACTAACCTTCTGTGACCTGAGTAATTTGTTGCGATATTGGAGCTTTATTTGTCCGGCGGCCTGACCACTACAGACCAGCAGCGTCTTATCCCTATCCATGACTTTGTGTTTCGCGATTTTGAAAGATCGCGGATCATGCGCATTCGGGATCTGCTTGCTGAAAAGCCTGTGTTCTTTTCGATGGCCTATCTGGCCGTGGTCTTTTTCTGGACCGCGATGATGAGCTATAGCGCGGCCAAGCTGGGCGACCCCTCACCCGCCCTGAACCTGACGCCCCATATCGCGCATTTTACGATGATTATTGGGATTTTGCTTTATCCAAAGCGGCTGCTGTGGGTGCCGGTGGTCGCCTTTGCGCTGGTCTATCTGATTCCGTTTTCCATCCCCGCCAGTGACAACAATCTGAACTGGTTTCAGATTGCTGCCATGACGCCGCAGATCATCGCGTTGAAATTTCTTTCTATTTTAATTGCAGGCGCGTTGGTGGGCTTTTCTGCCCGCTTATTTTGCACGCTGATCGAGGATCGGATCTCGCCCTATGTCGCCGATCTTTTGACGGTGCTTGGGGTCTTTGCGGCTTTTTTGGTGTCTTCCTTTGTGCAGTTGGCGCTGGATTGGCAGTTTGCACAGCATTTGTCGCCCCAAGCACAGCTTGATCTAGGATTTTGCGCCGATTTTCTGCATCTGGGAACCGAGCGGATCCTGCGCGGCGGCGCGGTGGTCTCGGGCTTTTTGCTGGCGATTTTAGAAATTTCAAGCCGCGCAGCTTTGCGTCGCGCTATCTTTTTGTCGCCGGTGTTTCCGCTGCTGGCGCTGCTGCAAAGCAATGGCTTTGCCCTTTACGCCCCGCTGGATGCGGCGATCCTGTCCTTGCTTATGGTGGTGGTGCTGCCGGTGCCGCTGGCGATTGGCAGCTGCATCGTGGGGGTGCCGATGTATTCGGCGCTGACCGGGAATTTCGTCAAAAGCACGCACCTTCATGACGCAAGCGCTGATATGCTTGAACATTATTCGATCATGATCATGCTGCTGACGGTTTTGGTGCCGACCCTGCGCGCCTATATTCAGCACGATCTGCGCCACCGCATGGCGTCTTTGCGCAGGCTGTCGATGGTGCGTGACTTCGCTGATACGGGGCTTTTGTCGTTCAATCTGGATCATCACCGCTTTCGCGCCGATGCCAGCACCCAGCGCATTTTTACCCTGCCGGCAGAGGGAAATGCCAATCTTTTCATCGACCTCTTTGAAGGCGAGCACCGCAAGAATATTGCCAACGCCTTGAAAACAAATCGATGTGGCAGCGTGACTTTACTGCTGTCACGCAAATCGGCTACCTCGGAGGGTGGCGATCAGGTGCTGCGGATCTATCTTTGGTATGAAACCGCCCCCAGTGGCGAGCAGGTCGCTTATGGGCTTGCGCTGGATGTCAGCGCCGAACACGACCAAGAGCGTGCCTTGCAAGAAACTCTGGGCGAGCTGTCCTCGCGGCAAGAGCGGCAGCGGCAATTGTTCTCGATCATCTCGCATGAATTGCGCACGCCTGCTTCGGTGATTTCGATGCTGGTGCATGATATTGAGCATGGCAACCTTAAGGAATCTAGCCTGCGGCAGCTGCGCGACGCCACCGGTCAACTGATGTCAACGCTGGCCGATATGCGCCAAACCGTGAACCCCACCCAGAACCTGCCGATCACCAAAGTGAACTTTGCACCGGCGGAACTGGCTGAATCAATTCGCAATATGTTCGAGCCACAGGCGCAAGAGCATGGCATGCAGATCCGGCTCAACCTTTGTGACAGCGCAAGGCTGCTGCGCAACAACGATCAAATGCGCATCCGGCAGGCGCTGACCAATCTTGTGCGCAATGCCATCATCCATTCCAAGGGCACGCAGATTATCATCGGTTTTGGCATGACGGAAGGCCCCGAGCAAACCAGCGTCTGGACGGTGCAAGACGACGGAATAGGCATTGCGCCGCAAGATGTTACGCGCTTGTTCCAGCCCTTTGAGCGCGGCTTGCAAGACCCGCGCAGCCAGGCTGATGGCAGCGGGCTGGGGCTGTTTATCGCCAAATCTTCGGCCGAGGCTTTGGGCGGCAGCCTGACCTATTTCGCCCCTACCGAAGGTGGCGCGGGCTATCGGATGCAACTGCCCGATCCGATTGTCTTGCAGACGCTGCAAAAGCAAAGCGTGGCGCCAAAGGACAACAGCGCGGCACGCTTCCCCGAGCTTTATGTTCTGCTCGCCGAAGACAATCAGCTGGTCGCCGAGGTGACAAGCGCGCTTTTGGCGAAGTTTGTCGGCCGGATCGAAGTCGCCGGCAATGGCCGCCTGGCACTTGAAATGATGTGCGCCGATCCTCCCGATGTGCTGATCACTGACCTGTTTATGCCCGAAATTGATGGTGACGACTTGGTACGCCAAATTCGTGGGCTGGGGATGACCCTGCCAATTGTCGGGGCGACGGCAGCGGTGGTGGGGGATGATGTCGAACGCTTTCGCGCCGCTGGCGCTGATCTGGTAATGTCAAAACCGCTCGATTTCAGAGAGTTGCGCAATATCCTAAGCAAGATCGTGCCAAAGTCAGCATCCGTCAAAACCGCCGGAAACCGTTAAACTGTGGCGCGTTCAACTGGCTTGCAACTGGGGCTCCGGCTGTTTGAACGGCACAATCTTGGGGTCGCCCAGCACCGACGCCACGCCATCGACCTCGACCGTGCGCAAAAAGAACAGCCAAGCCTCCTCGTCGGTGCGGAAGTGACGGCTCCACTTACGATCCGCCCGTGCGCCTGATTGGGTGATCAACTGCCATGGCCCCTGCGGCGTCATCCGCAGAATGCGCACATCAATCGATACCGCCTCTTTCACGTACATCCCCCCCAAGGCAGAGACATCCGCTGTGGCCAGCCCTGCTTGGGCAAGGGGCTTTTCTGCCAGCAGCGGTTTGCTGGCTTTGCGCGTGGCCAGAACCCCAACAGCGGCCCAATAGCTTAACATAAACAAAGCGGTAAAGACCACCAAAGCCAGCAGCGCCAGCAGAGGGCTGTTCCAAAACACCACGCCCAAAACCGCAGGCGCCGCAAAAAATGGCATCAGCGCCAGCGTCGCAAGCGGATTCAAATCTGGGTCAGAGTGCCGCTTGCCGGTCAACCGCGCCAGCAAACGGATCATGATATGATGAAAATGCATCCGATCAGGTTGATTGATCGCTTTTTTCAGCATCCAACGCCGCATGATCGAAAAGGCAGTATCGGCCACCGGCCAAAACAACACCAAAAGCATCGCAAGCGGCGAGAGCTGCGGGTTGCGCGCCATCAGCACAATGCCCAGCCAAGCCAGCGCATGGCCAATCGCATAGGCCCCCGCATCGCCCATGAAAATCTTTGCAAAGGGCCAGTTCAGCAAGAAAAACCCAAGCAGCGCCGCACAAAGCACCAAGCCGGTAAATTGAACATCAACATCGCCAGTTTGCATCGCGATCACCACAATCGCACTAGAGGCCACCATCGCGTAGCTTGACGAGAGCCCGTTCAGCCCATCAATCAAATTCATCGCATGGCAGGTGCCCGACGACCAGATCAGCGTCACAAGCACCGGCAGCAGCAAAAAGCCAAACACAGGATCCAGCTGTGGCAACAGACTTGGTACGAACTCGGCGGTCAAACCCATCGCAACCGCGGCCGAGATCATCGCCGCCAAAAGCCGCGCTCGCGGCGAGACATTGCGACAGATATCTTCTTTCAGACCCGCCACAAAGATCACAAGCCCAGCCAGCATCGCCAGCAACAGGTCGGTCTCGATATTGGCTCGGTTTAAAAACAGCACCACGGCAAAGGACAGCAGCACTGCCGCGCCACCAATGCGCGGCGTAGGCTTCGAATGCAGGGCCTGCTGGGCCGCCGTATCCGCCAACATATGACTGTCAGACAGATACGGCAGCTTAAACCGAACCAACAGCGCACACACCACGAAACTTATTAAAGTTGCACAGCCCCCCCACAGAACTGAAGCACCCATCAACATTACAACCTCAACTACTTAATACACTCACCCAACAGGACGCTTCGCAAAGTAAGAGGAAAATCGGACAGAGGCAGAACCCGCCGATCCAACGATGCCGGTTAAACATCGGTTAATCTATATCCCATTGCAACAAACAATGTACACTTTAGAGAATTTTAACCACTTTAGTATAAGTTTTCGCAGGCGGCCGAGCCTTAGGGGCGACGGCCGTCAAGCCGGCCACAACCTAAAGGCGATCAGATGACAAAAAATGTGCAGACTTACCGCCGACTCACTCTGCCGCGCCGGAAATCGCGAGGGTGAGATCACGGCTACGCTCGCGGTGCAGCATCGTGGCGCGGGTTCTGGCCTGCTTTTTATCATCAATCAGCTGACAAAGCCGCATCACCGCATAACAGCCGCGGGGCAGACCGGCTTGCAACAGGCGGGTCGCCAGACTGCGCAGTCTTTGGTCGCTGCGCGCAATCAGATCGTCTTCCAGACTCAGCCAAAGCTCGACCTGCCCCGGATCGCCTTGCCGACCACAGCGGCCGGCAAGCTGCAAATCCAAGCGCGGACTTTCGTGCAATTCGGTAAGGATCACATGCAGCCCACCGCTGGCCTTGGTCTGGGCGCTGATGCGAATATCGGTGCCGCGCCCAGCCATATTGGTGGCCACCGTCACACAGCCCGCCTGCCCTGCCGCGCCAATGATCTCTGCCTCACGTTCGCCGCTATGGGCGTTCAGCACCAGATGCGGCTGTTCGGCCAGATGCGCAGAGACCTGCTCCGAGGCGAAAACCGTGCGCGTGCCGACCAATATCGCCGCCCCGCCCGCGCGAAGCGCGCCGACGCGGGCTGCAACCGCCATCCAGCGCGCTTGAGAGGTCGCGAAAATCTGTGCCTGGGGCCAAAGCCGAAGATCAGGCTTGCGCCCCGGAATCCGGCGCACATGCAGACCATAGACATTCCACAACTCGGCCGCCGCAGGGCTCGCTGTCGCCGTCATGCCGCACAGGCGTTGATAGCGACGAAAAAACGTCTGAAGCGTGATCCGCCCAATGGTGCGCACCGGCAGGGTCAGCGCCAGCCCCTCTTTCAGCTCGATCATCTGATGCAGCCCATCCGACCAAGACCGATCCGGCATTGGGCGGCCGGTGCTTTCGTCAATCACAACCACCTTGCCGTCTTGCAGCAGGTAGTCGCGGTCGCGCGAAAACACATGCAGCGCGTTCAGGGCCTGCAAGACCGCGTGATCTCGGATCGCGGCAACCCGCATTGGGCCGTTTTGGGCGATTGGATGACGCTCGAGCCACTGCCGCCCCTCGGCCGTGATATAGGCCATGCGGCGGCGCGCCAAAATCTGATAGCCGCGGGTGGCGGGCATCTCTTGTGCCACCGCCATCGCGCGGCGTAGATCCTCGACCGTGACGCCACCCATATTGGCCGAGCCTTCAGACAAAATGAACGGCATGCAGGCCTGATCCAGCAGCACCGAATCCGCCTCGTCGATGATCGCGCAGGGCAGCCCCTGCATGGTGAAATCGCCCGATTTTCGCCCGCGAGAGGTGAGACGCGCCGCCCAAGAGCGTCTGCGCCGATCGGCCCCCTCGGCCAGCAAACCATCGCGTAAATAGTCAAAAACGATCTGTTTGGCGGTGCCGAAAACGATATCGCAGCCATAGGCAGTGCGTCGGGTGGTTGGGTCTTGCCCCTCTTCGACCAGCCCCGCCCGTAGCCCCAGCGCGGCAAATATCGGCAAAAACGTCTCGTGGTCGCGGCGGGCCAGATAGTCATTTACCGTAAACAGATGCACCCGCACCCCGCCCAAAGCATAGGTGGCCGCTGCAAGCGCTGCGGTCAGCGATTTGCCCTCGCCGGTGCGCATCTCGGCAATATGACCGGTCAGATTTGCCCAAGCCGCCAAAAGCTGCACCTCGAAGGGCCGCTGTCCGATGTGCTGAGAGGATAATTCTCCAATCAATGCAAAGGCTTGACCCACGACAACCGGATCTGCGCGCCTGCCCCGAAACATCTTGCGCAAGCGCAGCCGCATCGCCGGCAGCGCCTGCACCAGCTCGGCCGGCGCTTTGCCCGCAAGCTTTTGCGCCGCAGCCTGCGTCTGCACCACCACCGGATGGCCCAGCCGAAGCGGGCGCACCCGTGCCGCCAGCGCCGCAAAGGGGGCCAAAACCCCACGCGCGGCACTATCAAAGGCCGAAGGCTCCACAGTTTCGCGCTCGGGATATTCATCCCAAAGCGGCAGCGTCAAACCTGTTGCGCTCGGCCTCATGTCTTCATCTGCCGCAAGAAGGTCTGCCGCAGCCAGCGCATCACCCGATACCCAATCGGCTCGGTGCCATGATCGAAATGCACCAAAACCCGCTCGCCAATCAGCGTTGGCGGCAACTTAGCGTCAGGCGACAGATCAAACTGAAACAGGCTATCAACCGAATGCCCCCGCTGCGGGTCAGAGGGGTCAGCTAAAATATCACCACCCCCCACGGTTGAAAGCGCAGGCGACGGCAGCAGAAACGAGCCTTCGGGCACAAAGGCCGAAACATGCGCCGGAATGCGCAGATTTTGATCGCGCAGCAGCCGGATATCAACCGCCTTCAGCCTGCCGCGCACCAATTCCGCCGCATCTTGCCCCAAGGCCACCCGAATGGTCAGGCCCGCATTGCTCCAAACATAGCCCAATTCGTCGCCCTGATGCACAAAGCGCCCTGGCAGATCGACCCGCTCGGGGATCCAAACCTGCCCAGCCCGCGGGGCCCGAATGATCAGATTGCTCTGCGTTTTTTTCAAATTATCAACGGCTTGCGTGGCGAAGATAATCTGCTCTTCCAAGATTTTAGACTGCACTTTGTCTTGGAAAGTCACGGCCAAAGCTTCTAGGCGCAATTGCTCAAGCGTGGATTGTGCCAAAGTAATCCTGCCTTTTAAGATTGGATCAGCCAATTGCAAGACCGCTTGGCCCTGCACAGCGGTCTTGCCGCCAAAGAGCTGCACATTTTCAATAAATCCATCCGCCTCGCTGCGCAAAATACTTGCAGGAGGGCCAACCAAAACTCCGTAAGTCACTGTCGAATAGGCCGCAGGATAAAGCAAAAGCCAAAAGCCAAGCGCCAGTAACATCCCAAGAGTGGTGAAAATCGCCTTGCCGCGCTGAAGATCTAAGACAGGCGAGACAGCTAAAAACCGAATGGCTTTGCCAACAGGAACAACAAGGGTGTTAAACAGGCTCCAAATCGCCAAAAACACCCCAAAGATTAAAAAGCGTCCAGCGATCAGCAGAACAATCGCCAGCATGACGGTCATACGATATAAAAACGACAGCACGGCATAGGAAAACATCCAGATCCGCTCCATCGTGCTATTTGATGGGTCTTCGCCACCTTGAACATTCAGCGCAAATTTTTGGAACAGATACCAAAAAAAGCTATTGGCCCGCTGCGATAAATTCGGAATTTCAAGCAGATCGGCCATGACATAATAGCCATCAAACCGCAGCAATGGATTGCCGTTAAACAACAGCGTCGAGACGCTGCCGATCAACATCACATTATAGGCAAAAGCCCGTGCAAGTCCGGGTTCGGCGTTTAGCCAAAAGATCAAGGCAATTGCCGATAACGTCAGCTCGACCAAAATGCCCGCCGCCCCCACCGCTGCACGCTGCCATTTTGACTCGAAAGCTGAAGATTGCGAGGCATCAACATAGGGCACGGGAATAAACAGCAAAAACATCAAACCAACCTCGCGGACCTCGCCGCCCCAGCGTTTGGTGGTATAGGCATGGCCCAATTCATGTAGAATTTTGACCAATGGATAGGTAATCATCACCAGCGCAATATTTGACGCAGCCAGCACCCGTTCGACCGAATTTTGGGTCAACTCCGGCCAATGCATCACCGCCAAAACAAGCGAGATCATCATAAAGGCCACCCAAATAAAGACGCCAAGCTTGGAGAAGATCGGAGCGACAATCCAATAGGTAGCATTTAAAAAACGGTCGGGATCAAAGATTGGGATCCGCAGGGCAAGCGGATTTGAAAAGAGCGCCAAAACTTTGCGCCGCTTTTCACGCTTTGCTCGCCGCGACAACTCGGAAATGCTCGAGCGCGCACCGCCGGTTATAATATCGGCTTGATATAATTGACTTAACAATTGGATCAAATCGCCTTGGCTGGGCGGTGCATCAACAAAGCGCTCGCAGGCCTCTTCCCATAGGGTTTGCAGGCTGCGCTTGCCGTCCATACGTTCGAAAACATAATGGCCTTGGGGGGTTAGACGGCTGAACTTGCCGGACTGATGATCTTGCAACACAAACCAAATCTGGCCACGGAAGACTTGCCGGCGCAGGCTAACATGACGGCGCTTGCGTGGGGCAAGATCGGCCACACGATACCAATCCGCAGAAATAAAACCTTGTGCCATCTTAGATCAACCAACGTGACCAAAGCGTGCTGCGCAGCCAATTCACGATCGGACGAAACCAAATATCACCCAATCGACGGCTTTCAACCTCGACACGCGCGACCCCCTGCATGCCATGGCGCAGAGGCGCGGCCGAACCCAATAGTCTTGCAGAAACGCTAAAACGTGTCTGCCCCTGCCCGTAATGTGCGACGGGTAGAATATCTTCAATAACCAATGGAAAGGTTTCAGAGGGCAGCGCCGTTAGTCTTAGCGAAGCATTTTGACCTCCGCGAATATCGTCGATTTGTCGCTCGTTTACGGTCAGCGCAATGCGAAAATCGCCTGCCGGAGCAATCGTCATCAAAGGTTGCCCCCGCGTTACCGAAGCGCCGACCGCATGTGTCAAATCGCCCTGAATAACGATGCCATCAAAAGGCGCGCGCAATTGGGCGCGCTCGAGTTGATTGTCGATCAGCGCAATTTGAGCATCAGCCTGTGCCACGCGTGATTGGCTAATCGCCATTTGCGAGCGATCTCGACTTGCCAAAGCGCGATCAAATTCCAATTGATCTTGGCTGCGCTGCGTCGTCAGTCGCAAGCGCTGCAAAGCCAAATCGCGGTCATCAAGGCGTAAAAGAACCTCGCCCTTTGCGACATGATTGCCTTCGCGCGCGTTCACCTGAGCGATAAACCCGTCAAAACTTGCCGAAAGAATGCGCTGCTCGGACCCTTCCACGGTCGCGTCGGCAGGCACTGCATAGGTTTGTTGAATGCCAATCAAAGCAACAAGACTCAGAATAGCGGCCAAAGTCAGAGTTTTGGCTAGAAAATATCCAGGCCCCAAGATGTTTTTAAACTGCTGCTTGCCAGAGGCCAAAAGCTTAAATCCGATCCAACGGTTGTTCAGCCGCATCTCGTCCAAAATCGGATCCATCACTGCGACCAAAGACATCAGGATTTCAATCTCATCATTTGAAAAGGCTTTGTGGCTTGGGCGTTCAAACACAAAAGCGCCGCGATCATCGGGATCGTTTAAAAACGGCACGGTTAAAATTACAGTTCCATTTGCGTCCGCCGAAAGGCTTTGATGCGCGCGTAAAATATTGGCATCGTTTGGATCAAGCGGTGGCCACATCAGCGGAGTTTCCTGATCCACCGCCTCTTCGATCACATAGCGAATATGGCGCACATCGCGCAGATTGCGTGAAAACTGCGCAGAGTTGGAAATCGCAAGAATATGGCCACGATTGCGGCGCATCTCGCCAATCGAGACCCGATCGCAATCAAAGGTTGCGGCAAGATTGGTCACCGCGGCCTCGCAAGCCGCGAGAAAATCGCCGCATTGCGCCACCAAGGCCACCACTGTCAGAGCGGCTTCGGCGGTGTCATAAAGACGGAGCTTTTCCTCGGCTCGCCGCGCCAAAAAGCCCGCAACCAGCCAGCCGCTGCCCATGTGCAGGGTCTGGGTAAAGCGGGTAAAGGCGGCTTTATCGGCAAATTCGGCCTCGACCACGACCATGGCCGCGACCTCGGCTTCAACCATCACGGGCAGGCAGAGATAGGTTTGCTCGGAGTTGGGCCCGGCCTGCCCCGGCAGCGCGCCGCTGACCACAAGGGTTTGGCGCGCCCGTGCCTCGACCACAGAGGGCAGAAGCGCTGGCCGCAGCAAGCGCCCCTGCGGCGCGGCACCAAGCGTTCGCACCGCGTCTTCGGCCTCAAAGCCCGCGACACCGACAAAGCCCAGCGATACCGCAGCGTCCCCGACAAATCGGGCAAACATGCTCTCGCACCATTCGGCAAACACCTGCTCCGAGGCGCGAGGGGCTGCGGGCTGCACCAGGCTTGCAGCTTGCTGCGGGCTTGCCGCTTCACTCTGTAACATTGTCATAGCAACCCCTTGTGAAGGGCGAGGCCCTTACCAGCTAAAGCTTTGAAAACGGCGATTTCCCGCCGCTTTGGTGTTATCTTGCCCGCATCAATGCCAAGCGCTGCGCAAAGGTCAGCGGTGCAGAGGCCACCACCACCACCACGGGAGGGGTCACAACCACGGGAGCGACCACAGGCGCAGGGGTTGGGGTCGCCGCAGGCGCGGCCGCTGCCCGCATCTGAGCCAATTGCTCGGCAAAGGAGAGCGGGGCCGCGACGGTTGCCGCAGGGGCCACCACCACCGGTGGCGTTACCACAACCGGCGTTGCGGGCGCTGTCACCACGGGGGCTGCAACCGGCGTTGTCACCACCGCAGGCGTCGATGGTGCCGCAGCGGCTGCCCGCATCTGTGCCAATTGCTCGGCAAAGGAGAGCGGGGCCGCGACGGTTGCCGCAGGGGCCACCACCACCGGTGGCGTTACCACAACCGGCGTTGCGGGCGCCGCGACGGGGGTGACAGGTGGTGTCACCACCGCAGGCGTCGATGACGCCGCGGCTGCGGCCCGCATCTGTGCCAATTGCTCGGCAAAGCTAAGGGGCGCGGTTGAAACCGCTGCGGGTGGGGTGACAACCGGCGGCACGCTAACCACGGGGGCCACCACGGCCGGAGCGGTCAGGGCGGCTGCCGCATTTGCGCGCATCTGTGCCAATTGCTCGGCAAAGGTCAGCGCAACTGGTGCTGTCTCGGGCGGGGTCACGGCAGGTGGCGTCACGACTGGCGGCGTTCCGGTGGCCGGATCGGTTGGCGTGCTGCCTCCCGAGCCAGTGCCAATCGGCGCGAAAGTCTCGCTGCCCACCATCCAGAAGCCCCCCTTGTCGTCCAGATAGGCAAAGGTGGCGCCAGCGCTATTGGCCAGATCAACAAGTTTTGTGGCCCCAGCCGTCACAGTGCGGCCGCTGGCTTGCAGCGATTTGAATTGACCGCTCGTGCTGTCGTAAAGATAGGTTGGCAAGCCCGCAGCCTTGGCCGAAGCCGCGGCCAAGCCGACCGAAACCGGCGTGTTGGCAGCGCCGTTCGCCCCCGGCGCAAGCCGGCTATAGCCTGCGTGCAAGGCCGTCATATTGCCATTTACCGCCGTCTTCAGCAGCGAGGCCCCTGCCGTATTGACCGCCGGCTGCAAAGCCAAGGCCGTGCCAAAGGCCGCATCATAGACTGTGGCTCGAACCACCATGTCTTGGGCGCTGCCCGCAATCAGATAGCTGATCCGCGACACCGCTGCCGTGGCGTTTTCCAGCACCTCGACCGAGCGGATCAGCACTGCCCGCGTGGTCCCCGAAACCGAGGCCGCTTGGGTCAGATAGCCATCCGCATCACGCAGCCGCAGGATCGTGGCATTGCCACCAAGGATGACATTGCCTTCGCGGGCAAAGCCATTGGCATCAGCGGCACCGCTCACCCCTGCCGATTGGCCCGATGCGCCAAAGATCACATCTGCGCCAGCGTCATTCGCCGCCGCAAAAGCAGGCAGGCCAGAGCCCGAGCCAGAAGCCGACACGACCACCAATCCGCCAAACAGATCTGACGAACCGCCAATCAGATCATCCTGCCCGCCATTGCCGAACAAGACGTCATTGCCAGCACCACCTTCGATGTAATCGGCGCCATCAGACCCAAGACCGGCTGCATCCTGCCGAGAGGCTTTCACCGCCAGCAGTGCATCCGAAGCCGCCTCTGGCTTGCCCAAAGAGCCGTAAAGGTAATCAAGAGCCCCTGGGCTGCTGCGCTCGAGCAAAACCTCGCCTCCCGCTGCGGTCATCGCGGCAGAGCCTGTCCACTGTCCGCCTGCGGCCACAAATTGTGCATAGGCCTCGGCTCCGGTCCAAGCGCCAACGCCCATCCCTTGCATGGCATCAAGAACGCCGTCGCCATTAAGATCAAGGCCGCCATCGCCTTGGATCACATCAGCCCCCGATTGGCCAAACAGGCTGTCATTGCCAGCACCGCCCGCAAGGTAATCATCGCCAAAGCTGGCGCTGCTGACCTGAGGTGCGGTGTAAAGCGTCACAACACGATCCGCCGCGATCGCGCCTGGCGCGCTTTGCCCAGCCGTGCCCACGACCCCGTTGACCAAGCTGCGCAGCAAGATATTGCCCGAAGCCTTACGCAAAACCGAGCCGCTGTCGCCCAAGATCACATCATCGCCCGCACCGCCATCGATGATGTCGCGCCCGTCGGCCGAAGCCGTGGCCAGGCTGGTCAGGCTTGATCCCGCTGGCAAGAAATGCCCGCCGATCAGATCATCATTGCCGCCGCCGCCAAAGATCACATCATCGCCTTGGCCGCCCACGATCAGATCATCGCCGCTGCCGCCACGGATGGTATCGCCGCCGCCGCCCTCGTTTGCCGCCGTAAAGGCCGAGGCGAGCGTCATATGCGCGTTCGCCGTCAGATAGGCAGCGCTGTCGATGCTGCCAGAAAGGCGGGCCGCATCGCCAAAGATCAGATTGCTGCCGGCTGCCACCGAAATCGTATCGCGCCCTGCGCCACCGATCACGATGTCATTGCCAAGACCTGCTTCCAGCACATCATCGCCGCCAATCGCCGCCGAGATCACCTCGATCAGGCTTGGTTGCGCCTTGCCGGTGGCGGCAGTCTCGAATTGGATGCTGCCCAGATCGCCCAGCAGAATGCTTGCGCCCAAAGCAGAGGCCGCCCGCAAGATGTCAGCGCCTTCGCCGCCAATCGCATAGCCGCCGCCCAGACCCAATGTGATCTGATCGGCCTGCCCCGCAGCCCCCGCAAGTGTCGAGGTGATTGCCGAAAGCGTCATCGGCAAAGCCCCCGCGATGGGCTGTGTCGCGGTTCCAGTCATCAGACCTTCATCGCCGATCACTGCCGCAGGGCCCGCACCTGCAATCAACGTATCTGCGCCCGCGCCACCCAGCATCAGCACAGCCCCCGGCCCCGAGATAATCGAATCCGCAGCCCCTTGGCCGTTAAAGGTGGTCTCGATGCGCAGCGCTATGCCCGTCACCGCATCAAAGACCATGCTGGCATTGTCGCCAAACAAGATCGCGCCCAAGCTATTACCGCTGCGCAGGGTATCGGCGCCAAAGCCGCCAACCACAATGGCCGAACCTGCACCTGTGGTGATAAGATCATCGCCGCCTTCGCTGCCAAAAGTGCTGGTGATATTGGTGATCACGCTGGTCAGCGCGCCTGCGGCCGCAGCAGCCGTGCTGCCCTGCACAAGACCCATATCGCCAAGCACAATATTCGCGCCCTCGGCCAAGGTGATGCGATCCGCGCCACCGCCCCCCAGCACGATATTCGCGCCATTCGCCGCAACGATGGTATCCGCACCATCGGCTGTATTGCGCTGCGACAAGATGCTGATCAGGGTCGCAACATTGCCCTGTGCGGCAAAGCCAAGCTCACCGCCATCGCCAAGGACCACGTTATCGCCTGCGCCCGCATCCAGACTGTCATCTCCAATGCCGCCCAGCAAAATATCGCTGCCGCTGCCCGAGATCAGCTGATCAGCTGCGCCAAAGCTGCCGCCGGTCGAGGTGATCTTGGCCAGCAAACGCGCGCCCCCGCTGCCCAGCGTAAAGCGGATATCCGCAGAATCGCCGATCAACACATCCTGTCCGGAATTGGCCGCCAAGCCGCTGACCGCGCCATAAAGCGTGTCGCTGCCCATGCCGCCGATCACAATGTCATCGCCCGCGCCGCCACTCAACATATCGCCGCCGCCCAGCCCCAGATCAGACGAATTCACCGCCCCCAGCGCCCAGACCCTGCCCAGCATCAAGCCGCCTGTTAGCGCCTCGAGGCTGACCAGATCGCCGGCCAGAATGTCATTGCCCGCATCGCCCGAAATCGTATCCGCACCTGGGGTCCGTGTATCGCCCGCAAGAGTGATGGGGCTGGAAAGACGGCTGCCAATCACGCTGACAAGATGTGTGGCAAGATCAATCGAAAGCCCCGCATCGCCGATCAAAATATCATCGCCTGCCCCGCCCGACAGATTGTCAGAACCCGATCCGCCAAGGATCAGATCGCGGCCAGCGCTGCCGATGATCGTATCGGCTCCGACGCCGCCATCAACCGCAATAGCGCTGCTTAGCCCCCCCGAAGCCGCCAGCGCTGAGAGATCAATCGTGTCGCCAAATTTGTCAGCACCCTTGGTGGCATCAAAAGCCCGGCCCGTGTCCGAGGCTTTCAGCAGCGTGCCAGAATAGCGCAGGCCCGCCGTATCGGCATCGCCAAACAGCGCAAGCCCTGCGCCATCGGCAAAGGCCGAGACCATCAGACGGTCCGCCCCCGCCCCACCGTAGATCAGCGTCAGGCCCGCAAGCGCTGTCGCATCCGCAGTGGTCTTGCTCACAGCAATGTCAAAGCGGTCATTGCCTTGGCCCAGCAGAACCTCGGTGGTCTCAAAGCCACTGATCGCCACGCCCAAGCTGTCGCTGGCCCCGATGCCGATATCCAGCTTACCCTCTGCCATGCCCAAGCCCGACACCAGCGTGCGCTGGCGTCCATCACTCGAGACCACCGAAGACATCGCGCCAAGCGTCGCAGTCAAAGTCGCATCGCTGAACAAAACGATGCGGTCATTGCTGGCGGCTTCGTCATAAACCGAGGTCAGCGCAGAGATCGTGGCATAGCTTTCGCTGGCCAAAGTCGAGGCCGAGCGATAGCTCAGAGTGCTGATCCGCCCGCCGTCCACACTAAGCGCGCCCAGCATCGCCGTCAGATCATGCGCGCCGGTGTCAAAGTCTTTCAACAGGCCAACGGCTGCGGTTTTGGTTTTGCTGGCAGCGGCCGCCCAATCTGCGGTGCTGATAGCCGCCGTGGCTGCAAATTTTGGCGCCGAGCCAAAGCTGAAGCCACCGCCCGAGGCGACTGAGACCACCGCTTGTATCACATCTCCCGCAATCGCGACGTAATCGCTGCCGCCATCTCCGATGATATTGGTCAAAGTGCCCGCCGCCGTCGATTGCACCACAATCGAGTCATCACCTTCACGCCCGTCAATCTGGATGAAGTCTTCAGTGCCCGAAAGCTTGATGATCAACCCAAGCCCCCAGATGCCATCTTGGGCGCTGACAATGGCGTCAGCGGCTTCGGTGCCCATGACAGACAGAGTGTCGATCCCGCTGCCACCGACCACTTCGATCAGCCCATGCGCCTGATAGGCGCTAGCGGCTTCGGGGAGGCCCGAAATCCGCATCGCGGCCAGGGTAAAGCGGTCATTGCCCGCCCCGCCTTCCAGCCGCAAGGCCGCCGCATTGGCATAGACCAGCGTCGCGTCATCGCCCGCACCGCCCCGCAACAACAGGGCATAGCTTGCGCCATTGCTCAGATAGCCGCGCGTGGTCTTGACCGTCTCGATAGGGTCAACCACCGTGCTAAAGAAGCCGCCGCCTACCTCGGGTTGGCTGCCGTAAAGCTGGCCGATGAGGAAGACATCCGCGCCATCGCCGCCGTCAAAGACCGCAATCGCACTGGTGTCATCCGAGACGAACAGATCCGCACCCGCAAGCCCAGACACCAAAAGACCCGCGTCCATGCTGTTGTCATAGCTGATCCGCTCGATCGCGCTGTCGCGCCCTGCGGCGTTGCTTAAGGTTTGCGAAGCTGTGGCGTGCAGCAAGGCCACATAGCCTGCCCGCGACAAGAACACATCGTCTTGCGCCGTGCCCAGCACCGTTAGCGCATCGGCACCAGAGCTGACCAAACCGCTGTCAAAGACCCGAATATCATAGCCGATTCCGATACCGGCACCCGAACCAAAGGTCTGAACCGTCACACGATCCGCACCGTTTTGACCATCAATCGACAGGCTGTCACCGCTGGCTTGCGTCGGCAGACGCAGGATGTCGATCTGGTCATCGCCATCGCCGCCCAGAACCACGGTTTTGCCGCCCAGCTTGCCCAAATCCTGCATCAGCAGATAATCGGCACCCGCGCCAAGGTTCAGGGTGCTGGTCGTCGCACTAAGCTTTGAGGCCAAAAGCTTGACCACATCATCGCCCGCCCCCGCCGCTAAAGACAAGGCTCCGCTGACCGTGACCACATCCTCTTGCAAGATCACAAGATCAGCGCCCGCATCAGTCAAGATCGACATATCGCCGCTGGTCTCCAGCGTGCTGCCCGTGATCAGCACAACATCCGCCCCCGAAGACAGCGACAAAGTCGTGCCGCCCTTGCCCGATTTCAGACGGGTCGCGCTGATCGTTACAGCCGAGGCCCCCGCGCCAATATCCAGCAACCGCAGCGCCATCGCCGCCGTCAACGAGCCCGCAATCACCAAAGTATCAAGCGCGCCATCAAAGGCACCAAGGTCGATTATCACATCGCCGGTCGTGCTGGTAATCGAGCCACTTGCTGGCAGGGTGACACGATCGCTGCCGCCACCCGATTGAACGGCAGCTTGGGCCTTGGCCAGAATGCCGCTGTTAAGGGTGATGACATCGGCGCCATTGCCGGTGGAAATCAGGAAGGCATTCCCTGCCGTCGCCTGTTTTTGCAAAGTCAGCCGCAGATTTCCTGCCCCAGCCGAGATCAGGCTGATGTCCTGCGCGGCAGTCACGGTGTCGTTCAAGGCGACAATCGCAGTGCCGGACGCAAGGGTGCCAAGATTGACCAGCACCGAGCCTTCGACAGCCTCTAACATTTTGTTAAAGGTAACGATATCCGCGCCACCGCTGCTTGCCACTGTCAAAGCGGTGCCCGCCTTCAGCTTGCCGTCAAAGGTCAGCTCATCGGCGCCAGAGGCAAGGCTTACCAAGATAAAGCTGCCCGCCGTGACATCGCCGATCAGGTGAATAAGCGCGCCGGTGCTGCCTGTGTTGGTCAGCGTAAAGCTGGTCGCGGCCTTGATTGCGCCGGTGACCGTCAAGCTGTCAAAGCTTGGCATAAAGCTAAAGCCGCCCGCCGCGCCATCGCCCAGATCAAAACGGATCGAGCCTCCGGTGCTGGTCAGATTGCCCGGCAGGGTGACGGTGTCGCCCCCCGCGCCTGTCGCAATCAGCATCGCAGCCCCTGCGGTCAGATCGCCCGCAATCTGAATGGTATCCGCGCCATCAGCCAAGCGCAGCGTCATCGCCCCCCCCGAAACCAAGCCGCCATTCACATCCACCAGCACGGCGGTTGTGCCACTGGCCTGCACCAGCATCTCGGCACCCGAGATCAGGCTGCCGCGGGTGATCTGCAAGATCTGCCGTGCGGTCTCGCCGGTGCCCAGATCGATGAAAAGCGCGCCAGAGGTCGCCGTGACGCTGCGCGCCACCGTGATGCTATCCGAGCCTGCTCCTGTGCTGACAGAAATATTGCGCCCTGCGGTCATTAGGGTGCCCAAGGTGATCTGATCCTCGCCCAGATCGGTGGCGATCAAGATGTCACGCCCTGCGACCACATCGCTTGAAACCGCGATGCTGACCTTGGCAATGCCCGAGGCCCGCAGCGTGATATCGCTGCCCGCCGCGATACCGCCATTGGCAATTTTCAAGGATTGAGTGGCGCGCAAAGGCCCGTCGCCCAGATCTATTGCCACATTGCCCATGCTGGCGATCACGCCCTTGTTCAGCGCGATGTTATCGGCGCCCATGCCAGTTTGCAGTCGCAACGAGCCCTGCGCCCGCCACAGACCGCTGGCGCTGACCGTATCGGCTCCGCCGCCGGTCCAAATGTCGATATTGGTGCCCGCCGTCAGGGTGCCCGCATCAGACAGGCTGATGCTGGTGGTACCGCTGCCCAAACTGCCCTCCGAGACCGCCTGCCACAGGCTGGTGTCGGAATAGCTGGTAAAGCCCAGATCCAAGCCACGGCTGCGCCCGCCGATATAGCGGTAGACCGCCGCCTCGCCCTGGGTCATCACGCTGACCAGATCGCCCGTCGATGGCGTCGCTGTTTGGCTGACGCCGCTGATGACGCTCCACTCGGTTTGCGGCAGATTGTAGATGCGGATCGCCGCAGCGGCCGTGATCGAGCCAAAGACCGAAAGGCTGTTTTGTGCATCAGCATCCGTGCCCAGATCAATCGTGACATCGCCGATCAGCGACTGCCAGCGCGCGCTGTCCCAATAGGCCAGCGTCGCAAGATCCAGCATCTGATTGGCCGGACCGACATAGCGGTAAACCCCTGCCACGCCATTTGTCGTCAAGGTCAGCAGATCGCCTTGCAGCGGCACGATCAACAATGTGCTGCCGGTGGTACCAGTCCATTTCGTGACCGGCAAAGCCCCGCCCGCGGTTGCGGTGATCTTGCCAATAACACTGACCTGATCGCTGCCCACGCCAGTGGTAATCAGCACCGATTGGCCCAAAAGATCGGCGGTCGAGGTGATTTTGTCGTCGCCAAGTCCGGTGATCAGGCTCAGTTTACCGCCCGCGGCAATCGCGCCGTGGAAGGTGAATTCGGCAATCGCGGTGCCAAGGCTCATGATGGTGGTATCGGCCCCCGAGACCACAAGCCCCGTGGTCAAGCTGACGCTCTGCTTGCCGCCAAGTTTGCTGTCGGCAAGATCAATCAAGATATCGCCAAGCGTCGCGCTGATTGCCGCCTGAGCGGTAAGGGTGTCGTTGCCGCCTCCGGTTTGGATATGAACATTGCGCCCCCCCGTCAAAGCGCCCGAGGCCGAGATCACCAAAGTGGCTATGCCATGCAGGCGGCCATTGGTATCGGTCTGCGCCCAAAGCAGCACATCGGTGTAATCGGTCAGACCGACATCCATCTGCACTGTCTGCGTGCCAAGCGCGCGGTAAAGCCGCGCGTCAGAGCCGGTGCTAACCCGCACCACATCGCCCAAAGCCAGCGTGACGCTTTGCGAGACACCCAGCGTTGCCGCGTGATCGGCCTGTGCCAGGTTCAACACAATCAAATCGCGTGCGGCCGAAAGCGGCGCCAAGACGGTCAGTGTGTTCAGCGCATCGGCATCGGTGCCCAGATCCAGCATCAGATCACCTGTGGTGGTGGTAATCGCGCCCGAGACCGAGACCGTGTCATCGCCCGCATTGGCCAAAAGCCGCCAGCTGCCAGTGGTTTGCACGGCCGAAGAGCTGATCGTATCAGCCCCCGAACCGGTCACAAACAGAGCCTCGCCCCCAACCGTGAACTGGCCGGTCAGCGCCAGAGAGACCGCCGTTGCCCCGTCAGCCAAAACCGACAAAGATCCGCCAGCCGTCACGCCTTTTGCGCCCAATTGCAGCACCTGCGCGGTGCCCGTCACCCCATTGGCCAGATCAATAAAGATATCGCCCGTGGTCGCCGTGATAGCCCCCAGATCAATCAAGCTGTCACTGCCGCCGCCGGTGCGGATCACCAGATCGCGCCCTGCGGTCAGGCTCGAGGCCGCCGTCATTGCCAAAACCGCGCGCCCAAGCCCGCTGGTGTTGGTATTGGTAGCGCTCCAAACCGAGGTATCGGCATAATTGGCCGTGCCCAGATTGATCGCAGCCGAACCAAGCGGGACATAGCGGTACAAAGTGACACGGGTGCCGTCTTGGACCCGTACCAGCGCATTAACGCCAACTGTCACCGTTTGTGCCACGCCAACAACAGCCGTCCAGGTCGCAGCAGGCATCTTATAGATCAGCAGATCGCGCGCGGCCGCCAAAGCACCGCTGATCGACACATTGTCCAATGCATCGGCATCGCTGCCCAGATCCAGCACGGTATCGCCCGAAGTTGCAGCCAGCCGCCCCGTCAGGGTCAGCGTGTCATTGCCCGCGCCCAGAAGCAGCGCAACGCCCGCGCCCTGCACGGTCGAATTGATCGCAACGCTGTCGCCGACCACGCCCGTGGTCAGCACAAAATCGCCCTGCGCGGTCAGCAAACCATCGATCACCACGCTCGAGCTTTTCGTCGCACTGGTGCTGATATGGGTGTAGCCCGTCGAGTGCAGGGTGCCTGTCAGGGTGACATCGCCGCCTTGGCTGTCCAGCGAGCCATAGTCGGTGACAATCACCAGATTTTGCCCCGTCTGAATGCTTGCTCCTGCCGACAGGACAAAGTTATCGCCCGCCAAGAAGGTCGCAGTGCCACTGGCCGAAATCGAAATCCCCGCATTGATCGTGATATTATCGCGGTCGTCGGTGGCGCTTTCATTGGCGATATAGCTCAGATCGCCAATCACAACCACATCCGAAGACACCGTGATCGGGCTATGGGCCTGCACAATCGCATCGCCGCCCGCATACATGCCCACGCCAACGCCGGTAAAGGCCGAGACCGCAAGCGCGCCATCGTTGAACAGATAGGTGTTGCCGGTGGTCGAGCGGCCCTGCAAAGCGCCGATGGTGGTATAGATGTTCTTGTCGCGCAGGCCGATGTCTTTTTGCGCCACAAGATAAGCGCGTCCACCGGTGATATTGGTCACCCCCTGAAGAGCCGCGTTCAAAATGCTGCCGCTTAGCGCTGTGATAAAGGCGGTATAGCCCGCCGAGGTGCCAACCTGATTCAAGCGAATGTCGCCGGTATTGGCGTTCAGATAGGTGCTGTCATAGCTGACCGTGTTCAGCACGCCAACCGAGCCCAACATATTGATGTCGATCTCATTGCCCGCAGCCCCGATAAAGCCAAGCGTCTGGATCGCCACCAGCGAAATATCCACGCCGGTGATATCGGTGCCCGCATTCGACGAGGTGACCGCAAGATTGGCGCTATAGGGATTGGTGACATCGGCAATATCCACAGCATCAAAGATCGAAGTGGTGGCCTCAAGCCGCACAGTGCCGCCCGCATAGACGTTGCGCAGCCACATATCGCCGGTCTGCACCAGATAAACGTTCTGCCCCGCGGTTGCCGTCACCAAACCGCGCACCACCGTACCGCCGTCATAGACCGCCTGAATGTCCAGATCGTTGGACTGCGACCCAATCGAGCCGCTGGCTTGCAGCTGGATGTTATAGGCTTGGATATTGACGAAATCAGAATTGATCGCATCGACAATATTGCCCGCTACCGCAAGCAAATCGACGTTGCCGGTCGAAGAATAGATTGTCGCCACCCGCATATCGCCCAGGGTTTCGCCGATCCAGATATCATTTTGCGCCCGTGCGGTCAGCTGCGCATTGGCCGAGGTTAGGTTGATCCAAAGCCGGTTTGCATCGACCCCTGTGCCGATCGAGCCATAGCCCGCCTCCAGCACAAGATCGCCGCCCGCCACAATATTGGCCAGCGTCGAAGACCCGCTGTGCCCATACAAAGACCCCGCCGATTTGATGATCGCCGTGCCCGCGACATTAATATCCAGCAGATGCATATTCGACCGCGAGCCGACAAAAGCATTGCCATTTGCGGTGATCGCAAGCGTGCTGTCCAAGGTGACGTTCAGATCTTCACGCTTCAGAATCTCAAGCCATTTCACGGCGCCAATCTGCGACATCGGGTCCATGGCCACGGCCGCCACGCTGACCGATTGCAGCCGCTCGTCGGCAGAAAGTGACAACAGCCCCGCGCCGGTCTCGATGATGATATCGGCCCCGCCATTGCTGATGCTGCCGATCCGGTAGAAATTGCCATTGCCGGTGGCGTTGAGCGTCAGGCCAATGACCTCGATGTAATCGCCCACCGCAAAAGTGCTGCTCCAGCTGCCGCCATCGGTGCGGTGCATGGTCGAGGTAGTCAGGTTGAAATCAACCGTTGCTGCGATCACATTGGTCAGCAGGAAGGTCACATCCTTGCTTTCCGCCGCCGCCAACAAGATCCGCTCGTCATTGGTCATGGTGCCGGTAAAGTCGATAAGCGTCTTGCTGCCAGCATAGCCCACGCCGCCCGAAGCGGTGATCTTCAGCGTGCCTGCGGTGATATTGGCGTCTTCAATGCTGGTCTGGGTCGAGGTGACAGGCTTCAACAAGCCCGCAGAAAAGCCAAACAACAGCTCGTCCGCCGTCCAGATCTTGATCGACCCCGTCACCTGCGCGATTTCAGCCGCCGTCAGGGCGACCGAATAGCTGCTGTCATAGGCCGCAGTCAGGCTGCCATAGGTGGCGTTGAGACTGCGCAGCTGTTCAGTGCGCGACAGCATCAAGGTTTGAATTTGCAGATCGACCGCGGCCTTTTCATCCACCGAAGCCGTGACCCAAGTCACCCCCGCAGGCAAATACGACGCCCGCAACGAGGCAATCTCTTCGTCCGAAGTCACCATGACAGCCGAGGCATTGCTCAAAATATCGGCGAAATGCGGCTCGCCTTGCAGGCTGCGCCACTTCCAATAGGTCTGATATTCGCGGGTGCGGGCCGCAGACAGGCTGTCAAGCGTATCTTGAACCTTCGTATTCGCGCCGGTGTCGGCGGTCAGTTGCAGATCGGTCCAAACCGTCGCCAAAAGCTGATCGGTGGTGCGCGTGTCCACAACTTGAATGTTGTTGCCGTCCAAAACCGAGCCAGAGTCGACGATCAACACCACATCTTTGCCTGGCGAACTGATCGAGAAAATACTCAGATCGCCGGAAATTTCGCGCAAAGCCACCGTGCCGGCCGCCGTGACGGTCAAGGTATCGGTCGGCTGCGCGCCGGTATCAATCCGCAAGGGGATCAAAGCGCTGCCAATGCCGCCGCCCTGCGCATCAAGCACAATCGAGCTGCCCGCGATCAAGCTGGAACTGGTGGCAATAATCGATTTTTTCGCTGTGATATTAATGCTTTCGCGCGATTGCAGCGTGGATCCGCCATAGGCAACATTGCGCACTGTGCTGATGGTTCCAACGATCAAATCCCCCGCAACCGCCGCCAGATTGATCGCGCCCGGCGCCGTGGCATTCAACACAGCCCCCGGCAAAGTGCTGGCAAGCTTGACCTGCAACGGTGCGGTCTGCGCGCCAATCGCCCCGCCGGCCGTCAGAGTGATGATCTTGCCGCCCACCGCCGCCGACTGCCCTGCCGCCTCGGTGGCCGAGGTGGTGATGCTGCCTGTGGTGACAAGACTTGTCGTGCCGGTTTGGTTGTTCAGATTGCCCGCAATCAGAATATTGGCCGCACCAGCATTGACCGAAATATTACCCGTCGCATTAAACAAAAAGTTAATGCCAATAGGGCGATCAGCCAGAATGCTTTGTTGATAAGTTGTGGTGGTGCCAGAGGTCCGCTCATATTTGTAATGATAGGTCTTTTTACCGTACCATGTCTTGCTGACACTATAACCCTGCGACAACCAGCCCGAGTCAGAGGTGGTCACCGTCGAACTGGAATAGGTATAATTCACGCCCGGATTAGAACTGGCCTGATAACTGTAACCAGCAAGTGCATTGGCATCTTTATAGAAATATTGCGAGCCTTCGACCAATTCCGCGCTCAACTGCATTGAATCGGTGACGTTCAAGACCGGACTGGTGCCCAGGTTGATGAAGAGCCAACCGCTCTTCGAAAACTTAGAGATATCAGTGGTCTGCGTTTTTACCGCGATGCTCCAGCCATAGCGGAAGTTCGCCATTGGAGAATACTGAACCGAATTAACAGCCCCGCCAGTGTAGGTATAGGTCGAGACCGGCACATCGACAAATGTCGTGACTTGCTTGAGCACATTGCCGGAAATTTGCTTGGTGTAGGTCGTGGTTTCAGACTTGGTTTTATCATGCAGAATGATCTTGCCGTCGCCGACCGTGTCGGCGTCAATACCATCGATCTGAATGGTCATCCCTGCAATTGCAGACATATTATTGGTAACGGTGATCTGCGGATAGCCGGCATAGGCGGTGATCTGCCCGTTTTGCGTATTCATAATCGCGCCGGTCAATTCGATATAACCGCCGTATGGATTTACAGCTTTGGTGATCAGAATATTACGCACCCGATCATAGACCACGGTGAAATCATCATTCGCGATCAACTTGCCATTGGCATCTTTGGCGCTTGTTGTCAGCTTGATGTTGGTAAAGTTGTTACCACTTTTCTGAGCCCGAATAATTTGGCTATACTCGTCGGCATTCAACTCAAGCGTATAAGAGTTCTGACCCGATTGGATCAACCCGTTTACATCAATAAACTCTGCTTCAATAACGACGCGCTTTGCTGAAATCGAAGGCGTTGTCGAAGCTGGCGTGGCGTAATACGCCGCAAGCCCTGCACTGGAGGCTTGATTAATCCCCTCAGACCCTGTCAAAGCGCCGGTCAAAAACGCGGCATAGGGATCACCACCCACTTGCTGGATCATGACACCAGAAATATTAACTGATGCATCGGCATGAATAAAAATAACAGCGGCGTTCACTGCCGCCTTCAAAGTAATCGAGCCACCCTGCGAATGGTTGTTAATCGTCACACTCGAGGTACGCGCATTAATATCCCCCTGGACCAGAACTGATTGAGGAGGGGGGATCACGCCGGTCGTCTGGTCAATCAATTCATTAATATTGACCACATCAATAAGAATTGTTGGCGTCGCTGCGGCGTGATCAACGCTATTCGCAGTGATGTTGAAACGCGCAGACAAAACGCTGTCTTTTGTGCCAATATTCGTTGTGGTGTCGTTGTTTAGATTAACTTTGCGCAGGTTTTCGCCTTGGATCCAATCCAAACCATCCGCGACCGTAGTCGCAGCTCCAGTCACATCCGTGATGTCTGTTCCGTTGAAATAGATCCCGCCATTGGTGTTTGGAATATATATCCCGTTAAATGTCAAATTAGCCGAGCTCTTTGAATTAATCACGATCGAGGCATTTTTAGGAACATCGAATGTGCCTGTTCCTGACAATTGGTCAGAAAAGATCTTAACCTGACCAGCCTGTGCGCTGATCGGAGCAAAAGTTACCGTCTCGACCTCTGGAATAATCGGGACGATTTCGCTGCCTATCAATTCCGCAAGACCAAGCGTTAGAAGATCTTGCTTAATGCGTGCGATCTGGGTGGAGTAAAACGCCACGACCTGCGCATCATTTGGATAATCGTTTATTTTCTGCTGCGCCAAAGCAATCGCATCAAATTGCGAGGTCTGAAGCGTGCCGGTGCTATCGGTAAAGCTGATATCGCTGGGTGGTTTGTTCGGATCTGCAATTGTTTGCACTGACAGCATCTGCTGTTTCAGACCATTCGCATCCAACACCGGATTGCCCGCATCATCAACGATATAGACCGCTTGACCCAAGGAATCGACAACCGGCGCCACCACTGAAATCAGCGTCAATGCCTTATTTCTTTTTGCACCGGTTTTGATCAAGCCATCGTTTATCACGCTGCCTTCGATCACGGCACGCGTCGCCCCCGCACCAGAGCCAATCGAGCCGCCACTTAGGGCCGCAACCCAGCTGGTGGTTTTCGCAACACCGACAACACTGGCAATCGAAAATCCATCCGCATGCAAATAGATATTCGCATAGCTTTCCGTCGTCGCATTGGCGTCAATTTTGATCAGGTTATAGGCCTGATATAGAACATGGGTTTTAAGATCAGAGACCGGAATTGGCGAGCTGCCCGCAAAGTTATCAACATGAACGTCAAACATGTTTATGTTGTATTCCAGCTCGCGGTTGGTCCCGACCGAGGCGTAGAAATCCCCCGTCGCACGGCTGTAAGAGCCAGAGCTGAACTCGATCTTATAGTTTGGCGTGACATCAATCGTGCCCGCGCCAATGGCAACCGTGACACCGCCCAAAGTCTCGGTCGAGGATTGCAGCGTGACGGTATAAAGTCCGTTCACTTCCAACTCGATTTCACCTTCGGAGGTCAGCTGTGCATTTGACCCCACGACAATCGAGGCACTGAGGGCTTTGCCGTTGAATTCAACATCCGCCCCCGAGCCTGCAAGTGCCCCATGCGTTACCAGTTTCGCGTTTTCGGTATAGGTAATTTTTGTGAAGACGGTGGCGCGCAAAATACCCGTGGTATCGGTGGTATGCACGATGCTGGAAGTGCCAAAGCGGACATTGGTAGAAAAATCAATTGCGGTGTAGATGTCCGACTTGGTCGCGGCCGCAATCCCGCCAGCCTTGCCGTCGATACGGCCCGAACCGGTTAACGTATTGCCAACATCAATTAAAATCGAACCGGCGGTCAGATTTGTCCAATCACCAATGATAACGTCAACCGCCGCGTAGATTATATGCGTGATCGCTGCACCCGCACCGGCAAGGGCTCCGCCTGCGCTGGTTGCGATTGTTGCGACAGGGTCCGCCACATGGCCGGCGCTGACCGAAAACACGCCCGAGAGGTTCAGCGTGCTGGCATTTGTTGCATTCGCCGCATCGGCAATCCCTGCCAAGACATTGGCGTGGATCGTGCTGTTGACCACAGCCGCCGCCCCCGCCGCAAGGCCGTAAGCTCCGGCGTTGACATAGCCGTCGGTATGGTCGGTGCTGACCGCAAAAATCGCAAGGTCGGTGCCAGTGATATGTGTCGACTGACCGATCAAAGCGCTGGTCACCGAGGTAGACACAGCATTGGCCACCGCCGCACCAATTCCGATCAGACCACCCGCCGCAGCATTTGCCACAACGCGTTGATTTGCGATCGAAGTTGCTGCAAATTTCGCGGCCCCCGTCAGCGAGATCACAGCCCCCCCCTCGGCCACAGTGGCCGAAACGGTCGAGGCATTCGAGGCCAACGACACCGTCGATTGCACACCCAGCAAGATGCCGCCGCCCGAAGCATAGGTCTCGACATTGGCAAGATCAGCGCCGTTCAGCCCCGCCTCTTCTGCGGTCACTGTCAGGCTGCCCAAAACAAGACGAGCGCTTGCGCCCCCCACCGAACCCGTCACCCGTTGCGCGGTGGTGACAGTGGCGACACTTGCCCCAATGCCTGCGGTGGTGCCAACCGTCATGCCCTCGACAACTGCCGATTGCGAGATGCCGTCATAGGCCGCAACCAAGAGTGCGGCGGCGGTGATATCTGCGTCAAACACGCGCGCAGTGATCACGCCGTTCGAGGTGACTACGGCCGTGCCGCCACCGCCGGCAATGGCGATAAAGCCGGCAGCGATGCTGAGGGCATCGACGCGGGTTTTCAGCGATTGCAGCGCCGTGGCCGTTACAGTCACACCGCTTAGAGCTTGAATATTTGCCGCAGCGCCGATGATTTCAGCCAGAATCGTGCTGGAGTTTGTCATCACAGCAGAGGCACCGCCGCCCGAAAGCGCCATGCCGCCATAGGCCGCCGAAACCGCAGCCGCACTCGAGGTGACATCCACCGTCATCGTCTCAAGCGCCTGCACCGTTACGCTGTCGGCAAGCACGCTTGCGCCATCAATGCGGGCAATGACGGCGTTTTGCAGCGTTGCAGAGGCCAGCGAAATCGCCAGCGCCATCGAATTGCCAATGCCGTAGCTGGCAGCAACCGAGCCTGCCGCCACATGCGAGATCAGGGTTGCAGTGTCTGTGGCCGAGATCAAAACTGCGCCAGCAGAGGCAGTGATCGAGCCGCCCGTGACCAAGGCAGAGACGCTATAGCCAATGGTATTGTCAACCGCAGCACCACTTCCAGCCGCAGAATTGGCCGACAGGCCTTCGGCCAGCGCCACGGCGATGCTTGCCACGGTCGCTTCAATCCGGCTCGACATGCTGGCTGCAAAGCTGACATCCCCCGCAGCCGTCAGAACTGCGCCGTTTGACAGCGCAAAGACCCCGTCCTGCGCCGTGCTGCCGATGGTGTTCTTGGCAAGCGAGGCTCCGATCGAGGTTGCCGCGCCAACAACGCCGCCGCCAAGCGAGACCGCAGCCGAGATCACAGTCGAAAGAATCGTCGCGCTGCTTTCGGCGGTAAAGTCGATATCAGCCGCCGCATAAAGCGTCATATGATCGGCCAGCACCGTCGTCGCGGTGTGGATGGTGTTTTCCGAGGCAGCCCCTGCGCCACTGATCGCCACGCCGATGATCCCAACCGAGGCAGCCAAAGCCGCAGCCGAAGCAACCGAGCGGATCTCGGCTTCATCGCGCGCCGAAACCGAAATACCGCCGCTTTGGGTGGTCACAGAGCCAAAAGCCCCGCTTGCCGCATTGCGCGAGATTTCCGCCGTGGTGCTACTGCTGATCCGGTTTTCAGCAAGCGTCACTGCCACCGAACCCGAGAGCGACAGACCGCCGCCCGCAAGGCTCATCGCAACCGCGCCCGCATTGGCGTCAATCGACGAAAGATTGGTCGCGCTTAGGCTCACCGAGGCCAGCGTCAGCCCCGTCGCCGAACCGCGAATGGCCGCAAGGCTGTCAGAGGCGATAAGGTTAAGCGCCTCGACCCCAGAGCCAGAGCGCGCCAAACCCACAATTCCGCCCGCAACCGCCATCGAGCCTGCAAAAACATTGGCAGTGATCGCTTGGCTGCTGGCAGCCGTCACCGTCAGCGCGCCAAGACCGGTGCTGGCCGAGGTGGTGTTCTCGACAATGGCCGAGGTCAAGCCGCGACCTGCGACCCGATTTGCCCGCATGTCATAGCCGATATAGTTACGCGAAATCGCGGCCCCGATCGAAACGCCAACCCCCGCAAGACCAAGCCCCGCCGCCATCGAAGTCGCCAGCACCGAGGCGTTGATCGCAGCGCTATTGACCGCCTGCACCGTGATGCTCCCCGCAGCCAGCAGCTGCGCGCCGCTGATCTTGGCCGAGGTGTTCGAGGTCACAGCATTGACCGCCGAAGCCCCCGCGCCTGAAAGCGCAACGCCGACCAATCCCCCTGCCGCCGCCACCGAAGAGGCCGAAGCCGTCGCAGTGATCGTGCTGCGCGTGGCCAACAAAGACCCCGAGATCAGTTCGATGCTCCACTGCCGCCCACTGGTATCAACAACCGACCATTTCTCGCCCGCGCGCACAACCGCAACGCGCAGAGTTCCGCTCACCGTCTCGCCCGCCGTTTGCAGTGCCAGTTTCAGCGCCGCCAGCATCGCCGCATCACTTGTCTTGTCGCTGGTCTCAAGCGCACTGCCGTTGCTGGTCAGATCGGCCGTGGCGGCATCGGTCAAAGACGCGGCCAAGCTGCCTGACAGGGCAAAGCTTGGCACCGCAAGGCCGGTAAAGGCGCGCAGGATAACGGCCGAAGCACCGCCGCTGATGCTCAGAACTGTTCCTGACACCAAGGCCGAGACATCATTGTCCACGCGGTTGTCAGCAATCGACACACCGATAGAGACCGAGACCCCCACAACCGCCAAAGAGGCCGCCAGAGACACCGCCTGCACATTGGCGATGATGGTGCTTGCGTCCAGCGCTTCGACCGTCAGCGCCTGCGCGGTGACACTGCCGCCGCTGATCGAGGCCAAGATCGCCGTGGCGATGATGTTGTCCACCGAAGCGCCCGCGCCTGACAGGCCAATGCCGACGCCGCCGCCCGCAATCGCCGCCGAGCCCGCAAAGATCTGCGCCGAGATCGCCTGCGTGCTTTGTGCCCGTACCAAAACCGCACCGCCTGCGGTGATTGCGCTTGCAAGCACCGTGGCCGAAACCGAAGCCGGATCGCGCGACAGGCTGATTTCCTGCCAAGCATCTGGGTTGGCGTAATCCATCGCCGACAGATCAAGCGCCGCAGCGCCAGCCGCCCCAAGGGCCGCCGTGCCCACATATTGGAACACTTGACCGCGACGGCTGCCTTCGGTGATTTCCACCGTATCGCCATTGGTCAAAATTGAGGGATTGGCGCGGTTGGTGGCATAGGTTGGCGACAGGCTGCTTGGCGCGACGTTTTGATAGCCGATGCTGTTGCGCGCGCTCGAAGAGCCAATCGACATGCCAATACCCAAAGCACCCGCCCCCAGCGAGGCTGCCGCCGAAAGCACATTGGCGCTGATCGTGCCAGTGCTGGTGGCGATCACAGAGACAGCTCCGCTGGCGATCAGGGTCATGGTGTCGATGCTGGCAGCAACGCCGTTGCGAATGCTGTTTTCAGAACTTGCGCCAGCTCCGCTAAAAGCGCCGCCGCCAAAGCCGACCGCCACCGCAAGCGAGGCCGCCGAAGCGGTCGAGTGGATCGTGGCGCTGTCGGTGGCCGTGACGGAAATCGCGCCCGCACTGGCTTTGACCACGCCCGCCACACCACTTGCAGCGTTGCGGCTGATCTGGGCCAAGGTTGTGCCTGCGATGCTGTTCTTTGCAATCGTGGCGGCAATCGAAATTGCGCCTGCCACTTGGCCAAAGGCCGCACTCAGCGCAACGGCTCCGGCCTTGGAGTCGATGGCCGAGGCATTGCTGGCCAAAACGCTGATCGATGCGCCGTCAAGATTGCTCAAAGATCCGCGGATCGCAGCAAGGCTGTCGGAGGCAATGGTATTGACCGCCTCGACGCCAGAGCCCGAAAGCGCAAGCCCGACCACACCGCCTGCAAGCGCAGCAGTGCCAGCAAAGACTTCAGAATTGATCGCTTGGTTCGAAGCTGCGCTGACCGTGATCACCGCGCCGCCGCCCGTCGCTTGGGTGTTTTCCAAAATGGCCGAGGTCAGGCCGCGGCCCGTCATCCGTGATCCATGCAGATCATAGCCGATATAGTTGCGCGAAATCGCGGCCCCAATCGCCACGCCAAGGCCCGCCATGCCCACGCCAACCGCCAGCGATGTCGCCATCACCGAGGCATCAATCGAGGCTTTATTGGCAGCATCAACCAGAAGGCTTTGCGCCGAGGTTATCGTCGCGCCCGTGATCTTGGCACTGGTGTTTGACGTCACAGCATTGACCGCCGAAGCCCCTGCCCCCGAGACGCCCGCCGCCACCATGCCGCCCGCAAAAGCCACCGAAGCCGCTGAAGATGTCGCGGTGATCGTGGTACGACTGGCGCGAAGACTGCCCGAAATCAGCTCGATCGTCCAATGGCGACCGGCTTGATCAACGACCGACCACTTCAACGCATCGCGCACAACCGCCACGCGCAAGCTGCCCGAAACAACCTCGCCCGAGCCTTGCAGCGCCAGCTTCAGCGCCGCCAAAAGCCCCGCATCTGCCAGCGCATCCGCCGCATCAACCACCGTGCCCGCGTCATTGGTTGCGGTCTGCGCGGCATCGGTCAAACCGTCGGCACTTATTCCGTTCAGGGTAAAGCTGGGGCTGTCCAGACCTGTAAGAGCTTGCACAACAACCGCCCCTGTGCCGCCCGAAAGGGTCAGCACAGCGCCCGAAACCAAGGCCACCACATCATTATCGACACGGTTCGAAGCAATCGACACGCCAATTGACATCGCCCCTGCAACCTGACCCACCGCCGCTGCAATCGAGACCGCCTGCGCCGAAGCGGTGATAAGGCTTTGGTCTTTTGCAAGCACAGTCAGAGACTTGGCCGTGATCGAACCGCCTAGCACGCTGGCCTCGATGGCCGAGGCGATCACGTTCTCGACCGAAACGCCCGCGCCAGACAGGCCGATGCCCACCTGACCACCCGCAATCGCTGCCGATCCGGCGAAGACGCTTGCCTCGATGCTTTGCCGACTTTGCGCAGTGACGCTCACGCCATTTACCGCCGTCACCGTGCTGGCCGAAATCAGCGCCGAAACCGAGGCTGGGCTGCGCTGCAACGAGATTTCGCTCCAAGCGTCAAGATTGCCGTAATCCTGTGCGTTCAGATCAAGACCGCCCGCATCGGTCAGCGGCGCTGTGCCGCGATAGACAAAGACTTGGCCAGCGCGAAGACCCTTGGTGATCTCGACACTCTGGCCCGCCGCAATCGAAACCGGACGCGAGACGCCAGCCGCATAGGTGGCGTTCAGGCTGGAGGGGTCGATGGCCGCAAAGCCGATCTGGTTGCGCGCAACCGCCACCCCGATCGAGGCGCCAATGCCGGTTTGGCCCACTGCAACCGCAGCCGAAGCTGCAAGCACAGTGGCTTTGATTGCACTGCTCGAGGTCGCGGTAACAGTGACATTGTCATTTGCGGTGACGGTCGAACTGGTCAGCTCGGCCACAGCGCCTGCGCTGATCAGATTGACCGCCGAGGCCCCTGCCCCAGAAATTGCGATGCCAGTCTGGCCAAAGCCTGCGGCCAAAGACGCCGCCTGCGCCGAGGCGGTGATAACCGCTTGGGTCTGCGCGCTGATACCGATGCTGCCACTGGTGGCGCGGGCAAAGCGGCTGACACCTGTCAGCCCTGCATAGGTGGTGCCGGCAATGCTGTTGTAAACATCCGAAGCCCCAATCGAGACGCCCGCCGCGGTCGAGCCCGCCGCAAAGGCAACCGAGGCCGCCCCGCCCCAAGCGTTGATGATCGAATTGTCATTGGCGCTGACGATGATGCTGCTGCCCGAAATCGCGGGCGTGGCACCGCTGGCCAGATTGCCCGAGATAAAGGCGCGGGTATCGACGTTGATGCGGTTTGCCACACCGACGCCAGATCCCGAAATTGCAAAGGCGGTCGAGCCTGCGGCAATCGCAACCGAGCCCGAGAAGGCGGTGGCGTCAATAGATTGCGCCGTCACAGCGCTGACGCTGATCGCGCCGCTTGTCACCACATCCGAGCCCGCAATCTGCGCGCTGACCGAAACCGCGCCGCCGCCGATACCTGCGATGGTGTTATGCACCACTGCCACACCAAGCGAGGCACCAACCCCTGTCGAGCCGATGCCAACCGCCGCCGAAGCTGCCAAAACCGAGGCGTTGATCGCGCCCTTATTGGTTGCAGAGACGGTGACCGTCCCACCTGCCGCCAAACGGCTGTTCAGCACCCGCGCCGCTGCGCCGCTGCCAATGGTGTTAAAGGAAAACGCGCCTGCCCCAGAAACCGCAACACCCTGTTGTCCCAGCGCTACGCTGATGGAGGCCGCTTGGGCAACCGCATTGATGGTCTTGGCTGTCACCACCAAAGCGCCGTTGACGATGTCCATCGAGAAGGCCCGCCCGATCTCATCGATCAACAGCCAGCCAGTGCCAGTTGTTGATTTAGACAATTTCAGTGTGCCCGCGGCAAAGCTGTTGGTCAACAGCTCGGCCGGTGGCAGCTTGGCGTTGATCGCGCTGACAAGCGCCGCCATCGTCGCGGTATCAGCCGCCAGATCCACCGGATCAAGGCTGACCACCCCGTTGACATCAACCAGTTTGGCTTCGGTTGCGCTGTCCAATGCCGCAGCCGTCAGCCCGCCCAAAAGTGCCGAATAACTGGGCGGTGGCGCGATATCGGCGGTGACACTGACCGCGCCTGTGATGGTGGATTGGCTGATCGAAGCCATCTCGGCCAAAACCGATGTGTTCACCTCATTCACCGAAACCGCTACACCGATCGAGACCGCCGTTGCGGTCTGCCCAAGCGCCGCCGCAATCGACACCGCCTTGACGTTCGAGGTGATAATCGCACTGTCGCGCGCCACAACCGAGACACTGGCGGCGGTCAAATTGCTAAGGCCCGAGATATGCGCATCCGCACCGCCCAGAATGCTGTTCTTGGCCGCGCTGCCGCCACCTGCCAAAGCCAAGCCGGTCTTGCCGCCAGCCAGTGCAAGCACCGTCACCGCCACTCTGGCGATGATGCTTTCGCTTGCTATCGCCAAGACATCTACCGCTCCGCCAGCCACCAGACTGCCGTTTTCAATCGCCGCCGTGGTGCCGCCAAGACCTGCAACCAGATCTACGCGCTGCCACAATCGGGTGTCGTTGTAGTCTTGCACCGAAAGGTCAAAGCCGCCGGCCTGCGTGGCCGTTGCGCCTACAAACGCGAAGTCGGCACCAGCTTGCGGCCCATCGGTGACATGCACCACTTTGCCCGCGATTAAGGTCACAGGCAGGCTGGCGCTGGTGTAATCCGCGGCTTGGCTGCTGGTCTGATAGCCGATTTCATTAAAGGCCATGGCCATGCCAAGACCAACAGCCGCCGAGGTATTGCCCGAAATCGCAACCGTGGCCGCCAGCGTCTCGACCGAAGCCAAGATCACCGCGCCGTCTTCAGCCGTCACGCCAACGTGGCCGCCGACCGTGATGTGGGTGTCAGAGATTTTGGCCGTGGTGCTGCCAGTGATACGGTTGACGACAATCGCGCCGCCACCCGAAATCGAGGTCGCCTTGGCGCTGGCGCTGATCGCCACCCCCACGGAAGAGGCCCCACCGATTGCGTTGATCACCGCAGTGCGGCGCGCCAAGATGTCAAGCGTGGTCGCCGCGCGCAAGGCTGTTACGCCCGAGACAAGCGCCTGGGCGTTTGACAAAATCTCATTGCGGGCAAAAGTTGCCGCCACCGAGACCGAACTTGCCTGCTGCGAGCCAACCGCCACCGCAATCGAGGCCGCTTTCACCTTGGCATTGACATGGGTTGTATCCAGCGCGGTGACCGCAAGGCTGCCGGCACTGCTTTGCACGCCCAAAGACAGCACGCCTGACGCTTGGGTAATCTGGGCCAAAGTGCCACTGGCCACGCGGTTCATCGCCGCAACGGCTGCAACCGAGGTGCTGGCATTCTCGCCCGTGGCCCCCACCGCAATCGCCACCGCCGAATTGGTGATCGTTGCGTCAATCGCCGCGTTCGAGTTGGCGGTCACGGCGATATCGCCTGCCACCAGCACTTGGGAATCCACCACCTGCGCCCGCGCAAAGGCCGCATCAACACCCGTCAGGGTTGTGCCAAAGAACAGATCAATGGTGTTGAACAAAAAGTTCTGTGGCTTGAACCCAACCGAGTTAAAGGCCAGAGACACCCCGATGGCCACTGTATTGCCGCCGCCGCCAAAGGCTTGGGTGATGGTGTCAATATCGGCCAGAACGCTGCCGGTTGACAGCGCGCGCACCGAAAACGCGCCCAAAGCCGTGACTTTGCTAAAGCTAACTTCGGCCAGAGCCTGGGTCAGCACCACATTGGTCGCCATATTGACGTTAATCGCCATGACCTCACTGCCGCCGGCAATTGCCGAGCCGCCCTTGGCCAGCACATCACCTACGTTATGCACCAAAAGCGCCGAGGTATTGGTCGCCAAGACATCAACCTTGCCGCCCGCAGCAAGAATGGCATAGCTGACCCGCGCTGTGGTCTCGCCACGCACATCGTTCATCGAGACCATGCCGCCCACCGCAGACGCATCGGATTCGGTGGCGTTCAGGCTGATAAAGGGCGGGATCATCGTCAGAATGCTGGCGGTTGGCAACTTGAGCCATTGCGCAGTCTTGAAATCAACCGCTGACAGATCAATCAGATTTGGCGTGTAGCGCTGCGCATCGGTGTCGTGAACGTAAAGGTAAAGATCACCATCCGAAAGCCCGCCATTCTTGCCAGCGGTCTTATCGACTGTCGATCCGATCCGCACAATATCGCCAAAACGCAAATCTTGGTCGCCAGAAAAGTTGGTATAGGTGTAGTTTTTCAGTGCAGATTCCAGCAGGGCAATTGCCATGCTAAAGCCGAAGTCATTGGTAACTGTGGTCTTTTGCTCGAGAAAGTTGAACGAGGTGATGCGCGAGCCATTGGTGGCCGAGACGATGATATTGCCGCCGGTGGTGACATAGCTCGACAGCGCCGCCAAGCTGGCCTGTGCCCCGTCGATCAACGCATAGCCCGCGCCCGAGACCTTGTTCAAAGACAGCATCGCGCCCATCACGCTGCCGCTTGCGCCGGTCAAAGCGCCCGCGCTGCTGATGGCTTGGTTCGAGCTGTTGGCGGTGATCGAGGCGTCATTCACAGCCGTCACCATCAGCGCGCCATCAGCGTCCACCGTCGTGCGTGTCAGGCTGGCGGTGGCGTTGACGGGGCTTTCGCCGTTCAGCGCGCTGGAAACGGCAGGATCGCCCAGCAAAGTATCAATTGCGTTAAAGAAGATATTCGACGGCTTCCAGCCAACCGAGTTGAAGGCCAGCACCAAGGTCTGGGCCTCGTCGCCGGTTGCGGTGGTAAAGCCGGTATCGGCGGTCATCTGGGCCAGATTGGTGGCCTCGACCGTCACCAAACCGGTGCCACGCGCCGTCAAAGCGGCATCAATCGCCGATGCCCGCGCGCCGCCTTGCAGGACATTGGTCACCGCAGCCCCGCCGCGCGCAGCCGTGGTACCGCCCTCGGTCGGTGCCGCCTTGCTGCCCCCGATGGCCGGACCGCCCGAAGCGGTCAAGGAGGCGTCAACCGTGGCCTCCATCGTCGCGGCAAGATCGGCCCGCAGGGTGATGTCACCCGCCAACGCAATCAAGCTTGCATCTTGCACCCGCGCCTCGACGTCAGAGGACAGCATGTTCATCACCACAATCAGCCCCGTCGCCGCCGCATCGCTTGGCGAAACATTGTAGCCGGTTGGAACCATATGCGAGCCGAAGTCTTCTTGCCAAAGATCCAGATTGTCATAAATCGTCGCCGTACCCAGATCGACCGAAACCCCATCGGTTGGCGTGCCCAGATAGCGGTAGATCTTGGTCGAAGCGCCATTCACAAAGCGCACCAGATCGCCAAAGGCCAGATCAACCAATTGCACGCTGCCAGCGACAGCCGCCCAATCGGTGCGGGTCAGATTGTTCAGCGCGGTTTGCAGCACCGCAGCGCCGCCGTCATTGGTGGTGGTAGAGCTGGAAACCATCAGGGAATTCGAGCGGAAAATCTGCCGGTCAGCTGCGGTCACCGAAATCGAGCCTGTGGCGGTTACACTGTTTGACGCAGCGCCAGTGGTATTGCTGATATAAGCGCTGGTGCCGCCTGCAACCTTGTTCGAGGCCAGCACAAGGCTGGTGGCTTTGCCGCTTGCCCCCGTGATCGCGCCCGCAGCCGAGGTGACAGTATTGGCAACCGTGGCATTCAGCCGTGTCAGCGACACCGCATCGACACTGACATTTGCGCCCGCCACGACATTGGAATCGACAATCCGCGCCAAAGCGCCTGCGCCCGGCACCCCCAGCAAAGACGACAGCAAAGGATCGCCCAGCAACGTGTCCAGCGCATTCAGCAAGCTACCGCTCGAGACATCCCAGCCAATGCTGTTAAAGGCCAACATGCCGCCAATGGCCGTATCGCCGGTCGAGGTGTTCGAGTTCAGCGTCGCATCCAGCACAGTTGCCTGATCGGCGTGCAGCAGCACGCTGCCACCAGCGGTAATGGCCGATGTCAAAATCTGCGCAGTCGCTGCGTTTTGCAAAATATTGCTGACGATCTGACCACTATAAGCAATCGACGAGCCCGACCCCCAAGCGCTGCCGCCCGAAGAGATCACCACCGCCTCTAGCGTAGCCAGCAAGATCGCCGTGGCTTTGGCATCTACCACAACATCCAGCCCCGCTTGGGCCGTAACATTTTCAAGGCTGGCAAGAACATTGCCCGAAACCTCATTGGTGACGATAATGCCGCCAACCGCCATCGAATTGCTGGCCGCCATATTGCCGACATCGGGGAACAACGAGGCCGGATCAATATCGCCATTGGCGCGCGCCCAGACTGCGGTGTTCAGCAAATTCGCCTCGGTCAGCGTGCCAAAATCAAGGCTTCTGCCGGTCAGCGCCACATATTTATAGATCGAACCGGCACCAACCGTGCCCAAGCCCGCATCGACATAGACCATATCGCCATAGCTGACGTCTTGGGTGCCCGATTTGGTGGTAAAGCTATAGGTTGATGACAAAATATTTGTCAGCAGCTGTTTGAAATCATTCATATTATTTGAAATGATCGACTGCGACGACAGCGATGACTTACTGATCAAGTTGGCGCTGTCCTCCGCCTGCACCTGAAGAGAGCCATGGCTTGCAACCAGCGCGCGCCCCGCGGTGGTTGAAGAGATCCAGGCCTGTGTGTCACTTGCCACCCGATTGGTCGCCAATATCCCTGCGCCCGAAGCCCCGTTGGCACCGTATTTGGTCGGATCAGCCGCCTTAGAGGCCGAGGCCCGATCCAACAAAACCGAGCCATTTTGCTTGCTGACATCAACTTCGTTGCCGACAATTGCCGTCAGCATATTGACCCGCGACATCTCCAAAGCGCTGCCCACAAGCGCGACGCGCCAGCTTTGCCCGCCTTCGTCTTGCAGATACCACAGCTCGGTTGGCACCAGTTCAACAAAGCTTAGGCTGCCGGTAAAGGCGAGACCCTGCTGGGTCAAAACGCTTGCCACCGCGCCAAGGATGGCCTGCGCTTTGACCTCATCGCGGCTGCCCTCGGCATCAAAAAGCGTGTCGCTGATCGCCTGCGCGTCCAATGCCGGATCAAGACTGGCCAGATTGCCGATCACGATCTCTTTGGACATGGCTTGCACCAAAACCGAGCCATAAGCCACGGTGGCGCTGTCTTCGATATGGGCCAAGGCCCCCACGGGGGTCTTATTGCTGAGAAGGCTGGTTCCAAGCAAAGCATCGGTGGCGGCAAAGAAGATATTCGCCGGATCATACCCCACCGCGTTAAAGGCGACGATCACGCTCGCCCCTGTGCCCGAGACCGAACCGCTTGCGGTCATCTTCGTCTCGACCACGGCCGAGACGATGCTGAGATTGGTCGCGGTGACACTGACATCGCCACCCGAACTGGTAATGCTGGAATTTAGGATCATCGCATCGGCTTTGCCCAACAGCGTATTTGTGGCGATAATGCCGCCCGCAGCACTGCCCGAGGTGCTGATGTCGCTGGCCTCAAGCGCTTGCATGGTGGCGCGCATAATCGCAGCCACCGTCACCGCGCCAACCGAGACAACAAGGCTGTTGTTGATGATCTGGGCCAGCGCGCCGCCTTCAGAACGGGTGCGGTCGATCATGCCATAGGCGGTGGTGCTGCCGGTGCCGGTATAGCCCGGCACCATTTCGGCAACGCTCCGGCCAATGCCGGCAGGGATCAGGTTTTCCGGGGTGACTTCTTTCCAAAGGCCCAAATTACTGAAATCGACCAGCGCCAAATTAACGCCCGCCGCCGATTTCCCCATGAACTGGAACCGCTTGCCAACATCGGCAGCGCTATAGTTCGAGCCAACATAAACGATGTCGCCATAAGACAGCCCATGTGTGCCCGA
>OCOY01000027.1_pt1 | contig 42791 bp, 34 predicted proteins | sample 1494131 | NCBI WGS metagenome assembly OCOY01 (sample SAMEA3275523, study PRJEB22092) | marine metagenome | biome: ENVO:00000039; feature: ENVO:00002042; material: ENVO:00002010 | collected 2014-06-21T17:05:00+00 | depth 1 m | reverse complement strand
CAAATATAAAAAAAGTACCTAATTTTTATATATGAATTCCGCCTTATTTATAAATGCAACCGGTGGCGGCTCACGACATATAAATAGAAAATACTCGAAATTTATCAACGATGCCAATTCAGTTTCGGATATTAGGCTCCGCTGAAAACCCACACTGCGCTGAGAGATCAACCTTGGAACCGTAACGCGCCAAGGTCAGCAGATCAGCCTGTTTATTCTCTTTAAGCGACCCAAAAATGCACGGCTAAAATTTCTTGACCAACAGCAGAAATTTCGGATCCAGCCAGCAAAAAATCAGCAGTGAATATTGTTCACGCCATGCTTTGCTCGCGTTGCCGAGGAGGTTAATCCGCCCGCAAGCAAGCAATTCAAACCTCTTTTCGACACCCTAAGGGCGATCTTGAGTATACTTTAAATAATTATATATAAAAAATTATATAAATAAATGAAAATTAATCCGCTAACCAAATGCATGGTACTGAAGCCATCATTGTAATAAAAGCTCGATCTCAACAGCTTGAGGGAATCCAAGATGCAACTTTCGCATTTCATTCTACCGATAACCATTGCGCTCGGTGCGTGCGCGCCTCAACACAACCTCGAGCTGATTGATAAAAAACTTTCCGAAAGATTACACGAAACAAAGCCGCAACCTGCTGTTCAAGGTGTAGCGGCCCGCTTAGAGGATAGTTTTAAAGCGAATTTAAAAAATGCAGTCCTGCAAAATCAACGCTTCTTAGCTGCGCAGGCTGCAGAAAAAGCTGCATTCGCACAATTAGACGTCGCCAAAAGCAACACGCGTCCACAAATCTCATCAAATGCAACGGGCGGCAGACTCTTTGAAGGAAGCCCCATTAATGCACAAACAAATGGCGTTGCCGCGGACATCATGATCACGCAACTGGTCTATGATGGCGGCGCTTCTCTCGCTGCAATTGACAGCGCCACTGCATCCGCTCTTTCTGCCCGCGCTGCGGCCCAAGAGACTGGCAACGCCGTGGCGCTCGAAGCCGTGCGCGCATGGGGCGATGTTTGGGTTGCGCAACAGCAGCTGAGTGCAATTACGTCGCGATCGAATGCCATTCAAACCCTGTTCAATCAAATAGAACAAATGACCAGCAGTGGAATGATCGACACAGCGACACGCGATGGGGCACACCTTACTTTACTAGATATCCGGATGGAAGAAACCAACCTGAGGAGCGCAAAAGCAGAGGCAGAAAGCCGGTTCCAAAGATATTTTAACATAATTCCTGCAAGAGGATTAAAGCAACCGATGCTTTTAGCTGATGAAGAGGTTGTTAAAAAAGCAGGCAGTGATATTTCGCAGGTGCCGAGCCTGCGACGGGCAGCCGCGGATCTAGTCTCCGCAGAAGCAAACGTTTCACAGGCGCGTGCGCAACTCAAGCCATCGGTCAATCTAAACACCGGTGTAACTTCGCCGATGAAAGCAACCGACAGTACCGATACCCGAATTGGGCTGCAACTTCGTTATACCTTTAGTGACGGGGGGCGCCGCAAATCACAACTGGCTGCGGCGATTGCGCATCAAGAATCGATGAAGGCTCAGCTTGCAGATGCCCAAACAGAAGCAAAAGCAACACTTCATAGCACGCTGGCAAAGCTAACTGCCTTATCGGAGGCGGCTAAAATCAATGAAGAAAAACTCTCCACCGCGATTGCTGAAGCAGCCGCCGCCGAGTCGCAAATCGCGCTAGGTCAAGCGACTCTTAATCAATTGATTGATGCCGAAATTAAGCAATATCGCGCATATGAGCAACAGCTCAAGACTGAAGCGGGTCGCGTATTGGTTCAAGCAACTCTTCTAGCTGGAACCGGCGATTTGATTAAAATAATCGATGTGGCTCGATAGATATCCATCTATTGAGCCGTGTTTAAAAATAAACATTTCAATCATCGCGAGCGCACGGCAATGAAACAGACTGTTATAGAAGCTTCAGATCCAGCATTAGAATTCAGCCCTGACATTGAAGTAACGCCACAACTGAGCGCCACTCTTGCCAAAGCAATGCAGCATATTCTGAAGATGAAGGGCGCGAATTACTCTGAAGCAGCCATTCGGGATCTGCCAGGAATTTCATCCGACTTTTTTGGCCCAGCAGAAGCAGTATCTGCGTTGCGGACGTTAGGATATGACGCGGCATTCGGCAACATCGATATTAGAGATATTACGCAGGGGCAATGTCCCTTAATTAGCTTTGATCATGCCGGCAATGCTGTAGCCATCCTTGAAATTAATGATGCAAGTAAAGCTAAGGTTCAGTTTTTCGGTGCCGACACACGAGATGCGGATATCATAACGGGCGATTTGAGCGAACTTCTATTACCGTATGCTATCATCATGAGACCCCAACCAAGTGGCGTGAAGCTTAGAACTCGTGAGAATTGGTTCTGGAGCTCAATTATTGAAGGAAAGTGGCTTTATATACAGGTCATTTTGGCAGCAATGATTACAAACCTATTGGGGCTTTCAACTTCACTTTTTTCGATGGTTGTTTATGATCGCGTGGTCCCCAATAACGCTACTGAATCTCTGATTGCTTTAACCGTTGGAATGATGATCCTCTTAGGCTTTGATTTCATTATCAAATCACTGAGGGCGCAATTCATTGACAGAGCGGGTAAAGGTGCCGATCTGAGGATGTCGAACTTGATTTTTGACAAAATCTTGACGATGCGCCTTGATACGCGACAACAAAAATCAGGCGCGCTGGCTTCAATCGTACGGGAATTCGACACCCTTCGAGAGTTTTTTACATCTGCAACGCTCGTCGCCGTTGTGGACCTTCCGTTTATCTTCTTATTCATTTGGGTCATTTCTTTAATTGCAGGACCGCTTGCGCTTATTCCCCTGATTGCTGTCCCGTTAGTGCTATTTATTGGACTGGTGATTCAGCCTGTTTTGCGGAATTTGGCATCAGACAACTTGGAAACGTCGATGTCAAAACAGGCGGTTTTAGTTGAAACGCTGAACGGCCTGGAAACCGTGCAAGCGACTGGCTCTGGCCGGCTGATGCGGAAACGGTTCGAGGACGCCGTTGCGAACCAAGCAGAGCTTGGATTTAAAAATCGGATAATTTCGCAATTCGCCGTAAACTCGGCGGTGTCAATTCAGCAGCTGGCTCAGATAGGAACAATCTTTTTCGGGGTTTTCCTAATACAATCGAACACGATTACCTCAGGTGCCATGATCGCAGCTTCGATCCTTGGTGGGCGTACCCTCGCACCGCTCACACAGCTTGCATCCGCTCTTTCCCGTGCAAATGGGGCTCGCCAAGCTTACCGAGCTATTGATGCGTTGATGAAAGAAACCAGCGGCAGCGATGGGAAGGAAGTAGGCAACCGTCTGAGTCGCCCGCATCTTAACGGCGAGATTGAATTAAAGAATGTGAGCTACAGCTTCCCGGGAGCAAGTGCGCCGATTATTAGAAACTTGTCGCTTAAAATACCGGCTGGTCAGCATGTGGCCATCTTGGGAAAAATGGGATCCGGGAAGTCAACGCTTGCGAGACTGGTAGCTGGTCTTTTACAGCCCACAGAAGGATCTATATCCATCGATGGGGTTGATATGCGCCAAATCGATAAGTCTGACCTGCGGCGGAATTTAGGCGTCATGCTTCAGGAAACATGGCTATTTTCTGGAAGTCTTCGCGAAAATATCCAGATGGGGTATTATGAGTATGACGACAGCCATATTTTGAATATCGCAAAAGTTGCTGGGGTAGATGACTTCGCATCGAACCACCCACAAGGCTATGATCTGATGCTCCGAGAGCGTGGTGAAGGTCTTTCTGGCGGCCAGAGGCAGACGATCAATTTAGCACGCGCAATTTTGCATAATCCTAATGTGCTTGTTTTGGATGAACCGACGAGCGCTATGGATACGGCGACAGAGCGCGCGGTTTTAGACCGCCTTGGGAATTGGCTGGCCGGTCGCACGCTATTGTCAGTCACGCATCGGAATACGGTTTTGGCACTTTGTGATCGTGTTTTGGTGATTGATAAAGGTACTGTCATTGCCGACACGACGCCCGATCGGCTCAAGTCGAACTAAGGAAAAAAACAGTGGCAAATGTGAACTTTAAAAAGCTCTCGAATGAGTTGTCCGGAACTCAAAGCCTTTCCAACTCGGCAATTCTGTTTGCAGTTGGATTGCTGATAGTGACCTTTATCACTTGGGCATCTTTTACCGAACTTGATAATGTGACGCGTGGTCAGGGAAAGATCGTTTCCTCGGTTCAAAACCAGTTGGTGCAAGCTGGTGAAGGTGGCGTTATCTTGAAACGCAATGTGTCCGAAAATACCGAAGTCAAAAAGGGGGATATCCTTTTTGAGATTGATCCTGTCGATTCCGCAAGCGAACTGAATAGGCTTGTTGAACGCCACGCCACGCTTGAATTAAAGCAAGCCCGTCTGCGCGCGGAAATTGACGGCGGCGATTTTATCGTGACCAGCGATTTGGCGGCCAGTAGCCCAAGCGTTGCGGCCTCGGAGCAAAGCCTGTTTGTGGCTCGGCGGAATGAGTTGACGGGTTCGCTTGCAGTTCTTGATCAACAACGCAATCAACGGCTTCAAGATTTGAAAGGTGCAGAGGTTCAAAGCGGAAGTACCGACCGCAAACTGGGTCTTATTGAGAAAGAGATTGCGGTTTTAGAGCCAATGGTTCGGCAAAAGATCGCGCCTGAAACACGGCTTTTGGAACTTCAGCGCGAATTGGAAACTTCACGCGGGCAATTTGAAGCGGCAGCGGTCGCAATTGATCAGGCGAAAGCTGGTATTGCCGCCATCGACAGTGAAATCGCCAATCGGACGCAGGCCTATAGGCTGCAAGCGATGTCTGAACTGAGCGACGTTGTTTCTTCGATTTCTGAGCTTAATGAGGCCCTGCCGTTGCTGCGCGAACGTGTCAGCCGCACCGTTATTCGTGCGCCAATGGATGGGATCATCTATCGCTTAAATTACCGCACCCCAGGCGGTTATGTCAAAACAGGCGACGTTGTTTTAGAACTTGTGCCAACGGGCGAAGGGCTGATGATTGCAGCCGATATTGCGCCAAAAGATATCTCGAATATCCAACCAGGCGACGATGTGCGCATTCGGCTTTCGGCCTATGATTCCTCGCGCTACGGTTCGGTAGAGGGGCGGGTGTCGCGTATCAGCGCCGACGCAAGTTCAAATGACAAGAATGGCGCTAGTTATTACCAAGTTGATATCGCGATTCAGAGCGATAATCAGGGTGCTATTACGCTAAATGATGGCACAGAGGTGGTGTTAAAACCTGGCATGACGGCGACGGTCGATGTGCTTTCAGGCAAGCGGACGATCTTGGCATATTTCTGGCAGCCTATTGCAAAGGTAAAAGAGCTGGCTTTGCGCGACTGATTGGCCTTTGCTGACAGGGACCGGGCGCCAATTTGGCCGCTGCGAACTGGCCTTGGCGCAAAAACTGGACTAGCTGTTGCAAGATCGCTGCCGATAGCGGGTGGCATTGCGCGCCTTGGTTTGTACCAGCGCTTTGGGACAGTGAAGGAACCAGATATGACCAAGCCAGCCACCGCACGCGTGGACCAGCTGCTGTCCTCGATGGGCTACGGCTCGCGTAAGGATATGGCGCGGATGGCAAAGGCCGGCGGCATTAGCTTGGACGGTGGAGATCTGCTCGATGTCAGCCAGCGCATCGCGGTCACGCCCGATTTGCCGCGCCGGATGCAGATTGACGGGGCAGCGCTCGATCCGGTGGCGGGGCTGGTAATTCTTTTGCACAAACCTTTGGGCATGACCTGCTCGCACAAAGAACAGGGCCCATTGGTCTATGACATCCTGCCAGACCGCTGGCGGCGGCGCGATCCGGCGATTTCGACCATTGGCCGCTTGGACAAGCAGACCTCGGGGCTTTTGCTTCTGACCGATGACGGCGCGCTCTTGCACCGTGTCATCAGCCCCAAGCGGCATGTGAAAAAGACCTATCGTGCCAAGCTGGACCGCCCACTTTCAGGCCAAGAGGCGGCGCTGTTTGCGGCAGGGGAACTGCTGCTGGAGGGCGAGGATAAGCCACTGGCGCCAGCCGAGCTGGAGGTGATCTCGGACACCGAAGCGCTGCTGCATGTGACAGAGGGGCGCTATCATCAGGTGCGACGCATGTTTGCGGCCACTGGCAACCATGTGGTCTCGCTGCACCGTGAAGCCTTAGGCGGCCTTGCTCTGCCCGAGACGCTGGCTCCCGGCCAATGGAAGCTGCTGGATGCTGAAGAGATCGCCTCGATCTTTCTCTAAGGCCTCTCGCTTTTGGTCATCTGTGCCAAGCGCAGCGCGAGCTTGCCTTTGCAAACCCTATCTTGGTGAGGCGCGCGCGGAAGATGAGGGCTAGGCAGGCGGGCGCAGATACTTGGGCGAGCGTGATTGTAGATCCGCAATCGGATGCCCCCCCCTCTGCCGCCTGATCGCGGAGAGCTGGACGGAAAAGCCAACCGCGGGTCAGGCGGTTGGCTTGGTTTTGGGGCAGCAAAGCGGCTGATTTATCCGATGATGCCGACAAAGGTTTGCGAAGGCCGCATCACGGCGGCGGTCTTGGCGGGGTCGGCGTGATAATAGCCGCCCAGATCCACAGGCTTGCCTTCGTTTGCCGTCAACTCGGCCAAGATCTTCGCCTCGTTTTGCGCCAAGGCCGCAGCAATAGGCGCGAAATGCGCGGCAAGACCCGCGTCTTCGGTCTGCGCAGCCATCGCCGCCGCCCAAGCCCAGGCAAAGTAGAAATGGCTGGTGCGATTGTCGGTCTGGCCGACCTTGGCTTTGGGCGAATGGTCATTGTCCAAGATCGCTTGGGTGGCCGCATCCACGGCTTTGCCCAAGATCAGCGCCTTTGCATTGCCCGAAAGCTCTGCCTGAAACTTCAGGCTTTCGCCCAGCGCGCAGAACTCGCCCAGACTGTCCCAGCGCAGATGGTTTTCCTGCACCAATTGCTGCACATGCTTGGGCGCAGAGCCGCCAGCTCCGGTTTCAAACATGCCACCCCCCTGCATCAGTTTGACAATCGACAGCATCTTGGCCGAGGTGCCCAGTTCTAGGATCGGGAACAGATCGGTCAGATAATCGCGCAGCACGTTGCCAGTGACAGCAATCGAGGTTTCCCCCCGCCGAATGGTTTCCAGCGACAGCCGTGTCGCCTCGCGCGGGGCAAGGATCTGGAACTTATCGGCCACACCCGCCGCCGCCAGCAGCGGTTTGACATAGGCGATCAGCTCCGCATCATGCGCGCGCGCCGCATCCAGCCAGAAAATCGCCTGACAGTTTTCCGCCTTTTGCCGGGCAATCGCCAGATGCACCCAATCTTCGATCGGCGCTTTGCGCGCCGAGGCCGAGCGCCAGATGTCGCCTGCCTCGACCTTATGGCTGTGCAGCACCTCGCCATTGGCCAGCACCATCCGCACGGTGCCGGCATGCGGCACTTCAAAGGTGGTGGGGTGGCTGCCGTATTCTTCGGCCTTTTGCGCCATCAGCCCGACGTTTTGCACCGTGCCAGCGGTGGCCGGATCCAGCGCGCCGGTTTCCTTGAAATAGCGGATCGCCTCGTCATAAACCACGGCGTAAGAGCTGTCAGGAATGACGCAATTGGTATCGGCCGCGCGGCCATCCGGGCCCCAGCCCTTGCCGCCTGCACGGATCAGTGCGGGCATCGAGGCGTCGATGATCACATCAGACGGCACATGCAGGTTGGTGATGCCCTTATCGGAATTCACCATATAAAGCGGCGGGCGGCTGGCAAGCGTGGCGTCAATCGCCGCCAAAATCTCGCTTGCCTGCGGCAGCTCGGCAATCCGCTCCAGCATCGCGCCAAGCCCTGCGTTTGCGCTGATGCCAGCCGCATCAAACACCGCGCCATAGCTGTCAAACACTGGTGCCAGATAAGCGCGCACCGCATGGCCAAACAAGATCGGGTCCGAGACCTTCATCATCGTGGCCTTCAGGTGCAACGAGAACAGCACGCCTTGGGCTTGGGTGGCCGCAATCTGCTGATCCAAAAACGCCCGCAGCGCGCGCGCCGACATAAAGGTTGCATCCACGACCGCACCGTCAGGGAATTTCACCCCATCTTTCAGCACAGAAACCGCGCCATCTTCGCCCAAAAGCTCAATGCGCACCGGCCCCGCCTGCGCTGCCGTCAGCGTGGCCGAGGTTTCATTGGCAAAGAAATCATCCGCCGCCATGGTCGACACATGGGTCTTGCTGTCTGCCGCCCAAGTGCCCATCGAATGCGGATGCGCCATCGCATAGTTTTTCACCGCAATCGCGGCGCGGCGGTCAGAGTTGCCCTCGCGCAGCACCGGATTGACCGCCGAACCCTTCAGCGCATCATAGCGGCGGCGCGCCTCTTTTTCGGCCTCGCTTTGCGGGTCTTCGGGGTAATCGGGCAGCGCATAGCCCTGCGATTGCAATTCCTTGACCGCCGCCACCAGCTGCGGCACCGAGGCCGAAACGTTTGGCAGCTTGATCACATTGGCACTGGGCTTCGTCACCAAAGCGCCCAGATCGGCCAGATCATCGGGCTGGCGCTGTTCGGGCGAAAGCCCCTCGGGGAAGGCCGCAATGATCCGGCCTGCAAGCGAGATATCGCGGGTGCCGACACTGACGCCCGCCGCCGCCGCAAAGGCCTGAATGATCGGCAACAGCGAGGCCGCCGCAAGCTGCGGCGCTTCGTCGACCGTGGTGTAAATGATGTCGGGCGTTGGGCGGTTGGTCATATCGGAACCTGTTCTTGTTTGGTTAGAGAAATCGGCCCCAAGCCGGGCCATCGGTCAGCTGCCAGCAGCGGCAACCCTTTGCGGTGAAGTTTACGCAAGAAGCGGCGCAGACGAAAGGTCTTGCGCGCAGATTGCGCCTAAACCACCGTCACCACCAGCGTGCCAAGGCCTGCAATGCTGGCCTCCATCACATCGCCAATGGCCACGGCCGCCACCCCCGCAGGGGTGCCCGCCATAATCACATCGCCCGCCTGCAATTCGAAATAGTGCGAAAGATAGGTGATGATTTCCGGCACCTTCCAGATCATCTGGTTCAAATCGCCGTCTTGGCGCAGCGTGCCATTGACCCGCAGCGCAATCTGCCCCGCAGTCAGGTGCCCAACCTCGGCCACAGGCCACAGCGGGCCAACCGGGCCTGAGCGTTCAAAGGCCTTGCCAATTTCCCAAGGCCTGCCCAGCTTTTTCGCCTCGCCCTGCAAATCGCGCCGCGTCATGTCCAAGGCGATGCCATAGCCCCAAACGTGATCCAGCGCCTTTGCTGGGTCGATGTTGCGCCCACCAGATTGCAGCGCGATCAGCAGTTCGACCTCGTGATGCACATCGCGGCTTTGCGCGGGATAGGGAAACTGACCCGAGGCATCCAAATTATCGGGGTTCTTTTGGAAAAAGAACGGCGGCTCGCGGTCGGGGTCATGGCCCATTTCCACCGCATGGGCGGCAAAATTGCGGCCAATGCAATAGACCCTGCGCAGCGGAAACGCCCTGCCGTCACGGGTGGGGATGTGCGGCGCGCGCGGGGCGGGGATCACAAGATCGGGCATAGCATACCTTTGTTATCGCAGGGGTCTTCAGTTCAAATCTTTCAACAGCCGCCCGTGCTGGCGCACTTGGGTCAGCACCTCATCAAAGCGGGTCAGGCCGCGGCCTTGCAGCATCGGCAACAGCTTTAAAAACGCATCCGCCGTGGCGATTGCATCGCCCAGCGCTGTGTGGCGGGCCTCCTCGGGAATGGTGATGCCAAGCCGATGGGTCAGCGCATCCAGCGTATGGGTTTCGTGCTGGCCCCAGATCACCGCCGACAACAGCACAGTGTCCAAGATCGGATTGTCAAAGCGCAGGCCAATCTGCCCCTCGATCCGGCGCAGAAACTGCATGTCAAAGGGCGCGTTATGCGCGATCAGCACCGCGCCCGCGGCAAAGTCATGCAAGCGGCGCGCCACCTCGGCCATCGGCGGCGCATCGGCAACCATCGCGTCGGTGATGCCATGCACCTTGGTCGAGGCGGCGGGAATTTTGCGCTGCGGATTGACCAGCATGTCAAACACTTCGGTCTTCAGCCTGCGCCCGTTGACGATGCGCACGGCGGCAATCTGCACCACCTCGTCGCCCTGATCGGGCAAAAGTCCGGTGGTTTCGCTGTCAAACACCACATAGGTCAGCGCATCCAGCCGCGCCTCGGCGACAGAGGCATTGCGCGCGCCCGACAACAGATCAAAGTCATAAACCACATCGCGCAGCACCGGATCAGGCCGCGCGGTTTCGCGCCGCGCCACCCGCAAGGGCAAACAAAGCGCGGCACCCTCTGCCGTGGTTTCGGGCCAGATGTCGGTGGCATGGGCGGCCAAGACCGCGCGGCCGCTGATTTCGGGCATGGCAGGGTCGATCGGCTGGGCCAGCCAAGCCTCCAGATCAGCCAGCGCCAGCACCTCGCCCTGCCAAGACAGCCGCAGCAGCGCGTCAGAGCCGTCTTCCTCGAGGCTAAGGTGAAACCGGCGCGCCGGCAGATTGCGCGCCAAAAGTGTGAGCAAACCAATCACCTCAAAGCCATTGCAATGCAAAAGCAAAGGCGCGGCTTTCTGGCTGAGCAAAACGCCACTGCCCGCCACCTGCGCCGCAACCCCGTCCAAAAGATCCGAGGCCCGCGTCAGCATCAGCGGCCAATCTTCGCCGCGACTTTGGTCGTGACGCTGCGAAAGCTCGGTCACCGCTTGGCCCAGCCGCGCCACCTCGCCCTGCAGCGCCTCGCGCAAATCAGGCGGCAAAGCGGGGTTGGGCAGCGCTTCGATCAGGGTGGCAAGATTGGCGGCAGGGCGGCCAAAGCGGTCAAACATCTCGACCAGCAAAGACTCGCGGCGGGCAGCGGCGTTCAGATCGGCGGTGACATCTTGCAGCGTCAAAACATAGCCCGCAGCCGCCCCCGCCTCGGGCTGCAACAGCCGCATTCGTGCCGCAAGCACCCGTGCCCCCGCCCGCGTGCTGCACAAAAGATCCGAGGCCGCATCGGCGTCGCCCGTGGCGCAAAGCCTGCCATAGGCATGCTGCAACGGCCCCGCGTGCAGATAGTCAAACAGGCTGCGCCCCAAACCCGCCGGCCCGATTGCCCGCAACAGCCCAACACCCAAGCCGTTGTAAAACACGATGCGATGATCGGCCGAACACAGCAAAACCCCCGCCGGCACATCGGCCAACAGCGCCCCAAGCCGCGCGTTTTCCCCCGACAGCCGCGCGGTTTCACGCGCCACCGCCTCGGCCAAGGCCGATCTGGTCTGCGCAAGGCTGTCACTTGCCGCCCGCGCCGCAGGGCCAAGATCGCCCAGATGCAGGGCTTGGCGCGCAGGCAAGGCGGCGGTCACATCGCCATGCACGCGGGCGCGCAGATCGCCCGCCAATTGGTCAATCGGCTTGGCAAAGCGCATGTCCAGCAGCAGCCAAACCCCTGCCATCAGCCCCAAGAGCGCAAAGCCTGAAACCACGCCCGCCTGCACAAAACCCGCCATCACACCGCTGCGCACCACAGCGGCCAGCGTCGCCCCCGCCTGCGCCAGATGATGATAGCCCAGCCACAACCCCGCCAAAAGCGCTGCCAGCGCCGCCAGCGCCAGCCCGACAAAGATCAGAAAAAGCTGTAGCCTGACCCGCATCTAGCCGCCTTGGCCCAGCAGGCGGCGCACCTCGTCGCGCAGCTCTTTCAGCTCGAAGGGTTTGGCGATAAAGCCATCCGCCCCCAAGGCAATACCCTTGCGCCGTTCAATCGCCGAGCCCCGCGCCGTCATCATCAGGATCTTTACATCCGACAGATTTGGGTCCAGCCGCATGCTTTGGCAGATTTCATAGCCCGAAATCTCGGGCAGCATCACATCCAGCAAAACCAGATCGGGGTGGGTTTCGCGGATGCGCGCCATCGCCTCGCCGCCATTGGCGATCCGGTCGGGCGCATAGCCCTCGCGCGTCATCAAAAAATCCAGCGCAAGGGCGATATTGTCTTCGTCCTCGATCACCAGAACCTTTGGCTTTTGCGCGGGGCTTGCCATGCTACTTGGCCTGACAGGCAGCAAGCTGCAGCGCATCGTCTGCGGCGGCCGGATACCACTCGGCCCCAGTCAGGGTGCCATCGGCGACAATCACAGCACCTTCGATCAGATCGGCGCGCAGGCCCTTGGCGCAATCCACCGCAATCGGCACGCGGCGGGTGGGCTGCCAGCGCTGCACCAGCACCACCTCGCCCTGACGGATCGCCGGATTTTCCAGCGAGGTCTTGGCGCTGACACCATCATAGGCGGCAAAGCGTTGGTGGATCGGGAACAGATAGGTCCAGGGCCGCCATGCCTGCTTGGTCTCGGGGGCCGATAGAATGATCACGCCCTGCGGCAGGGCACCGCTGGCGCGCGGATACCAGGTGTATTCATTCCAAACGGTAAAGCTTAGCATCCCCAGCCCAATCGCCGCCGGAATGGTCCAGCTGGGCAAGATGCCGCGGCTGACTTTTCGCACCATAAGCACAAGGCCCGCAAGCCCAGCGCCCGCGGCGATCATCCCGATAAAGTCCCAAAACATAAACCGTTTCCTTTAGGTTCTTGCACCGCGGGCTTGGCCCACAGCTGATTGCATGGTCCGCACGACCACAAAAGCATCGCGCAGATGCGCGCGTTCGAAATCCGAAAGATCAGAGGGCGCCATAAAGTTATCCGCCATCTTGCCCGCGCGGATCAGCCGCGCCTGATGGTCAAGTCGGGTCTGTGCGATCAGATCATAAGCATCCAGCAGATCGGCCCCGCCCGAGGTTGAAATCACCCCCGCATCGCCCGCCGCCAAGAGCCGCGCGCGGGTATTGGCCACCGCCGATTGCCCGATCAAGGCATAGACCCGCCCCAAATCGGTCAGCGGCACCACGCCGTTATGCTTCAGATCAATCTGGTTTTTATGCTCGCCCGACCGAAAGGTCGCAAAGCCGCGCAGCAGGCCCAAGGGCGGGGTATGGGTCAGCGAATTGGCGATCATATGGGCCACAAAGATCGAGTTCTCGGCCGCCTCGGCCAAGGTTTCCGCCTGCAAATCGCTGAACAAAGACACCGTCCCGCCAATCGGGCGCAGATCAAACATCACCGAGGCCAGCATCTGCGCCATTGGGTCAGGTGTGGCGATCCAGCGGCGGAAATAGCCGCGCCAAGTGCTGATGCGCGCGCACCATTTCGGATTGGTCGCCATCATCTCGCCGGGGCAATAGACATAGCCGCAGGCATGCAGACCGTCGCAGACATAAATCGCCAGCGCCGCGAAATAGGCCATATCGTCCTCGGTGGCGGCATCGTCGATGAACAGGCAGTTGTCCTGATCTGACACGCCGGTCTGCTCTTGGCGGCCCTGACTGCCACAGGCAAGCCAAAGATAGGGCACGGGCGCGGGGCCAAGGTTCGCCTCGGCCAAGGCCAAAAGCCGCCGCGTCACCGTATCGGCAATATCAGTGATCAGCCGTGTGGTGACCTGATGCGCGGTATTGCCGCCGACCAATTGCACCAAAAGCTGCGGGATCCGCGCAGTGACCGCCGCCATCTGCGCCACGCTTTGCGCTCCGGCCAGATCCCGCACCAATTGCGCCGAAGAGGTCGCCTGAAACCGCGTGATATCGGTTTGGGTGATCATGCCGATCAACCGTCCCGCCTCGACCACCGGCAGATGGCCGATGCGACGCTCCAGCATCAGGTTCAGCACATCCGCGCCCAAAGCCTCGGGCGGCAGGCTGATCGGCGTGCCGCTCATCACCGCGCGCACCGGCGTGCTGGCGGGCAGACCGGCGGCCAAAACCTTGCCAGTCAGATCGCGGGTGGTGACCAGCCCGATAAAGGCCCCAGCCTCGACCACGCCCAGACAGGAAATCTTGCCATCGCGCATCCGGGCGGCGGCCGATTGCACCGTATCTTCGGGCCCGCAGCTTTGCGGATCGCCGGTCATCAGATCGCCCACCGTCTGCATCGCAAGATCGGTGTTGCGCCGATCCCCGGCGCGGCCACGGGTGAAAAACCGCTGAAACGGCGGCGCGCTTTGCATCAGGGCGTGAAATTCAGCCGCCGGCAGATGCAGCAGCACGCAGTCTTCAAGCGCCAGCGCCGTGGTCGCGGCCAGACCGTCGCGCATCAGCCCGCGCTCGCCAAAAGAGTTGCGCGGCCCCAGCAAAGACACCAAGCCGCCCGAGGCATCCTGCACCTCGACCGAGCCGGTTTTGATCAGATAAATCCCGTCCAGCGGCGCGCCAAAATGGTAAATCTCGGCGCCTGCCTGCACTTCACTGCGGCGGAAGGAATGGGCGACACGCACCAACTCGTCCTGCGGCAGGCTGTCATAAGGATGCACGCTTTGCAGAAAACCGATGATCGCTGAACTGGTTTCCAAAGCGGCCTCCCCAACAGGAAAGCGCGCCCCCGAAGGGACGCGCCATTGATTTTAGTGCGACTGAGCTTTGCCAGCACCGCGTGGAATGCGGATGCCTTCGACCAGATCTTGGATCGCTTGTGGCGGTGCTGCGGTTGCCCGCGACACAGCGAAAGCCACAGCAAAGTTGACCAGCGCGCCGACAGCCCCGAAGGAGGTCGACTTGATCGACAGCAGCAAAGGAGCCGCGTCGGTATAGCTGTTGGTATCTGGGATAAAGAACCAGCCCTTGTGCAAGAAGATATACACAACGGTGACCAACAGACCCGAAAGCATGCCCGCAACCGCGCCCACGTTGTTGATGCGCTTCGAGAAGATGCCCATCATCAGTGCAGGGAAGATCGAAGCCGCTGCCAGACCGAAGGCCAAAGCCACCGTCTGCGCCGCAAACCCAGGAGGGTTCAGACCCAGATAGGTTGCAACCGCAATCGCCACGCCCATCGACACACGCGCCGCCATCAGCTCGCCTTTTTCCGAGATGTTCGGGTTCAGCGAACCCTTGATCAAGTCATGCGAGATTGCCGAAGAAATTGCCAACAACAGGCCAGCAGCGGTCGACAAAGCAGCCGCAAGGCCACCAGCCGCAACCAAAGCCACAACCCAACCTGGAAGCTGTGCGATCTCAGGGTTCGCAAGAACCATGATGTCGTTGTTCACGGTCAGCTCGTTGCCAGCCCAGCCTTTTGCAGCTGCGGCAGCGTTGAAGTCTTCGTTCTTCGACTTGTCGTTATAGAACTCGATCAAGCCATCGCCGTTCTTGTCTTCGAACTTCAGCAGACCCGTGGTCTCCCAGTTCCTCATCCAATCTGGGCGGGCTTCATAAGCAATCGGGTCCGACTGCGTGCCGTTTGGATAGATGTTGCTGATCAGGTTCAAACGCGCCATTGCGCCCACAGCCGGAGCCACGGTGTAAAGCAATGCGATGAACACCAGCGCCCAGCCAGCAGATGCACGCGCATCAGCCACTTTTGGCACGGTGAAGAAGCGCACGATCACGTGTGGCAGGCCAGCAGTACCGATCATCAGCGACATGGTGAACAAGAACATGTTCAAAGTGGTGTCGCTGTGGCCGGTGTATTTGGCAAAGCCCAGCTCTTGCACAACTTGGTCCAGCTTTGCCAACAAAGGCATGCCGGATTCAATGTGGGTCGAGAACAGGCCCAAAGGTGGCAGCGCATTGCCCGTCAGCTGCAACGAGATAAACACAGCAGGAATGGTATATGCGAAGATCAGAACGACGTATTGTGCCACCTGCGTGTAGGTGATGCCCTTCATGCCGCCAAGAACAGCATAGAAGAACACAACGGCCGCGCCGATATAAAGGCCGGTCGATGCTTTCACTTCCAAGAAGCGCGAGAAAGCAACGCCAACGCCGGTCATCTGACCGATAACATAGGTCACCGAGGCCACAATCAGACAGATCACGGCAACAAGACGCGCCGACTGGCTGTAGAAACGGTCGCCGATGAATTCTGGCACGGTGAACTTGCCGAACTTACGCAGGTAAGGCGCAAGCAACATCGCAAGCAGAACGTAGCCGCCGGTCCAACCCATCAGATAGGCCGAGCTGTCATAGCCGCCAGCAGCAATGATACCCGCCATCGAGATGAAGGAAGCTGCCGACATCCAGTCAGCGCCGGTTGCCATACCGTTCAGAACGGGGTGAACCCCGCCGCCAGCGGTATAGAATTCAGATGTGGTGCCCGCACGGGCCCAGATCGCGATGCCGAAGTACAGTGCGAAAGTCGCACCGACAACAAGCAGATTGAGGGTAAACTGATCCATTATTTCTGCGCTCCCTTATTCTTCAACGCCGAATTCTTTGTCTACTTTGCCCATTTTCCACGCGTAGAAGAAAATCAGACCAAGAAAGACCAGAATCGAGCCTTGTTGAGCAAACCAGAAGCCGAGGTCAGTGCCCCCGACAGCGATACCCGACAGCATCGGGCGCAGCAGAATGCCAAAGCCGAAAGAACAAACGAACCAGATAACCAGACAAACGCTGATGATCTGCTTGTTCGCTGCCCAATAGGCGTTGGACGAGGTATTGTCCGCCATAGCATGTTACTCCCTGTGTTATATCCCTTCCCGCCACCCGATTGCTTGGATGACAGGCCTCCCGTTACGCCGAAACCCCTGCCACGATTGCGCCAAGGCCCTTGCGGATAGCTGCGATCTCTCCCATCGCATCGATCCGCTCTAGAACCCCTTTGCCTTCGTAATAGGCGATCAACGGTGCCGTCTGCGCATGATAGGCTTTCAGCCTCTCGCCCACAGTTTCGGCGTTATCGTCGGCCCGACGTTTAAAGTCGGTGCCGCCGCATTTATCGCAAACGCCCGCAGCTGTGGGGCGCTTGAATTCGTCATGGTAGCCTTCGCCACAGGCGCAGGTATAGCGGCCCGACACGCGCGCGACCATAGCGGCGTCATCGACCTCTAGGCTGATCGCAGCCGTCACCCGCAGGCCCGCATCCGCCAGCAGCACATCAAGCGCTGCGGCCTGCGCGCTGGTGCGGGGAAAGCCGTCCAGAATGATGCCATTGGCCACATCGGGCTGTGCCATCCGCTCGGCCAAAATCGCCAAAACGATCTCGTCCGAAACCAGACCGCCCGCAGCCATCACCGCGCGCGCCTGCGTCCCCGCAGCCGAGCCAGAGGCCACCGCCGCGCGCAGCATATCCCCGGTCGACAGCTGGATCAGACCAAAGTCTTCTTCCAGCATCCGCGCTTGGGTGCCTTTGCCAGCCCCCGGTGGGCCCAAAAGGATCAGAACAGCAGCCATGTCTCAGGCCTTGTTCATGCGGTTGGCGATCAGATCATCGACCACCGAAGGATCGGCCAGCGTCGAGGTATCGCCCAGCGCGCCAAAGTCATTCTCGGCAATCTTGCGCAAAATCCGGCGCATGATCTTGCCCGAGCGGGTTTTCGGCAGGCCGGGGGCCCATTGAATAAGATCTGGCTTGGCAATCGGGCCGATTTCGGTGCGCACCCAAGCTTCCAGCTCTTTGCGCAGCGCGTCCGAGGGCTCTTCGCCGCCCATCAGCGTGACATAGGCGTAAATCCCCTGCCCCTTGATGTCATGCGGATAGCCAACCACAGCAGATTCCGCGACCTTGGGGTGGGCGACCAGCGCGCTTTCGACCTCGGCCGTGCCCATGCGGTGACCCGAGACGTTGATCACATCGTCAACGCGGCCGGTGATCCAGTAATAGCCATCCTTATCGCGACGGCAGCCGTCACCGGTAAAGTAATAGCCGGGATATTGCGCGAAATAGGCTTCTTCAAACCGCGCATGATCGCCCCAAAGCGTGCGCATCTGCCCCGGCCAGCTGTCGGCGATGCATAGCACGCCATCAGCCACGGTTTCCGATTGCACAACGGCATTGGCCGGATCAAGGATCACCGGCTGCACGCCAAAGAACGGCAGCGTCGCCGACCCCGGCTTTTGCGGCACAGCGCCGGGCAGCGGCGTGATCAAATGACCGCCGGTTTCGGTCTGCCAGAAGGTATCGACAATCGGGCATTTGCCCTTGCCGACATGGGTGTTGTACCAGTTCCAAGCCTCGGGGTTGATCGGCTCGCCCACCGACCCCAGCAGCTTGAGGCTGGACAGGTCATGCTTGGCGGGCCATTCAGCGCCCATGCCCATCAGGCTGCGAATAGCCGTGGGGGCGGTGTAGAACTGCGACACCTTATGCTTGGCGCAAACCTCCCAGAAGCGGCCCGCGTCTGGATAGGTTGGCACACCTTCAAACATCACCGTCGTCGCCCCATTGGCCAGCGGACCATAGATGATATAGCTGTGCCCTGTCACCCAACCCACATCGGCAGTGCACCAGAACACATCGCCGTCATGGTAATCAAAGGTCATCTGCTGCGTCATCGCCGCATAAACCAGATAGCCGCCCGAGGTATGCACAACCCCCTTCGGCTTGCCGGTCGAACCCGAGGTGTAAAGGATAAACAGCGGATCTTCGGCACCCATCTCGACATAGGGGCAATAGGGCTTTGCCGCAGCCATTGCGGCCTTTACGTCAATGTCACGACCCTCGACCCAAGAGGTTTGATCGCCGGTGTGCTTGACCACCAGACATTTGACATGATCGTCACAATGCAACAGCGCCGCATCCGTATTGCTTTTCAGCGCGGTTTTCTTGCCACCACGCGGCGCGAAATCAGAGGTGATCACCACTTTGGCTTCGGAATCATTGATCCGGTTGGCCAAAGCATCCGGCGAAAAGCCCGCAAAAACGATCGAATGAATAGCCCCGATGCGCGCACAAGCCAGCATCGCATAGGCAGCCTCTGGGATCATCGGCAGATAGATCACCACCCGATCACCACGACCAACGCCCTGCTCTTTCAGCACATTCGCCATCCGCGAGGTGTTTTCCAACAGCTGCGCATAAGTAATGTGCAGCGCAGGCGTCGATGGGCTGTCTGGCTCCCAGATGATCGCGGTCTGGTTGGCGCGGGTCAGCATATGACGGTCAATGCAATTGGCCGAGACGTTCAGCGTGCCGTCTTCATACCATTTGATCGAGACTTCGCCGCGCTTAAAGCTGGTATTTTTGACCTTGGTGTAATCCTGGATCCAGTCAATCCGCTGGCCTTGCTCGGCCCAGAACGCCGTCGGGTCGTCGACAGAGGCCTGATACATCGCCGCATATTGCGCTGCATTCACATGCGCCTTGGCGATAAAATCATCTGAGGCTGTGTATTTCAGCTCTGCCTGAGCGTGATCCGACATGAAACTTTCCTTTTCCCAGTCGCGCAAATGCGCTTACCAAACGGCCTGCCAGCGTGGCAGGGCTCCCCCGTTTCTTTGGACCATGATAGCGCGATTGTAAAAATTTTGATAACTCTTTTTGCAGGCGTGATTATTTTGTCAATAAATTAACAAAGCTGATGGTGAACTTTGTAAAATTTATGAAAAGTGGTAATGAATTTATGCCCTGCAAAGCTGAAAGCCGCACCATGTCGCCGCATAAAGTGGCAAAGTCTATGCCCCAAGCGGGCTTTGGCCTGTGCGCGCGACTCAAACCGGCGCGCACAATGCGCTGATCAAGCCTTTGTGATTCGCGGTTGCGAATCAGCTGAATTCAGCTCTGCCAAAGAGTCCACAAAGCAGGCTTCGGGGGCGGCAAGCCCCGCCTGTTTCAGCGCCTTTGCCACCTCGGGGCGCGCGCCGATCAGATACAAGATTTCGTGCTTGCGTGCCATTTTCTGCGCCAAAAGCGCAAAGGAATGCGCACCGGTGCTGTCGATAAACGGCACATCGGTGAAATCCACCGCCAGCCCGCGCGGAGCCTCGGCCAGTTGATCCAAAGCCGCGCCAAGCCGTGCCGCCGCACCAAAGAAATAGGGGCCGTGCAGGCGGTGAACGGCCAAATCAGGGAACTGCGACAAAGGCTCGGTCACCACCGGCGCCTCGACCGAAGCCGCCTCTGACATGCGGTGAATGAACACCAATCCGCCCAGCGCAAAGCCTGCGACAATGCCTTCGGACAGATCGCGGAACACCACCAGACCAAAGGTCACCAAAAGTACCACCGCATCGGCGCGACTGGCGCGCAAACAATGCCAGAACTCGGCCTTCTCGGCCATGTTCCAAGCCACCACCGCCAACAGCCCCGCCAAGGCCGCCAAGGGGATATAGCCTGCCAAAGGCGCTGCAATAAGCATGAACAGCAGCACAAACACCGCGTGGATCATGCCCGAGACCGGCCCTTTCGACCCCGCCCGCACATTGGTTGCGGTGCGCGCAATCGTGCCCGTCACACAAATGCCGCCAAACAGCGCCGAGGCGATATTGGCCACGCCCTGCGCCAGCAACTCGGCATTCGGCCGGTGCCTGCGCCCCGACATACCATCGGCCACCACAGCCGACAGCAGCGATTCAATCGCACCCAGCAGGGTAAAGCTGACAGCCCAAGGCAGCGCCACCATCACCAGATCCATCGACAGCGGCGGCAGACTGGGCGCAGGCGGGCTGCGCGGCAAATCGCCAAAGCGCGAATAGATCGTCTCGACCGGCAGCTGCAACGCAAAACTCGCCAGCCCCGCCACCGCCACCGCAATCAGCATATTGGGCAGGCCGGGCGAAATCCGCTTGATGCCGACAATCAGCGCAATCGTGGCGATTGCCACCGCCGCCGCACTGGCGTTCAAACTGGCGCGCGCCTCCCACAGCGCTGCAAGTTTCGGCAAGATCGCCGCAGGCTCGCCCAGCAGCGAAAGCCCAAACAGATCTTTGATCTGGCTGGCAAAGATGATCACCGCAATGCCCGCAGTAAAGCCAAGCGTCACCGGATAGGGAATAAACCGCACATAGCTGCCCAACCGCAGCAGCGCCAAGACTGACAACATCGCGCCCGACAACAGCACCGCAAGCGTCAGCCCCGCCGCCCCCGTCTGCGTCACACAGGCCGCCACCAGCACGATAAACGCCCCCGCAGGCCCGCCGATCTGAAACCGCGATCCGCCCAGCAAAGACACGATAAAGCCGCCCACAATCGCGGTGAACAAGCCGCGCTCGGGCCCGACCCCGCTGGCAATCGCAATCGCCATCGACAAAGGCAGCGCCACAATCGCAACCGTCAGCCCCGCCACCACATCGGCGCGCAGCTGCCCCAGCCCGTAACCCTCTCGAAAGGTGGTGATCAGCTTGGGGGTGAATTCGCTGGCGGGTTGTCTGGGACTTGGGGTCATCATGCGTTCCTGTTAATATGGCCTACACAAACGCCTCTCAGGGGCATTCGTCAAGCAAGGCCATCATGTCCGCAACTTCTGCCCCACAGCGCCCCGACCCGGTTTCCGCCGCAGATGACGCCGCACGCGCCCAAGCCCGGGCGCTGCTGGCGGGCGCCAACCATGCCGCTTTGGCTTGGACCGACCCAGAGACGCTAACCCCGGGGATCAGCCGCATCGGCTTTGGCCTTGCGCCCGAGGGCGTGCCGCTGACGCTGATCTCGGCACTGGCGCCGCATGTGGCGGCGCTGCGCGCGCATCCCAATTGCGCGGTGCTGCTGGGCGAGGTGGGCGCGCGCGGCGATGCCTTGACGCATCCGCGCCTGATGCTGCGCGCCCGCGCCGAGTTTATCGCAGCCAGCGACCCAAACCGGCCAGCGCTGCGGGCAGAATGGCTAAAGGGCCACCCGAAGGCAGCCCTTTACATAGATTTCGCCGATTTCAGCTTTGTGCGGCTGCACCCTGTCTCTGCACTTTTGAACGCGGGCTTTGCGCGCGCCTTTCAACTTAGCGCAGCCGATCTGCTTTAGGCCGGGTTATCGCAGCGGATCGTCGCCTGCACCCGCCCCTTCACCGCCACCGGCCATCTCAGATTGACGCTTTGCGCGCCGGTGCTTTGTTCCACCTCGCAATAGGGCGTCACCCATTGCACCGCCCCTGTTGCGGTTGTCAGCGCCCCCTCTGCCACGACAGAGACCAAATTGCGCGCCCGTCCGGCAAAGGGCAATTGCCCCGCCGTATCCACCGTCCAAATGGTCGAGGCCGTGCTTTGCACATGCTGGATATACAAAGGACTTAACGACCGCGTCACCACGCCGTTAAAGGTGTTTTCCTGAAAGTTGATGTTCTTGAATGAGGTAAAAGTCAGATTGGCATAGCTGGTGTCGACGCGGTCCACCCGATCAATATTGCCTTGGCGGGCCGAGAAAACATTGCTGGTGACATTCAGCCCGCTGATCGAATGCCCCGGCCCGCGCGGGGTGACAACAATATAGGAAAACCACGGCGCGCAATGCTGGCAGATAAAAATATTGCCGGTGATCGTCACCGCGCCAAAGGTGAATTCACTGGAAAAGTCGGGAAAGGCATCGTGTTCATTGCTTAGTTCAATAAAGCAATTGTCGATGTAATTTCCGGTGAAATAGGTCTTCGAATTGGGATAGGTCAGCACAACCCCCGCTTTGCGCAGGCCGACATCGGCGCCATCTCCTGCAAAGAAATGGTTGCCGACAAAGACGGTGTTTTGCCCCGCCACCACCGCAAAATGGGCAAAGCGCGAGGCCCGATTGTTGCGGATTTTAACGTCATTGGCATTGGTGTTGATCGCCACACTGCTGCGATCTTGCACCAAAAGCCCCTCCTCGCTGGAGTAGAACAAGCAGCGGTCAACATGCAAATCCTGACAGCCCGTGCCTTTCGAAGTAATCGCGCGGTCTTTCGGCTGGTTAAAGGCACAGTCATTCATCACCATGACCGAACCCCGATCGCCCAGAAACACCGCACTTGCCAAAGAGTTGCAGCTAAATTCGATATTATGCATCTCAAAGCGAGACATGACGTCAAAGCCCGAGAAATCCAGCATGTATTTAAAGCGGGTAAAGCTGTAACTGCGCGTCCCCGCCCCGCCCCACAGCGGTTGGCTTAGGGTCAGCGTATTGGTCGCGGTGTTTTTTGAGCGCACATAAACCTCGCGCCCCACCCCAGCGCCCGTCACCAAAGCCCCCACCGGTATCGTGCCGATATTGCTGACGCCGGTCAAATCATAGACATTGCTGGGCGCATAGGTGGCCGTCGCCGTCGCTGTGGTCAGCCCCCAAGCGGCACTTGCCAGCGCCACAAGCGTGCCGTTTGACATCACCCGGCGCTGGGTAAAGCTGCTCAGTCCCACCAAGGCGGCAATATCCAAAGGCTCGGTCAGCTCGATCCGCCGCCCGCCCAGATCCAGCATATTGTGATCGGTGAAATAAAACAGCGCTTGCAGGGCTTTTTTGAACCCCGTCAGCTCGGACCCAAAGGCGGCGGCATAGGTGTCCAGATCATAGTTGCGCGTGCAGGCCAGCCGCATCGCATCGGGCATGGAGATCACGCCTTCAAACTTGACCGGATTGTCAAAGGTCAGATGCGAGCCGATGTAATAGCTGCCCGGCGAGACGATCACGGTTTTGCCATTTGCGGCGGTATCTGCGGCCTCAAAGGCGGCGCGGTCGTCGCTGACCCCGTCACCAATTGCGCCATAATCGCGCACATCGACCCAGTTGAACATCTCGTCATGGAAAACCGAGGTGACATCCTCGATGGTGACATCTTCGATCCGCACGACGCCGCCCGTGGCGCCGGTCAGATCAATCCCAAAGTGGCCATAAACCGGCGCAACGCCCCAAGTCATATCAACCCCTGCGCGGTTGCCCGAGCCGATGATCGCCGAAATCGTCACCGGCTTGCCATAGCCGGTCAGTTGCACGCTGGGCCCCTGCTGCACCGCAGAGGCGACATTTGCCCCCGCCGAATTGCCCGCCCAGCCCGCAATCCGCACCGCAGGCAGTGCGCCGCTGATCGCTTTGATCCGCGTGGTGACGCGCAAATACATCCCCGGCAGATAGGGAATTTGCTGAAAACAGCGCAGCTTTTGCACCGAGGTGGTCTTCATCAGCTCAAGACAGCCGCCAAAATCCTGATCGGCAGGCACAAAGGCCGCCGTGGCAAAATCGTCATAGCTGCCCTGCCCCGACCTGCCATCTTCACGCGACCACAGATCCAAGCCCGCCACAAAGGGCGGCGGCATCAGAACCAAACCTTCGGTAATTGCCTTATTCATCGCGTGTCATGCCCCTTTTGCTTGTGCGCACCCCCACCACAGGCGGGCGGTCAAGTCCGAAAGGCTACAAAGAAGGCGTTAACGCAGGCTAAGATCGGCGTGCGCTGCGGCTAGGGGGTTAACCTTTGCGCCACAGTGGTCAGGTTTTTGAAAGCATAGGTAGCCAGAGCAGCGCGGAGCGTTTAGACTTTATTCACATGTGAGTGAGTGGGTTCATCGTAAGGCGCGTTATGACATTTTATAAAACAGTCTTTTGTTTTGCGCTTGGCGCGATAACCGCGCAGCCAGCCGTGGCAGAGACCCCCGCCTCTTTGTCGATGAATGGCGTCAGCGGCCTGATTGATATGCCCAGCGCAGAACAGCAAAGCGATGGCACCCTAAGCATCGCCCGCTCGGCCTTTGGACCAACGGCGCGTACCACACTTAGCTTTCAAATCACGCCACGGCTTTCGGGCAGCTTTCGCTACTCCAGCATCAAAAACTGGGGGTCCAGCACCGCCCCCAGCACGCTTTTCGACCGCAGCTTTGATCTGCGCTACCAACTGCTGACCGAGGGGCGCTATCTGCCGAATTTGACCATTGGCATGCAGGATTTTATCGGCACCGGCGTGTTTTCAGGCGAATATGTCGTTGCAACCAAATCCTTGGGCCCAAAGCTGAAGCTAACGGCGGGCCTCGGCTGGGGGCGCTTGGGCAGCTATAACGCAATCGGCGCGCCCTTTGGCGCGCGCTCCCTCGTCGCCGTGGGCTTGGGCGGCAATCTGCGCACAGGTGAATGGTTCAAGGGCGATGTCGCCCCCTTTGGCGGCATTGAATATGTCGTCAGCGATAAAATCAGCCTCAAGGCCGAATATTCCTCGGATATTTATCGGGTAGAATCCGGTCTGCGCAAAACCTTTGACCGCAAAACCCCAATCAACTTTGGTGCCGAATACCGCACAAAAACCGGTGCCAAACTGGGACTTTATTCGCTTTACGGTGACAAAATCGGCTTTACCCTCAGCTTTCAGCTGGATCCTTTTCGCAGCCCAACAGGCGGCCAAGCAGGGCCCGGCCCGCTGCCCGTGCGCCCCAGCAGCGCCGCCCAAGGCTGGAGTGATGCGACCGTCGTCACAGCGTTCGATCTGACGCGGCTGCGCGATCAGACCCAAGCGATTTTGGCCAAAGACGGCATCGTGATCGAGGCTTTGGCCGTCACCGCCACCACCGCCGAGATCCGCATCCGCAACAGCCAAATCGACAACGCGCCGCAAGCCATCGGCCGCAGCGCCCGCGCCTTGGCCACGGTGATGCCAGCCTCAGTGCGCAGTTTTGAAATTGTGCCGGTCAAGCAAGGCATTGGCTTGTCAAAGGTCGTCATCGCGCGCAGCGATCTGGAAGACCTGCAATTTGATGCTGACCAAGCCGCCCAAAGCCGCGCGCGCGCGCAAATTCTGCCTGCACTTGGACCAATGCCTGCCGAAGCGCTGCGGGGCCAAGGCCTATATCCAAAGCTGAACTACGGGCTTGCACCCTATGTGGCGACCTCGCTGTTTGACCCAAATGCCCCGTTGCAAGCCGACCTTGGACTGCGGTTTTCGGCGCGCTATGACATCGCACCGGGCCTGTTCCTTTCAGGGGCTCTCACCAAGAAACTGGCGGGCACTATCGACAGCAAACGCTTGTCCAATTCCATCGCACGCCACAAAGTCCGCAGCGATGCCGCCCTTTACGCCACCCAAGGCGACCCCGCGCTGGAAACCCTGACCCTGGCTTGGTACGCCAAACCCTCTGGCAGCCTTTATACCCGCGTCACGGCTGGCTATCTGGAAGCAATGTATGCAGGTCTCTCGACCGAGGTGCTATGGCAGCAGGTCAACAAACCCTATGCCTTGGGCCTAGAGCTGAACTACGTCAAACAGCGTGATTTCGATCAACGCTTTGGCCTGCAAAGCTATAGCAGCCTGAACGGCCATATCTCGGGCTATTATGATTTGCGCAATGGCTTTCAGGCGCAACTGGATGTCGGGCGCTATCTGGCGGGGGATGTTGGGGCTACGCTGTCGCTGGACCGCGAATTTGCCAATGGCATGCGGGTGGGGGCTTTTGTCACCAAAACCAGCATGTCGGCCAAGGAATTCGGCGAAGGCTCGTTTGACAAAGGCATCCGCATCGACCTGCCTTTGGCTTGGTTCTTGGGCCGCCCAACCCAGAAAACCAGCAGCCTCGTCTTGCGGCCAATCACCCGCGACGGTGGCGCAAAGCTCAACGTCAACGGCAGGCTCTACGATACCATTCGCAGCAACCAGCAAAGCGAGCTTGATGGAGCTTGGGGAAGATTCTGGAAATGACCGTAACCCGTTTTATCCCGCTTTTGGCGGCCCTGCTGATGCAGACTGGCTGTAGCGCTGTCACCGCAAACCTAAGCGGCATGGCGCCCAGCCAGCTGCAACTGGCAGCCCCTTCCAATGCGCCACAACTGGCGATGACCTTGGAAAATCGCAACATTATCCTGACGATTGCAAAAGTCGAGCGCCAGCAGGATGTCGAGATTTGGGCTGTCGCAGATGGCCCACAAGTATTTCTGCGCGAGGGGATGATCCTTGGGACCCGTGGTTTTGGCCCCGATCTGATGTCCGCCCACGCCCCAAGCGCCGCGACCCTGCGCAGCATGACAGATCACAGCCGCAGCTATGCGGTGCTGGATGGCACCGACACCCTGCAAACCGAGACCTTTGCCTGCACGGCACAACCTGCGGCAGCGCCAGCACCGGCCCTGACCGTTGACGAGACCTGCACCAGCCCGCAACGCGTGATTCGCAATCAATTCAGCTTTGGTCGCAGCGGCAAAGTGGTAAATTCGAGACAGTGGCTTGGCCCTACCGCAGGATATACCATAATCACCGAGAAAATCCGTTAAAAACCTAGGAAATACTTTATCTGATTTGCTTAAAGGTATAGGCTGTTTTCAGTAATTGTTAACATAGGAGTTTTGATATGAAAAAAACAGCTCTAGCCCTCGCTGCCATGATGGCGCTTTCCTCGACCGCAGCCGTTGCACAGGTGCCATCTGGCCCAGTGGCAAGCGTTGCTGGCGTCCCAGCGGCAGGCTTCATTGGCGCATTTGTGCTGGTTTTGGGCAGTGTTATTGTTTCCAACTCGACCACTGGCACCAACTAAGGCTGCTACGCCTCGGCGTGTGAAACCCAAAAGACGCCCCCGCTTGTGCTGGGGCGTTTTTATTTGCGCAGCCCCCGCCTGCGACAAAGGGCCCAAAGCCTTGTTCGCCGGCGCAGGCTTCCCATATTGACGGCACATGCAGCCAAAGGGGCCCGTTATGTCAAAATCCTTTCTAGAAACCTTGATGTCTGGCGCGAAAACTTTAACGACCCAGCACGGGGCCTCGCAGCTTGCGGCCAAGGCCAAAACCGGCTGGCAGGCACAAGACAGCCTGACCAAGGGTGCGATTGCCGGTGGGCTTTTGGGCGTGCTGCTTTCGGGCAACGCGCGGCGCTTGGTCGGCACGGGCGTCAAACTCGGCGGGGCGGCGCTGATCGGTGGGCTGGCCTTCAAAGCCTATGAAGATTGGCAGGCTGGCAAAACCGCGCAAAGCCCCACCCCCGATGGCCCCATCGCCCTGCCCCAGCCCAGCGCGGCCTTTCTGCCCGCTGATGCCGCCGCGGCCGAGGATCTGTCGCGCCGTCTGCTGCAAGCCATGATCGCCGCCACCAAGGCCGACGGCCAAGTCACCCCAGCCGAGCGCGCCAATATCGCCGCCCATCTGCCGCAATTGGGCTTTGGCCCCGAAGCCCAAGCGATGATCGAAGCCGAACTGGACGCGCCCTTAGATTTCAACCAGATCGCAGCCCTTGCCCGCACCGAGGCCGAGGCCGCCGAAATCTACGCCGCCTCGCTTTTGGCGGTTGACCCAGAAGGCGCCGCCGAAAAGGGCTATCTGGCGATGCTTGCGGCGCGCCTGCATCTGGACGCGGGCCTTGTCGCACATCTGCATGCCAACACTTACTAGGGCAAATCGCCACGTTTGATCAAACGATAGGTCCACCGCCGCACAAGCCTTGAAAGGCTGCGGCTGGCGTGCTTTGCATGGTGCAACACAGGAGCCCGCCATGCGCATCTTTATCAACGGCTTTGGTCGCATTGGTCGATCGGTTTTGCGCGCAGCCCTGCTGGGTGGCGCGACAGATATCGAAATCGCGGGGATCAACGACATCGCCGCAGCCGAGATGTGCGCCTATCTGTTTGAATTCGATTCCGTCTTTGGCGTCTGGCACGGCGATGTGCGGCTGCAAGAGGGCGCGCTGGTGATCGACGGGCGCGCCATTCCTTTGCACCGCAGCCCTGATATCTCGGGGCTTGAACTGAAAGGCGTCGATGTGGTGCTGGAATGCACCGGCCGCGCCGATGCCCGAGAAATGGCCACCCGTGGGCTGCGGGCTGGCGCGCGCGCAGTGCTGATCTCGGGGCCTTCCAAGGCTGCCGATCTGACCGTGGTTCTGGGCGCGAATGAGGCCGAGCTACAGGGGCAAAAGATCGTCTCGAACGCCTCTTGCACCACCAATGCGCTGGCGCCCCTGGTGCGGCTGATTGATGAAAACTGGGGCGTGGTGACGGGGTCGATGACGACGATCCACTGCTATACCGGATCGCAACCGACCATCGACGCCCCTGCTGCCGACTATGCCCGCTCGCGCGCGGCGGCGCTGTCGATGGTGCCCACCACCACCTCGGCCCAGCGCTTGCTGGACCTGGTCCTGCCACAGATCGCGGGCAGGATCGAAGCCTCGGCAGTGCGCGTGCCCACGGCCTCGGTCTCGGCCGTCGATCTGGCGGTGATGACCGAACGGCCCACCACCGCCGCGGCCGTCAACGCAGCCCTTGCGGCCGCAGGCGGGGTGATCGGCACCACGCAAAAGCCGCTGGTCTCGACCGATCTGCGCGCGCGCGCCGAAAGCGTGATCATGGCCCTGCCCGAAACCCGCGTCACCAAAGGCGGCATGCTGCGGGTGTTTGGCTGGTATGACAACGAATGGGGCTTTTCCAACCGCATGCTCGACGTCGCGCGCCGGATGGCGGCATGTTAGCGCGGTTTTTCACCGCTGGCCCCTATGATGACGGCTCTGCGGTGACCGGCCATTATTATCAAACCGCCAGCAACGACCCTGCCTGCCCGCAAGTCTGGGGCTATAGCGATGCGCTGTCCTATGCGCCGGGCGACACACTGCGGCTGCATGTCTGTGCCTCGAGCGATCAGGCACATCTGGTGATCGCGCGCGATGGGCTTAACCCGCAAGTGGTGGTGGATCGCCAGATCAACACCCGCTTTGCCGCCACGCCCGAAGATTGCTCGGAACAGGGCTGCAACTGGCCCGAGGCCTTTGCGCTGCAGATCCCGCCCGACTGGCGCAGCGGGGTCTATACCGTTTCGCTCAGCATCGACGGCCATGCCTCGCAGGCGATGTTTGTGCTGCGCGCAAGCACGCCTGCCGCCCGCATCGTGATGGTGCTCTGCACCGGCACATGGTGCGCCTATAATGATTGGGGCGGGTCGAACCACTACCAAGGAATCACTGGCCCGGCGCGCGCCGATTTCGCGCCGCATGTCAGCCTGCACCGGCCTTGGGCCGAAGGCTTTGTGCGCTGGCCCGAGGGCGCGCCGCGCATCCCGCATGCCTCGCCCCTGCTCAGCCGGCCGCGCTATCCGCATATGGACTATGCCCGCGCCCGCGGCATTTCCAAGAAATACGCCTCTTCGGGCTGGGCCGCGTTCGAGCGCCCCTTTGCGCTTTGGTGCGAAGCCCAAGGCATCGCGATCGACTATACCACCCAGCACGATCTGCACCGCGACCCCGTTGCGCTGGCAGGCTACGACCGCGCGCTGATCGTTGGCCATGACGAATATTGGACATGGGAGATGCGCGACCATCTTGAGGCATGGCTGGATGCGGGCGGCAAACTGGCGCGTTTTGCTGGCAATTTCTTTTGGCAAACCCGGCTCTCGGATGATCTAAGCACCCAGACCTGCTTCAAATCCCGCGCCGAGGCCGAAGACCCACAGGCAGACAGCAACCGCCTGACCAGCTATTGGGACCACCCGCGCGTCGGGCGGCCCGCCACCGCCACCATGGGGCTAACCGGTGCCGCAGGCGTCTATGCCGGATGGAGCCGCTGCGCCGCACATGGCTCGGGCGGCTTTGCGATCTACCGCCCCGAGCATTGGGCGCTGCGCGACACCGGCCTTGGCTATGGCGATGTGCTGGGCGCTGCGGCCAAGATCTTTGCCTATGAGGTCGACGGCATCGACTACACCATGACCCAAGGCCTGCCCTTTGCCGCCGCAGACAGCGGCTTGCAAGGCGCGCTGACCCTTGTCGGGCTGTCGCCTGCCACCACGCTGTCGCATGCCACCGGCCCGCATGACCGCGATCTGTTCATCGGCGCGGGCGATGCCGAGGATCTGGCGCTGCGGCTTTACGGCGGGCTGACCGCCGAAACCCTTGGCCGCACCACGCGCGGCAATGGCTGCATCGCCGACTACCGCCGCGGCGCGGGCGCGGTGTTCAACGCAGGCTCTTGTGAATGGGTGGCAGGTCTGATCGCGCAAGACCGCAGCGTCGAACAGGTGACCCGCAATGTGCTACTGGGCGATTGGGCCTAGCCTGCTGCGCCCAACACCGCCTCCAGCGCCGCGCCGGACAGGATCAGCGGATCGGCAGCCTCGCGCAGATCAAAGCCAAGGCTGCGGTAGAACCCAAGTGCTGGCAGATTGCTGCGCTTGACCATCAGCGCGACAAACTGCGGCTGCCAATCCTGCGCCTGCGCCCAAGCGGCGGCCAAAAGCCCGCGCCCCGCACCAAGCCCGCGCGCGCTGGGGCGCAGATAGAGGTCTTGCACAAACACCCCCATCGCTCCGCGCCAACTGCTGTATTCCGGCAAGAACAGGCAAAACCCCAAGGCCTGTGCAGCGCGGTCTTCGGCCAAAACCACCCGAAACCGTGGCCTCTTGCCAAACCCATGCGCCAGCAGGCTTTCGACACTGCCGCCAAAGGCTTCGCCCGCAGCCATCTCCAACAGCAGCGCGTGGATCAGCGCCGCATCCGCCGCCTGCGCCAGCCGATAGCGGATCATAGCGTCAGCATCGCCGGCGCGCCATCGGGGCTGATGGCATTCTCACCAAGCCGAAAGGTTGCCGAACCTTTGTTCCGTCTGCGCATTATGGGCGTGCCTTTCGTATCTGCCGTGACGCGTTGGGTCCATGTCGCTCGCGCCATTTGGCAGCCCACAAATCCAGACGGCAAGCTTGCCATCGCTTGCCCTGCCCCTGCACAAAAAATAACAGTATGCGCCATGATAAATCCCTAGCCGATGGTCTTGGCCAGCATATCCAGCCAGTTTTGCCAGCAAATCCGCCGGATTAGCTCTGCCTCATAGCCCGCATCCTGCATCGCCGTTACCAGATGTGGCAAGCCGCGCGCGCTGCCGATAAACTCGGGCATCAGCGCGCCGTCAAAATCCGACCCCAGCGCCACGCCGCCTTCGCCCAGCCGCGCCAGCAGATGCTCCAGATGGCGCAGCATCTCGGCAGGGGCGGTATCGGCGCGCTTTTGGCCGTCTTGGCGCAGGAATTGGCAGCCAAAGTTCAGCCCCACCAGCCCGCCGCTTTCGGCCACGGCGTCAAGCTGCTTGTCGGTCAGATTGCGCGTCGCAGGCGTCATCGCATGCGCTCCCGAATGGGTGGCCACCAGCGGCCGCCCCGAGGCGCGCGCCACATCCCAAAACCCCGCCTCGTTCAGATGGCTCAGGTCAAACAACACCCCAAGGCTTTCGCATTCCGCCAGCAGCCGCTTGCCCGCCTCGGTCAGCCCCGGCCCGGTATCGGGCGAGGCCGGAAAGTTGAACGGCACGCCGTGGCCAAAGATATTCGGGCGGCTCCAAACCGGCCCCAAAGACCGCAGGCCTGCGGCATAGTAAAGATGCAGCTCGTCCAGCCCTGCGCCGATGCCTTCGCAGCCCTCGATATGCAGCAGCGCCGCCACCGCCCCCGCGGCGCGCGCAGCCTCGATCTGCGCGGCAGAGGTGCAAAGCCGGATCGCCTCTGGCCGCGCCCGCACCATGCGCAGCAAAACCGCCACCTGCTCGGCGGTTTCGATATGCGCACGGGCGGGGTCTATTGCGGGAAATTCGCGAAACTGCGCCAGAGGGTCGGGTGCCGTGGCCGGATCGGTGCTGCACCAAACCGCGAAAAACCCACCCGCAAAACCGCCGGCGCGACAGGCTGCCAAATCCAGATGCCCGCCGCGACCATTGAAAAAGCCATCCCCCGCAGGCTGGCCTTCGCGCCACAAACAAGACAGCACATCATTGTGCCCGTCAAATATATGCTGTTGTTCCATTTCTGCGACCCTTACGAATTTGTTCTGTTACTGCCCTGAAACCAGCGGCGTTTATCCTGTTCCCGCCAGGCGCACCGCATCGCGTACATGCGCGGCCATGAAATCGGTGAACAGTTTAACTTTGGGGTCTTTCAGCCGGCGATGCTGGCTTAAAATCGACAATTGCGTCGGCACTGGCGGAGTGGCCATGGCCACCTCGATCAGCCGCCCCTCGCGCAGATGCTCGGCCACTTCAAACATCGGCTTCATCACAATGCCGCGCCCATCCAAGGCCCAACCGGTCAGCACATCGCCGTCATCAGATTCGAAAGGTCCGGCAATCTCAAACCGCCTTGGCCCATCGGCAGTTTGCAGCGCCCATTGAAATTCCTTGGCGCCGGGAAAGCGCAGGTTCAAACAGTCGTGTTTGTCACTGACCAAAGCCGCGCCATCCAGCGGCATGCCCCGCCGCGCCACATAGGCAGGCGAGGCGCACAGCACGCGCGGGCAATCGGCGATCAGCCGCACCTTCAAGGTGGAATCGTCCAAAATCCCCAGATGAAACGCTACGTCCAGCCCCTCGGCCGTGACGTCAATCACCCGATCTGACAGCCGCAGGCGCACATCAATCTGCGGGTAAATATCCTTAAAGGCCGGCACATGCGGCGCAATGAACCGCCGCCCCACGCCCAAAGGCGCCGAGACAAAGATCGTGCCGCGCGGGTTTTGCGTCACATCCATCACCGCAGCTTCGGCCTCGTCAATCGCCTCTAGCACCTTTTTTGCGCCGTCAAAAAAGATCCGGCCATTCTCGGTTGGCTGCAAGCTGCGCGTGGTGCGGCTGAACAGACGCACCCCCAAATGCTTTTCCAATTCCGAGATCCGCGCCGAGGCCACCGCAGGCGAGGTGCGCTGATCGCGCGCAGCCGCAGACATGGATCCCAACTCGTAAACCCGCACAAACATCCGAATGTTGTTCACATAGGCCATTTTCGTCTCAATCTTGAAAGTGATGCCAGCGTTTTCAGGATTAACAGGGAAGTGGCTTGCGGTATAGCCTAAGCCTGAACCGAAGGAGAATGCCAATGTCAGACTGGGTTGTGTTGTGGGAATGGGTGCAAATCGCTGCGCGTTGGGTGCATGTGACCACTGCGATCGCTTGGATCGGGTCGTCGTTTTACTTCATCGCGCTGGACCTTGGCCTGCGCAAAACCCCCAGCCTGCCACCGCTTGCTTCGGGCGAAGAATGGCAGGTCCACGGCGGCGGGTTTTATCACATCCAGAAATATATGGTCGCCCCCGATATGATGCCCGAGCATCTGACCTGGTTCAAATGGGAAAGCTATGCGACCTGGCTTTCGGGCTTCACCATGCTGGTGCTGGTCTATTATATGGGCTCGAACCTTTATCTGATCGACCCCGAGGTTGCTGATCTGGCGCCTTGGCAGGCCATCGCCATCTCGCTTGGCAGTCTGGGCTTTGGCTGGCTGATCTATGATCTGATCTGCAAAAGCCGCTTTGGCGATGACAACACCCGCCTGATGATCGGGCTTTATGTGATCCTTGTGGCAATGGCTTGGGGCTATACCCAAGTCTTCTCGGGCCGCGCCGCCTTGCTGCATCTGGGGGCTTTTACCGCCACCATCATGTCGGCCAATGTCTTTGCCATCATCATGCCAAATCAACGCATCGTGGTCGCCGACCTGAAAGCAGGCCGCAAACCCGATCCGAAATACGGCAAAATCGCCAAGCAGCGCAGCACCCACAACAACTATCTGACCCTGCCCGTGCTGTTTTTGATGCTGTCAAACCACTATCCGCTGGTGTTTGCGACCCAGTATAACTGGCTGATCGCCAGCCTTGTGTTCCTGATGGGGGTCACGGTGCGGCATTGGTTCAACACCAAACACGCCCGCAAAGGCAACCCGCATTGGACATGGTTTGTCACCGTGGTGCTGTTTTTGCTGATCGCTTGGCTCTCGACCGCACCGATGCGCCAGCGCCCCGAACAGGCCGCCCTGACCGGCCCCGCGCTGACCTATGCCTCGGCGCAAGGCTTTGACGATGTGGTCAGCATTGTGCAGGGCCGCTGTTCGATGTGCCATGCCGCCGAGCCGGTTTACGAAGGCATCCATTGGGCCCCGAAAAACGTCGTGCTGGAAACCCCGGCCCAAATCGCAGCCGAGGCCGAGCGCATCTATATGCAAGCAGGCCTGACCCATGCCATGCCCCCCGCCAACCTGTCCTATATTGAACCCACCGAGCGCGAGGCAATCATCCGCTGGTTCCGCGCAGCAGGTCAGGGCGGCAGCAACAGCTAGGCTCAGGTGCCGCGCGGCTTGGCGCGCAGCGTAGGCTCTGCCTGCGTCGGGTCTTCCGGCCAAGGGTGGCGCGGGTATTGCCCGCGCATATCCTTGCGCACATCGGCATAAGAGCTGGTCCAGAACCGCGGAATATCCATCGTCACCTGAATGGTCTTATGCCCCGGCGAGGTCAGCGTCACCCGCAGCGGCAACTGCTTTGCCCCCACCACCGGATGCCGGGTCACGCCAAACATCTCTTGCAAGCGCACCTCAATCGCGGGGGCCTCGCCGTCGTAATCAATCGGCACTTTGCGGCCCAAGGGGGTTTCAAAATGCGCAGGCACCAGCTGATCCAACCGCCGCAGCTGATCCCAGGTCAGACAGGCCCGCAACGGCTCGTGCAGATCAAGGCTGCGCAAATCGGCCTCGCTGCGGCATTTGCCCAGATGCGGCAAAAGCCAAGCCTCGGCCGCAGCCATCAGGCCCTCATCGCTGACATCCGGCCAATCGCTATCGGCATCACCGCCGCGCGCAAGCGCCACCCGCGCCCGAAACCGCCGTGCCGCAGGGCTAAAATGCAGCCCATTCAGCCGCACCCCCTCCAGCGCCGCCCGCGCAATCGCCTCGGGCGGTGCATCGCTCCAAGCCTGATCGCCCAAGACCAGCGCGCCAAACCGCTCTTGCCGCCGCGCCAAAACCCGCCCTTCGCGCTTGGACCAAAGGCAAACCTCCAGCGTCTCGATCTGCGCGGCATAAAGCGCGCGCAGCTCGGCCTCTGACAGCGCCACCGCTTGCCGGATCTGCGCCTCGCGGGTGTCGCCGTCCAGATCGGTGGCCACCAGCAGCCGCGCCGAAGCCAAAGGCGTGCCAACCGCCATCACAGCCCCCTTGCCGCCCGACAGCACAAAGCGCGGCGCATCGCCCTTGCGCCGCTGGCCAATGCGGTCGGGATAGGCCAGCGCCGCCATCTGCCCAAGGCTCAGGCCCGCATCCGCAGCCACAGCCGCCCCGGCCCCCCGCTCCAGACGCCGCGCCTCTTGCCGAATGCGCTCGACCACAGGCCGCAACACCGGCCAAGGATGCTCGGCCTCAAACCGGCGCGGATCGGCCAGCGCCGCCATCCGCAGCGCCAAATCCGGCGGCGCGCCCTTGATCGGGTCCCGCTCGGCCAAAAGCGCCGCCAAAAGCCCCGCTTCAGGCCCTGCGCGGCGCAGCATATGCGCCAAGCGCGGATGCAAGGGCAGCGCCGCCAAGGCCCGGCCATGCGGCGTGATCCGCCCCGCCTCCAAGGCCCCCAGCGCCGTCAAAAGCGCCCGCGCCTCGGCCATGGCCCCGGGGTTCGGCGGCGTCAGCAAAGCCACCTCACCACCCCAAAGTGCAAGCTCCAGCGCCAGCCCGGTCAAATCCGCCGCCTCAATCTCTGCCGGCGGATAGGCGGCCAAGCCGCCCTCCTCGCCCTTCGTCCAATAGCGATAGCACACCCCCGCCGCGATCCGCCCCGCCCGCCCGCGCCGCTGCTCGGCCTCCGCCCGCGTCACCCGCTCGGTCACCAGCCGCGACATGCCGGAATTGGGGTCAAACCGCGCCCGCCGCGCCCGCCCGCCATCCACCACCACGCCAATGTCGGGAATGGTCAGCGATGTCTCGGCGATCGAGGTGGCCAGCACAATCTTGCGCGCCTGCGAAGGCGCCAGCGCCGCGCGCTGTGCTGCAAAATCCATCGCGCCAAACAACGGCCGTATCTCGCAACCGGCAAGCCCGCCCAGCATCGCCTCAACCCGCCGGATCTCGCCCTCGCCGGGCAAAAACACCAAGACCCCGCCCTCGGTCTCGGCCACCGCCTGCCGCACCAGCCCTGCCACCCCAGCCTCAAACCGCAGGCTCGCGTCGGGGCTGCGCCCCAGCCACCGCGTCTCCACCGCAAAGGCCCGCCCCTGCGAGGTCACCACCGGCGCCGCGCCCATCAACTCGGCCACCGGCGCCGCATCCAAGGTCGCCGACATCACGATCAACATCAGATCCTCGCGCAGCGCCGCCCGGATCTCCAAAGCAAGCGCCAAGCCCAAATCGGCATTCAAAGACCGCTCGTGAAACTCGTCGAAAATCACAGCCCCAACGCCGCGCAATTCAGGATCACTCTGAATCATCCGCGTCAAAATACCCTCGGTGACCACCTCAATGCGGGTGGCCTTGCCCACCTTGGCCTCGCCCCTGATGCGGTAGCCAACCCGCGCGCCCACCGCCTCGCCCAGGGTCTCGGCCATCCGCTCGGCCGCCGCCCGCGCCGCCAAGCGCCGCGGCTCCAACATCACAATCCGCCCGCGCACCAACCCCGAGGCCAAAAGATCCAGCGGCACCATCGTGGTCTTGCCCGCCCCGGGCGGGGCTTGCAAAACCGCCATGCCCCGCGCGGCCAATGCCGCCCGCAACTCGGGCAAAACCTGTTCTATCGGCAAAGCGCTCATCCCGCCCTTATCACCGAAACCGCAGCCCATGAAAAGCCGCCGCCCGGCTTTCATCTTGGCCAAAATATCCCCGCCGGAGGCTCCACCGCTTCCCCCCGCGCCCAAAGCCTCTGGCCAAGCCCCGCCACATCGGGCAAAACGAAGCCAACAAAGGACCCGCCATGGATATTGCCGCCCTCGCCGCTGGCCTCGCCGCCCAAGATCGCCGCAGCCTTGCCCGCGCCATCACTCTGGTGGAAAGCGCGCGCGCCGATCACCGCGCCTTGGCACTCGACCTGCTCGGCCGGCTTGACCCCACCAAACAAGCCCTGCGCATCGGCCTCTCGGGCACCCCCGGCGTCGGCAAATCCACCTTCATCGAAAGCTTCGGGCTGATGCTGACAGCGCTTGGCCTGCGGGTGGCGGTGCTGGCGGTGGATCCGTCTTCGGCGCGCTCGGGCGGCTCTATTCTGGGCGATAAAACCCGGATGGAGCAGCTCTCGCGCGACCCGCGCGCCTTCATCCGCCCCTCGCCGTCACAAGCGCATATGGGCGGGGTCGCACGCCGCTCGCGCGAGGCGGTGGCGCTTTGCGAGGCTGCGGGCTTTGACATCGTGCTGATCGAAACCGTCGGCGTCGGGCAATCCGAAACCGTGGTCTCGGAACTTTGCGACATCTTTCTTCTGCTGCTTGCCCCCGCCGGCGGCGACGAGCTGCAAGGCGTCAAGCGCGGCATCATGGAGATGGCCGACATCATTTTGGTCAACAAAGCCGATGGCGATCTGAAACAGGCCGCGATGCGCACCTGTGCCGATTATGCCGGCGCGCTGCGGCTGCTGCGCCGCCGCCCGCAAGACCCCAGCGGCTTTCCGATGGCGATGACCGTCTCGGCGCTGGCCAATGAAGGGCTTGCCACCGCTTGGCAGCAGATCGAAACCCTGATCAGCTGGCGACGCCAGCATGGCCATTGGGCGGGCCGGCGCAGCGCGCAGGCCCAGCATTGGTTTGGCGAAGAGGTCCGGCGCGGCTTGCTCTCGGTGCTTGATCACGACCCGGCCATGGGCGTGATGGCGCAACTGGGGGCCGAGGTCGCCGCAGGGGCGCTGACCCCCGAGACCGCCGCCGCCCGCCTGCTGACCCTGCTGGGGCGCGGCGAGAATCATCTGCCCACCCCCTAGCCTGCCGCCAAAATTATTTTGCCAAAGCTGCGGCTTTGTGGCGCTAACCCGCTCGCATCATGCCAGAAAATCGCCCCGCCTGCCTGCGCCACAGCGAAGAATCCTGTGCAATTGCCCCGCCTGATGCCTTGACGCGGCCCGATAATCCCCTTAAACGCCGGAAATCGAATTCTGGTGCCGCCTGTTTCTGGGGGGCAGCCTTCTGACCTAAACTGACAAGGAACACGACCATGTCGCGCGTCTGCGAACTCTCGGGCAAAGGCCCTATGTCTGGCAACACTGTCAGCCACGCCAACAACAAATCCCGTCGCCGGTTCCTTCCGAACCTGAACGAGGTCACCTTGATCTCGGACACGCTGGGTCGTTCTTTCCAACTGCGTATTTCGGCGGCCGCTTTGCGCACCGTCGATCACCGCGGTGGTCTGGACGCCTTCTTGGCAAAAGCCAAGGACGCGGAACTGTCGGTTGATGCTCTGCGCATCAAGCGCGACATCGCCAAGGCACAAGCCGCAGCCTAATCGCTGTTGCAGCATTCCAAAGGCCCTGCTTGGCATCCAAGCGGGGCCTTTTGCTGTTCCTGCCCGCCTCTGATGCGGCGGCAAACTGCCGCCTTCCCTTTGCCAAGGGCTTGCGGTAAATCGCAGCCATGCGCGTGATGCTTGGCCTTTTCCTTTCCCTTATGCTGGCGGCCACTTCGGTCAGCTCGGCCGTGATGCATTCCGAAATGCAGGGCGCGACCGAGATCACCATTTGCGCCGATCTGGCAGGCGCGGGCGTCACCACGCTTCAGCTGGATGCCACAGGCAAGCCGCTAACCGCGCATCACAACTGCCCCGAATGTCTTGCCGCCCTGTCCTCGGTGCTGCTGCCAGCTCAGATCACCGTGCTGGCGCCGCAAACCAGCCAGCGCAGCCACTATCCGGCCACCACGGTTGCAGGCACCGGTCGCCCAGCCCCCGCAGCAATCGCCCGAGGCCCGCCGCGTTTCCTTTGATCCAAGCTTCAAACCGATCTCTCAATAGGAAACATCATGACACGACTTCAAACACTTCTCGCCGCTGCGGCGACCCTTATTGCTTGGCCCGCTCTTGCACATGACGGGGTGCATATCTCGGACCAATATGCCCGCGTCAACGGCGGCATCGGCGCTTCTGGCGCGATCTTTCTTAAGGTTGAAAATCACGCCGATGTAGACGAGCGCTTGATCGACGCCACCTCTGACATCGCCGACAAGGTTCAACTGCACACCCATATCGCCAGCGCCGATGGCGTGATGCAAATGCTCCATGTCCCCGAAGGCTTTGAAATTGCAGCCGAGCAAGACCTTATGCTCAAACGCGGCGGCAATCATGTCATGCTGATGGGGCTGAAAAAAGACCTGAAAGACGGCGATATCATCCACATCACACTGACCTTTGAACATGCAGGCAAGGTTGAAATCGACGTCCCCGTCGACAACGCCCGCAAACCTGGCGCGATGGGGATGATGGATCACAGCAAAATGGGCGCCGAAGCCCCAGCGCCCTCGAACTGACACACAGGCGGGGCTGCGAAGCCCCGCTTCCTCTGCCCCAGCCTCAGCAGATCAGCCCTTGCAGCGCGCCTCGGCCTGCGCACCAAAGGCCTTATAGCGCTCCCAAAACGCATCGTCAGATCTTGATTGCGACATCCAGACCTTATGGGCCTTTTCGGGGTTCTTAAAGAAACCGGCAGCACGGCTTTGATCGCCACGGCGCAGGGTCTCATTCGCCACCTGCTGAATGCAGGAACACAAGCCACGGCTGGTGCTGGCGCGATCCGAGCGGTTACAGGCGCGCTCAATCGGCCCAGCCGCTGCCGCCCCCGCAAAAGCAGGTATCGCCACCGCGGCACAAAGCGCCAGAACTAAGGTTTTTTTCATTGCTGCCTCATGCGTCTGTCTAGGCTTGCGTGTGGCCACAGATCAATTTCTTGCCCCTATATGACCGGTTGAGCCCGATTTTTCAAGGGCAGCCGCCACCGGCGACACGCCAGTTTTCATTCCGTCGCACAAGCCCCTTCCCGACCCTCGCGGAACCAGCTATATCGCGCGCATGACCCAGCTTGATCTCATCCGCAATTTCTCCATCGTGGCCCACATCGACCACGGTAAATCCACCCTCGCTGACCGGCTGATCCAGCTCACCGGCACAGTGGCTGCGCGCGATATGAAAGCGCAGATGCTAGACAGCATGGATATTGAACGTGAGCGCGGCATCACGATCAAGGCCAACACGGTGCGGATCGAATATCCCGCCAAGGATGGCAAAACCTATATCCTCAACCTGATCGACACCCCCGGCCACGTCGACTTTGCCTATGAGGTCTCCCGCTCGATGCGCGCGGTTGAAGGCTCGCTTTTGGTGGTCGATGCCAGCCAAGGCGTCGAGGCGCAAACCCTTGCCAACGTCTACCAAGCGCTGGATGCCGGCCACGAGATCGTGCCCGTGCTGAACAAGGTCGATCTGCCCGCCGCCGAACCCGACCGCGTGCGCGAACAGATCGAAGATGTGATCGGCCTTGATGCCTCTGACGCCATCCTGATCTCGGCGAAATCCGGCCTTGGCATCCCCGACGTGCTGGAAGCCATCGTCACCCGCCTGCCCGCCCCCAAAGGCGACCGCGACGCCCCCCTCAAGGCGATGCTGGTCGACAGCTGGTATGACAGCTATCTTGGCGTGGTCGTGATGATCCGCGTCATCGACGGCGTCATCCGCAAGGGTGACCGCATCCGCATGATGCAAACCAATGCCGTCTACGGCGTCGACAAACTGGCAGTGCTGAAACCGCAAATGGTTGATATTGCTGAACTTGGGCCGGGCGAGATCGGCATCTGGACCGGCTCGATCAAACAGGTGCGCGACACCCGCGTCGGCGACACCATCACCTCCGAGCGCAAGGGCTGCGAAACCGCCCTGCCCGGCTTTAAACCGGCGCAACCCGTGGTGTTCTGCGGCCTCTTCCCCGTCGATGCCGCCGATTTCGAACCCCTGCGCGACGCGATCGAAAAGCTCTCGCTCAACGACGCCTCTTTCTCGACCGAGATGGAAACCTCTGCCGCCCTCGGCTTTGGCTTTCGCTGCGGCTTCCTTGGCCTGTTGCACCTCGAAGTCATCCGCGACCGGCTAGAGCGCGAATATGACATCGACCTGATCACCACAGCGCCTTCGGTGGTGTTCAAACTGCATATGAAAGACGGCACCGTGCAAGACCTGCACAACCCCGCCGATATGCCCGACCTGACCTATATCGACCATATCGAAGAGCCACGCATCAAAGCCACGATCATGGTGCCCGACACCTATCTCGGCGATGTGCTGAAACTCTGCCAAGACCGCCGCGGCATCCAGATGGACCTGTCCTATGCCGGCGCCCGCGCCATGGTGGTCTATGACCTGCCCTTGGCCGAAGTGGTCTTCGACTTCTACGACCGGCTGAAATCGGTGACGCAGGGCTATGCCTCTTTCGACTACCAGATCTCGGAATATCGCGAAGATTTCTTGGTGAAAATGTCGATCCTCGTCAACGAAGAGCCCGTCGATGCGCTCTCGATGATGGTGCACCGCGACCGCGCCGAAGCCCGCGGCCGCGCCATGGTCGAGAAGCTGAAAGACCTGATCCCGCGCCACATGTTCAAAATCCCGATCCAAGCCGCCATCGGCGCCCGCGTGATCGCGCGCGAGACCCTCTCGGCCATGCGCAAAGACGTGACCGCCAAATGCTACGGCGGCGACGCGTCCCGCAAAAAGAAACTGCTCGAGAAGCAGAAAGCCGGTAAAAAGCGCATGCGCCAGTTCGGCAAGGTCGAGATCCCGCAGGAGGCTCTTTACTGGTGTCAAGGATGCTCAGTCTGCTGCCACCAACATCGACGGCGTTGCCGCTGATGACGCCAAGCCAAAGTCTGATGACAAAGTCTCCAAAGCAAAGAAGATGAAGCAGCAGCCAACAAAGGAGAACGTCAACTCTAAAACCAAGCCTACGACTGCACACGCCACCACGAGCGTTGCCAATGAACTGGAGGCGACAATATCCAAGAAGGGACGTCAAAAGCTCAAGCGAAAGGCCAAGAAAGAGGCTGCCAAGGAGCGTAAGCGGCTGAAGTTGGAGGCCGAAAAGGAGAGTACTGATGACAAGCCAAAACCGTCGGAAAAGGCCAAATCGTCAAGTGACCAAGCTCCATCGTCTACCAAGCCGTCGAAGAAGTCAAAGAAAGACAATACCATGAAGGCATCACCAACAGAGTCATCGAACAGTACCTCCACAGCCGCCACCCAAGAGGAAATAACACAACTTCAAACAACGTGGTCAATCTCTACATCCACCACACTCCACACCACACTCTGCACTGGACTCCACTCCCTCAATTACTCATATCCCACCCCAATCCAAGCATCGACATTACCAGCGGCCATTCTTGGGAGAAGGGATGTGGTTGGAGCAGCTCCCACG
>OCOY01000024.1_pt1 | contig 47283 bp, 42 predicted proteins | sample 1494131 | NCBI WGS metagenome assembly OCOY01 (sample SAMEA3275523, study PRJEB22092) | marine metagenome | biome: ENVO:00000039; feature: ENVO:00002042; material: ENVO:00002010 | collected 2014-06-21T17:05:00+00 | depth 1 m | reverse complement strand
CTCGATGAAATTGAAATTTGCCCTAGTCGCGGTTTTGGCAACCGCAGCCGCCCCTGCCTTGGCGGCAGGTGATGCAACCAAGGGCGAGGTGGTGTTCAATCAATGCCAAACTTGCCACACGGTCGCAGATGCCGATGGTAAAAAATTGGCAGGCAAGGGCGCAAAAATTGGCCCGAACCTTTACGGCGTGTTTGGCCGTCAGGCTGGCAGCCTTGAGGGCTTTAAATACGGCAAGGATCTTGTCGCGGCGGGTGCGGCAGGTCTGGTTTGGGACGAGGCGCAGTTCGTCGAATATGTGCAAAACCCAGCCGCTTTCCTGAAGGCAAACTTGAACAAGCCCAATGCCGTTGCGAAAATGGCTTTCAAGCTGAAAGACGCCGCAACTGCTGAAGACGTCTACGCCTATCTGGCGCAGTTCAGCCCTGCACCTGCTGCACCGTAACAGCGGGTAAAGCGTTTAACACACAAAAGCCCCCGATCTCTCGGGGGCTTTTTGCTGCTCTACTGGCTTTGGCTTAGGCGGTCAGCGCATGCAGCCGTTGCGGTGCAACAGACGTCACCACGCGGGTAATATCGGCCACAGTCAGACCAGCCTCTTCATACATTTTGGCAGGGCTTGCCTGATCAATAAAGCGGTCAGGCAGGGTCATGGTGCGCAGCCGCAGCCCGTGATCAAGCCCGCCAGAATTGGCCAGATACTGCAAGACCATGGCGCCAAAACCGCCCGCAGCCCCCTGCTCGACCGTGACAACAGCCGCGTGATGGCGGCCCAGCTGGTCGATCAGATCGGTGTCCAGCGGCTTGGCAAAGCGCGCATCGGCCACCGTCACCGAAATGCCCTGCGCTTGCAAAGCCTCGGCCGCAAGCAGGCATTCGGCCAAATGCGCGCCATAGCTTAACAAAGCCACATCCGCGCCTTGCCGCAGCACCCGGCCTTTGCCGATTTCAAGCGGCACGCCGCGCTCGGGCATCTGCACGCCGACGCCTTCGCCGCGCGGATAGCGAAAGGCAATTGGCCCTGCGTCATAGTCGGCAGCCGTGGCCACCATATGCACCAGCTCAGCCTCATCCGCCGCGGCCATCACCACAAAGCCGGGCAGATTGCCCAGATAGCTGACATCAAAGGCCCCCGCATGGGTGGCCCCATCCGCCCCCACCAGCCCCGCACGATCAATCGCAAAGCGCACCGGCAGGCCCTGCAAGGCCACATCATGCACGATCTGATCATAGCCGCGCTGCAAAAACGTCGAATAAATCGCCACAAAGGGTTTTAGCCCCGAAGCCGCCATGCCTGCGGCAAAGGTCACCGCGTGCTGCTCGGCGATGCCGACATCAAACACCCGATTGGCAAAGCGCGCGGCCATGATATCAAGTCCGGTGCCCGAGGGCATCGCGGCCGTAATCGCGACGATTTTGCCATCGCGCGCGGCCTCGTCGGTCAGCGCGGTGCCAAACACCTCGGTATAGGCGGGGGCGTTGGATTTCGCTTTGGCTTGGGTGCCCGAGACCACATCAAACTTGGCCACGCCGTGATATTTATCGGCCGCATTTTCCGCAGGCGCATAGCCCTTGCCTTTGACCGTAACGGCATGGATCAGCACAGGCCCCGTCGCCCGCGTGCGGGCTGCGCGCAAAGTTGCCAGCAATTCCGGCATGTTATGCCCGTCTACCGGCCCGATATAGGAAAGCCCCAGCTCTTCAAACAGCGTGCCGCCCCCCGGCATGCCGGTGACCAAAGCCCGCGCCCGCCGCGCGCCTTCGCGGATAGGGCCGGGCAAGGCCGCCTCGAAGCCTTCGGCGGCATCGCGCAGCGCCGCAAAAGGGCTGTGGCGCGCCAGATCGTTCAGATAGCGGTTCAGCGCGCCCACTGGCGGGGCGATGCTCATGTCATTGTCGTTCAGAATGATGAACAGCCGCTTGCCCAGATGACCCGCGGCGTTCATCGCCTCATAGGCCATGCCGGCCGTGATCGCGCCATCGCCGATCACCGCAATCGCATCGCCCGTGGGCATTCCCATCTCGCGGCCCATGGCAAAGCCCAAAGCCGCTGAAATGCTGGTCGAGGAATGCGCCGCCCCAAAGGGATCATAGGCACTTTCCGAGCGTTTGGTGAAACCCGACAGCCCGCCGCCTTGGCGCAGACTGCGCATCGCAGCCCGCCGTCCGGTTAGAATTTTATGTGGATAGCATTGATGGCCAACGTCCCAGATCAGCTTGTCCACCGGGGTGTTGAACACCGCATGGATCGCCACCGACAGCTCGACCACCCCCAGCGAAGACCCCAGATGCCCGCCGGTTTGCGACACGACCGAGATCACCTCAGAGCGCAGCTCGCCCGCCAATTGCCCAAGCGCCTCGTCGCTCATCTCGCGCAGATCGGCGGGGGAGTTTACCATGTCTAACAGGGGGGTCTCAGGACGCATTTTCTTAACCTTTTGCAAGAAAGGACCAAGAGAAAAAAGGTGCCAAGTGATTTTCGCACTCGGCACCAGTTTCCTGTTGCCTACAGGAAGGGAACCGGGCTGTGGAAGGTGCCCAGGCGCGGACCGGCAAATGGCCCGAACGTCGTTGCAACTGGGGCAAAGCCGCTGCCCCAGCCGATGTTACACCGATCTCAAGCCACTCTGATCGGGCTTGCGATCTCGATCGCGCCATAGGGCGATGGCGCTTGCTTGCTTTGCTCGGGCAGCAGCAAAGACACCACCCAAATCGCCGCCAGAACACCGCCGATCGCCAGCACGGCCGCCCCTGCGACAAAGGCACCCCAGGCCATCTGGCCTAGTGCCCAGACCCGCAGACGCACAACACGGCTTGGCTCTTGAAAGTAATTTTCCTCGGACATGATTGTTTCCTTTTCAGTTGAGCGGGGCATAGCCGTGGTCCTGTGCCCAGACAAACCAGTTGTCCACCACAGTGCCCGTCAGCAAGATACCAATGCCACCCGTGATCGGCACCAAAACCGCAAACCACCAAGCCCAGCGGTGAATGCCCTCCATTGTGGCGTTAAAGCCCATGGTCCAGCGCCAGAACAAAGCCGCGCGTTCCGAGGCCGTGCCGCGGTCAACGATCTGTTCCAGCTCGCGGTCGCCGCCCAGACGCGTCACCGAAAGGATGGTGGCGCCATGCATGGCAAACAGCAGCGCCGAGCCATAAAGGAAGACAATACTCAGCGCATGGAAGGGGTTATAGAACAGGTTGCCATAGGTCAGGCTGAACAAGTTGGTCCAATCCAGATGCGGGAAGATCCCGTAAGGCACTGCTTCAGACCAGCTCCCCATCATCACCGGACGGATCAGGCCCAGCACCATCACCAGCCACAAGGCCGCAGCAAAGGCCCAAGCGACATGCTTGCCCATCCCCAAAGCCTCGGCGCGCAGATAGGTGCGCAGCCACCATGTCCAAAGCGAGACCAGAAAGAAGAAACCCGCCACCAGGAACAAGCCGCCCTGATCCATCGGCGGAACCCGCAGACCCCACTCGGGCGCTGGCGGCTCAAGCGCCATCCACAACAGATCGCGCACAAAGACCGCCGGATTATAGCCCGCCAGATGCCAGAACCAAAGCCCGACGATCATGAACCAAATCGCGCCACAGGCCAGCGAGATCACGCCAAAGGTGCCCAGATAGATCGGCCCCAATTGTGCGTTGCCAAACCAACCCAGCAGCGTGGAAAACCCAGCGCCCTTGGTGCGGTTTCCGGTGTCCACATCCTCGACCATGCCCATTTCGGGAGCGGCAGAGACTTGGACTTGGGTGAAGAAGTTTTGATACTCAGCCATTTATGCCTCCATGAACATTGGCCCAGATCGGCAGGTTCAACCACCAGTTCCACCAATCAACCCATTGATCAAACCAGATCGTGCCCGAGATGCCGATGCAGACAGCGCTCCAGAAGGCCGCGTTCATCGCAAGCAGCATGCCCAAACGGTGAATACCCAAAGTGCCGACCGAATAGCCGATCAGATCACGAAAGAAGGTATCCTCGTGATCGGGGGTCTTCATCACTTTGCCCTTGCCCGGATTGGCGGCAGAAAGGATCAGACCGCCATGCAGCGACAGCGCCAAAGCATTGGTGAAAAAGAAGGTCACCGCCAGCATATGCACGGGGTTATAGTGAAAATTGCCATAGGTGTAGCCGGTGTTGGACACCCAATCGAGATGGCTGAAGATGCCATAAGGAAAGGCATAGCCCCAAGATCCCATCAGGATTGGTCGAATGACCACCAGCATCACATAGGCGAAAATCGCCACGCCAAAGGCGATCGGCACATGCAGGCCAATCCCCAGCTTGCGGCAAATTTCGACCTCGCGCAGCGCCCAGCTGACAAAGGCGCCAATCGCGCAAAAGGTGATGATCTGCCAAAGCCCGCCTTGCATCAGCGGGGCAAAGGCCAAGCCATTCTCGACCACTGGCGGGTTAATCGTCACCAGCCAAGGGTTCCAGGTTGGACCCATCGCAGCACCATAAAAGATCAGCAAAGTGCCAAGCGCTGCAAAGAAAAAGGTCGTAACCCCAAAAAAGCCGACATAAAACGGTCCGACCCAAAAGTCGAAAAGGTTGCCGCCGACAAGCGTGCCACCAGGCACGCGATATTTCCGTTCGAAGCTGAGCAGTGCCATGCTTCCCTCTCCGCCATTGGACGGGTCAACCGATATCCACACAAAAAACGCGCGGCGGGACCGTCAGGTGTTCCTCTGAACTGGGTGATTTGGTGCGGCCGAACCAAGGACCGCCCGCACCAAGGGGTTGTGTCGCCTTAGTTGGCTGGCATCTCAGCAGCATAGCCATGCTTTGCTGTTGCGATGTCAAACCAGTTGTAGGCGGGTGTAGACAGCAGCACGAGGTGGATCATCGCGGCCAAGAGGAACAGGAACACGCCCTGTGCCACAAAAACGCGCCGAGGATCGAAAATCAGCCAGATCTTGTAGAACTTGCTCATCTCTATTTCCCCCTCAGAACCACGGACGCCAGATGTACACTGCCAAATGAGCAACAACGGCGATGGTCACAAACAACCAAAGCCCGCTCATGTAGACCGAGTGCAACTCTTGCGCCTGCTGGTCGGTAAGACCTGTGAAGGACAGGTCGGATTTATCAGCCATATTACCCTCCGGATAGTCGGACTGACGCCGCATTCCCTGCGGCCGGGCCACGGTGGGCGGAATGCCCCTCCGATGTTTCACCTGCCCCAAAGGGTGCAGGCGAATGCTGTTGTCGCGGACTAGCCGCGGAAAATCATGGGCGTCACCGCCCGTGCATCCTTCCAGGCCCGCGTCAGAGGACTAAGCCTCGGCAGCTTGGCGTGGCGGATGGTCTGAAAGCTCCAGCCCAGCACATGCAAGGGCAGCGCAAGGCTGAAGATCAGCGCGAAATAGACGAAAAACTCGGCCTTATGCACCCGTTTGACATGCTGCGTGTCGCCGTTGACGGTATAGTCGCTCATCCGCGTTCTCCTTCAGTTTGTGAAAACTGTGCCCCTGGCAAAGCCTCCACGGTTTCGCGCACCACCCGTTCGGCGCCTTGATCAAGCGCTGCTTTTTCTGCCGCATCGCGCAGGGCGCGCGCCGCAGAAATACGGGTCAAAATCGGGTGCGTATTTACAATTCGGTCCAAAGCCGCCTGTGCGTCGACATCCCAAGGGAAATCGCGCCGCAGCGTTGTCGGGGTGGCCGCGGCCGAGTCCATCTCGGTGCCCAGCGGCAAAATATGAAACAGCGCGTCAAACAGGCAATTGCACACCTCTTGCAACACCCAGACCGCACCCGAATAGCCCATCATCGGCGTGCCCACCGCGCGGCGGATCGCAGCACCCGGGAACGAGGCCGGAATGAAACTTGGCGCAGGGCCAAAGCCGCCCTTCATCTCTGCCAGATACATTTTCTCGTTGATCGAGCCCATCACCACCAAGGGCCGATGCTGCTTAAGCAAGCCGCGCACCGCCTCGTTGTTGGTCTTTTTGCCCGGCACGCGCGCAATCGCAAAGGCGCAAGGCAGGCCCAGATCGGTTTCCAGATAATGGCGGATGCCGCGCGCATAGGTTTCAGTCGCCACAATACCAAAAGAGGCAGTGGCAAAGAAATCTTGCGTGACCGAGCGCCACAGATCCCAAACCGGTTTCAGCGTCGAATGCTTTTCGCGCGCGATAAAGGGTTCAGGGTCCAGCCCCAACAGCTCGCCCAATTTGCGCAAAAACGCGGTTGTGCTGTCGATGCCAAAGGGCGCTTGCAGATAGGGCTTGCCCAAAACTTCCGCCAAGCCCCGGCCAAATTCGCGGTACATCACGATATTGACGTCGGCATTGACCAGATTGCGCATCTCGGCCACATGCGCGCCCAAGGGCATCACCATATTGACCTCGGCGCCCATGGCTTCGACCATGCGGCGGATTTCGTGCAGATCTGACGCCATGTTGAACACGCCATACATCGGCCCCAGAATATTGACCCGAGGTTTAGCCCCCGCTTCGCGAATGGCCTCGGGCGGCATCCGGCCCTTGGTCATGCCAAATTCGGTAAAGATCCAAGTCATCGCGCGGTCAGCGGTCTGCCATTGGTCTTCGTCGATGGTGCGCGGCAAGAACCGCTGAATATTGGTGCCCATCGGGGTGACACCGCCGCCGATCATCTCGGCAATCGAGCCGGTGACCACCACCGCAGGCAGCGCCGGATCAAGCGTTTTCCACGCCCGCATCATCGCGCCTTCGGTGCCGTCACGGCCCAGCTCTTCTTCGCCAAGCCCGGTGACCACGATCGGCAATTCATGCGGCGGCAGCGCGTCGGTATAGTGCAGAACAGAAGTTACCGGCAGGTTTTCGCAGCCCACCGGACCGTCGATCACCACTTGCAGCCCCTTGACCGCACAAAAGGCGTAAACCGCCCCCCAATAGCCGCCCGCGCGGTCGTGATCTTGGATCAGCATCAGATCATCTCCTCTGCTTTGGCCGCTTTCGCCGCCCGATCCAGTTTCTTTTGATGCAGCGCACGGAAATCAGGCCGCAGGTTCGGTGCGCCTTCCCAGATGCCAGCGGTGTCGCCTTGACCCACGCCTTCAAAGAAGGTTTTCATCCCCTCCATCCGCGCGCGCCCGGCAATGGCTGCATTCACCACCTGACCCAAAGACCCTGCCCCTGCTGGCCCCATCAGCGGGCGTGCCGAGATCAGGTTGGTGAAGTAAAGCGATGGAATCGCAAGCTGTTTTGCCTTTTGCACCAGCGGGGTTGTCCCCACCGCCAGATCAGGCTTGACCGCTTCCATCGCGGCGCAATCATCTTCCAGACTGGCGCGGAATTTCACTTTGACGCCGCGCGCTTCCAGCCAATCCAGATCTGGCGCGCTCCAAGGCGTTTTCGGGCAAGCGGTGCCGACATAGGGCACCTCTGCGCCGCTTTCGATCAGCAAACGCGCCACCAACAGCTCGGACCCTTCATAGCCCGAGAGCGTGATACGCCCCTTGATCGGATGCGCCGCAAGCGCGGCCTTGATCGCGGGCAAAAACGCGTTTTGGGCAGCGGCAACCCGCGCGGGATCAATGCCATAAGCCTCGCCAATCGCGGCAAGCCAAGCGGCGGTGCCATCAAGGCCGACGGGGGCCGAGCCCACAATCTTGCGGCCTGCGGCCTGAAATTCGCGCACCGAAGCGGTGTAGAACGGATGGATCGCCGCAACCACGCCGCAGTCAAGCGCTGCATAAAGCTCGCGCCATTCGCGGCAAGGCACAACAGGCCCCGCGGCCAAGCCCAAGGGGGCCAGCATCGCACCAATCATCATCGGATCGGCGGGAAACATCTCGCCCAACAGCGCCACCGCAGGGCGATCGCTGCGCCCACTTGCAGGGGCCTGCACGGGGCCTGCCTCAACCTCGGCGCGGGCATATTTCAGCATGGCACCGGCCAAGACATCCTTGGCCTCGGCATGGGTCGGGATGCCAAAGCCGGGCACATCAATGCCGACAATTCGCACGCCGTTGATCTCGCTTGGCAGCAGTTTCAGCGGCACACCCGAGGCCGTCGGCACGCAAAGATTTGTCACCACAATCGCGTCATTGGTGGCAGGATCGGCCAGCTCGTGCACTGCGTCGCGAATATCTTCGAACAGCTTGCCGGTGACCAAAGATTCCGAATTGAACGGCACATAGCCCACCGAGCGGCGCGCACCGTAAAAATGGCTGACAAAGGTCAGGCCATAAACGCAGCAAGCCGAGCCCGAAAGCACCGTCGCCACCCGCCGCATCCGCAGACCCACGCGCAGCGAGCCAAAGGCCGGACACATGCTTTGCGGCTTGTCATGCGGGCCCTGCGGGTAATCGCGGGCGTATTGGTCTAAAAGCTCTGAATTGCCGGCCGCACGCGCGGCCTCTTGCATCGTCGCAGCACCGGCATGACAGCCCATGCCATCCACAGGCGCAGCCGCAAGCGCAGCTTCGGGCAAATCTTGCCCCTGCACTTGCGTCAGCGGCGTGTCTTGGCTGCTGTCATAAACGGCTTCGCTCATCTGCGGGCCTCTCGGGTCAAGCGCTGCAAAGCGGCTTCCAATTTGGCAAGGGTTTCCAGATCAAACATTGTCGTAGACCACTTCCAGAGATTTCTTCTCGACCGCGTTTTTGCCGCGCATATCGGCGTCGGTGGCAGGGGTCAGCACGAAATCGGCGCCGGTGACTTCGGCAGAGAACAGCGCCAAAAGCCCGTCTTGCGACACAGGTGTCGGGCGCACCGGAGGGGCCAAAGCCACAGCCTCGGCAAGGCTTGCAAACATCGGACCCCATTGGCTTTCATAGCTGCCAACGATCTGATAATTCGCGCTTTTCCGGCGCAGATCTTCGTCTTGCGGGATCGCGGCCAGCACGGGGATGCCGACGGTTTCGGCAAAGGCAGCCGCCTCGCCCGTGCCATCATCCTTATTGATCACCAGGCCTGCGATGCCGACATTGCCGCCCAAACGGCGGAAATATTCCACGGCCGAGCAGACGTTGTTGGCAACATAAAGGCTTTGCAAATCGTTCGAGGCAACAAGAATGACCTTTTGCGCCATATCGCGGGCAATCGGCAGGCCAAAGCCGCCGCAGACCACATCGCCAAGGAAATCAAGCAGCACATAGTCAAAGTCCCAATCGTGGAACCCCAGCTTTTCCAACAGCTCAAAGCCGTGGATGATCCCGCGCCCGCCGCAGCCGCGCCCAACCTCTGGGCCGCCCAGCTCCATCGCAAAGACGCCGCCGCGTTTAAAGCAGACGTCGCCGATCTTAACTTCTTCTCCGGCCAGCTTTTTCTTGGTCGAAGTTTCAATAATCGTCGGGCAGGCCTTGCCGCCAAACAGCAGGCTGGTGGTATCCGATTTCGGATCGCAGCCAATCAGCAGCACCCGCTTGCCCATCTCGGCCATCATGTGGCTTAGGTTGGCCAGCGTAAAGCTTTTGCCGATGCCGCCCTTGCCATAGATCGCGATGATCTGGGTCTTTTTGGTCGGCTCGCCTTGCGGCACCTCTAGTGTCGGTTCGGCGGCCTCTTCACGCAAGCGCGCGTCGAAATCTTTCAGATTTGGAATATCAAGAGTCATGCGTGGCCCCTCCAGTCGAGGATCATTTTCAAGCAGTCAGGATCGGTAAATGCCGTCTCGTAAGCGCCGGTCGCCTGATCGGCGCGGGCGGTATGTGTGATCAGCCCGTCTAGGGAAAGCGCCCCCGATTCAACAAGTTGCCTTGTCGCGGTCAGATCATCAGCCGCCCATTCTGCGGCGATGCGCAGACGGGCTTCTTTCATGAAAGCGGGTGGAAAGTTGAAGGACAAAGGCGCTGTGTAAAACCCCGCCAGCACCACTTCGCCGCCCTTGGCGATACGGCCGATCAGCGTGTTCAGCAAATCCGGCGCGCCCGAGGCATCATAGATCGCCTTATAATCGCGGCGCGGATCGGCGTCAGGCTGCACAACCTCGTAGCCCATGGCACCGGCGTGACGGGCAGAATTCGTCTCCCACACCGTGGGGGCAGGCGCGCCCGCGGCCACGGTCAGCCGCGCCAAAAGCCGGCCCAGAACGCCGTGACCCACAATCAGATCGGGCAGCGCACGGTCAAAACCTGCAAGCGCATGCCGCGCGGTGGCAGCCAGCGCAAGCAAAGCCCCCTGCGCGCCAAAGCCCGGATCAATCCGCGTCACCCGCGCACCCTGCGTCACCAAAAGCTGCGAAGCCGCACCAAACAGGCCGCGCACGGGGCCTGCTTCATTGGCCTCAAAGCAATTCGCCCCCGGCACAAAAACGTGGTCGCCGACGCTAAAGCCCGACTCGGCGCCCGCTTCAACAACCTCTCCGGCCGCCTCATAGCCCGGCACCAAAGGATAGCCCATGCCCGGAAAGGGCGGCATCGTGCCAGACCAGAACAGCTTTTCCGTGCCGGTCGAAATCCCCGAATGCGCCACCGCAACCACCACATCGCCCGCCGCCGGACGCATCAGCGCCACCGCGCCAAGGGCGAGGTCTTTTGGGCCAGACAAGATGACGGCGTTGGTTTTCACGATCTCTCCCCGTGACAGCTTGTAAGAACCCAAGAGCAGATTCTGTCGAATGTCACTTCCTATATGTCACTTTAAACTTACAGTAACATCTGTCAAATAAAATAGACACTTTTGCAAAGAACTCTTTAGAGACCCGCGCGCTCTGCGGTGACAACCGAAGTGACAAATGGACGAAAACCTGTTTTAGAACAGATATTTACAAAGCCAGCAGCCTGAAGAAGCGCCGAAATCTCGGCAGCAGAGCGGGTGCGGCCAGTTTGCATCGCCAAAGTGTAAATTGCAAAATACACATCGGTGCTGCGATCAGGAACCGCCCCGCCCGACATTGGCTCCGAGATCACAAGCCGCCCCCCCGCAGGCAATGCGGCGTAAACAGCCGCCAGCAAGCGCGCCACGGTCGAATCATCATGATCGTAAAGCACCCGCACCAGGCTGATCGCATCGGCCCCCTGCGGCAAAGCCTCGTCGCGAAAGCTGCCGGGCCGCAGAGTGACGCGCGCCTCTAGCCCCACCTGAGCCAGCTGCGCCTGCGCGCCAAGCAACACTGCGGGCAGGTCCAATAGATCAAGCTGCATCTGCGGATGCGCCACCGCCACCGCCGCCAAAAACGCACCAGTGCCGCCGCCGACATCCATCAGCCGCTTGACCCCCGACAGATTGACCATCGCCAAAGTATCCTCGGCCACCAGCACCTGACTTTGCGCCATCAGCGTTGAATAGGTCGCTGTCACCGCCGCATCGCGCGCGCCCTCGGCGCCAAAGACATAGGGCCAGAATTGCGAAAGCTGGGTCTGCTGGCCGCCGCGCAAAAACGCCACCGGATCGGCCAAATCGGCATAAAGCGCGCGGTGGTGCCGGATCATCGCCTCGAGCCCCGGCACGCCCAACAGGGCAGCGCCGCGCAAACTTAAGCCAAAGCGGCCATCGCGGTGCCGTTTCAGCAGCCCAAGCCCCGCGCCCGCTTGCAGCAAAACCTGCATGCGGTCTTCTTGCACCGCACAAATGCCCGCCACCTGCCGCACTTCGACCGGCCCACGCAGCAGCAGCGCCAAGATATTCAGCTCCACCAAGGCCATCAGCACTTGCGCATTCACAAAGCCCGCGACCAGATCAAACATCGCAGCCCCTTCAGCCCGCGCAACGCGCCGCAGCAGCGGCACCCGCGCCGCCCAGGACTGAAATTTGCGCGAGGCGGCAAGCCGCAACAGCCAGTCGCGCGGCGCAGATTTCACATCGAGTAAAGCAACCATATCAGCGGCGCGCCGCAGCTTGATGCAGCACGGGGGCAACAGGGGTCATGCGTTCGGCATAGCGGCGCACCATATCAGCCAGCATCGCCTCGCCCGGACAAGACGGAATCGAGGCAATGGCCCCGCCCAAAATATCCTTCAACTGACGGATCGCCCCCTGCACGCCATAAGCGCTGACCGCATTGGGGCGGTCATGGGCGGCATCTTGGCCCACGGGCTTGCCCAAGGTTTCGGCATCATAAAGCGCGTCGCGCAGATCATCGGCCACCTGAAACGCCTCGCCAATCCGCGCGCCCAATTCCTCCCAAGGCTCGGCGTCCTGCCCTGCGGCCAGCGCGCCCATCTGGGTGGCTGCAATAAACAAAGCCCCGGTTTTGGCGCGGTGATAGGCGGACAGATTGACCTGCGCCTCGCTTTCCCAGCCCTGCCCCGCGCAGATGCCATGCGGCATGCCGGTGCGCTTGGACAGCACACGGATCAGCTTGAGCGCGCGGTCGGCATCTGCCCCAGCAGCCTCGGCCAGCACATCAAAGCCCAGCACGATCAGGCTGTCACCCGCCAGCACCGCCAGCGGCTCGGAATAGGCGCGGTGCAGGCTGGGCTTGCCACGGCGCAGATCGGCGTCGTCAAAGCAGGGCAGATCGTCATGCACAAGGCTGGCGCAGTGGATCAGCTCGAGCGCCACCGCCGCCGCATCGGCCAGCGCGGGGCGATCATCGCCGCAGGCCATCGCGACCGACAACAGGATCGTCGGCCTGATCCGCGCCCCACCCGGCGTCACCGCATAATGCAGCGCCGAGGCCAATTTGCTGGGCGCATCCGCCCCACCCATCGCCCGCGCTATCACCGAAGCCGTGGCAGCATCCAATCGCGCCGTGATCGACATGAAATTCCCTTTCGCCGCTGGGTTAGACCAGTTGTCACTTTAAGTTGACAGATTTCTGTAAATCATACTGGACAGTTTCTTCACTTGAGTCAACAATCAGACTTGGGGAGATCTAAAAATGCAGCGCCATCCAGAGGCCTTAAAAATTGCAGTGATCGGTGCGGGCATCGGCGGGCTTTGCGCGGCGATCCGGCTGGCGCTGGCGGGGCAAGAGGTGACGGTGATCGAGGCGCAGGCGACGCCGGGCGGCAAGATGCGCTGCTTGCCCAGCCTTGCAGGCCCGATTGATGCAGGCCCCACCGTGCTGACGCTGCGCTCGGTCTTTGACGATCTGTTTCGCGCCGCAGGCGAGCGGTTGGAAGATCATCTAACCCTGATTGCCCAGCCGATCCTTGCGCGGCATTGGTGGCTCGATGGCAGCAGGCTTGATCTTTTTGCCGACCCCGAGGCAAGTGCGGCGGCGATTGCTGCCTTTTCGGGGCAAAAATCCGAGGCCGAATTTATCTGCTTTCACCGCCTGACCGATCAGCTTTACCGCGCCTTTGACGCGCCGATGATGCAGGCGGCACAGCCAAACCTTGGCGCTATCGCGTTGAATAGCTTGAAATCTCCGGCAATCTGGCCCGTGGTTTTGCGCAACCGCAGCCTTGCGCGCCAGCTTGAGCACAGCTTTAGCGACCCGCGCCTGCGCCAGCTGTTTGGCCGCTATGCCACCTATGTGGGCGGGCTGCCGCAGACAGCACCTGCGGTGCTGTCGCTGATCTGGCAGGCCGAGGCGCGCGGCGTCTGGGCGGTGCAGGGCGGCATGGGCATGCTTGCGCGCGCGCTGGCGGATCTGGCCACGCGGCTGGGGGTGCAGATCAGATATGGGCTGGCTGCGCAGAAAATTCTGCGCCAAGCCGGGCGGGTGACGGGGGTGGCACTGTCGGATACCCGCACCTATTCTTGCGATGCGGTGGTGTTTAACGGCGATCCGGCGGCGCTTCTGGCGGGGCTTTTGGGCAATGGCGCGCAGCAAGCCCTGCGCCCTGCCACCGCTCATCCGCGCAGCCTCTCGGCTTGGGTCTGGAGCTTTGCAGCCACCCCAAGTGCTATGGATCTGATTCATCACAATGTGTTTTTTTGCAGCGATCCGCAGCAAGAATTCGGCCCCCTTGCCGCAGGGCAGATGCCGCACGAAGCGACGCTTTATGTCTGCGCCCAAGACCGCAGCGCGCAGCCCCCCACCGGACCCGAGCGGTTCGAGATCATCATGAACGCACCGGCCAAATCCACGCTTTCGCCGCAAGAGGTATCACAATGTCGCGCCAAGACCTTTCCGCAACTGGCCCGCTTCGGGCTGAGCTTCGACCAAGCGCCACCCGATCAGGCCTTGATGACGCCGCAGGGGTTCGCGACGCTGTTTCCGGGCTCGCAGGGGGCGCTTTACGGCCGCAGTCCACAGGGGGCGCTGGCAAGCTTTCAACGGCCGCGCGCGCGCAGCAAGCTGACGGGGCTTTATCTGGCGGGGGGCGGCGCGCATCCCGGAGCGGGGGTGCCGATGGCGGCCTTGTCCGGCAAGCATGCGGCCGAAGCGATCTTGAGCGACCTGACTTCAGCCTTGACGTCGCGCCAGATGGCTATGCCTGGTGGTATATCGACGGGGTCTCGGCCGATGGGACGCGCGCGCTAAGCGTAATCGGCTTTATCGGCTCGGTGTTCTCGCCGTGGTATGCTTGGTCTGGCAGGCGCGATCCGGCCAATCACTGCTGCATCAATGTGGTGACCTATGGCCCCGGCGGCCGCTTTACCATGACCGACCGTGGCCGCGATGCGCTGCGCCAAAGCCGCGACAGCTTGCAGGTTGGCCCCAGCCGGATGCAGTGGCAAAGCGGCACATTGGTGATTGATGTCAACGAGATATCGTCTTTGCCCTTGGTGTCGCGAGTGCGCGGCCAGATCCGGCTGACGCCTTCAGCCGTGACCGAGGTCGAGGCCACCCTGACCCCTGACGGCGGCCATATCTGGCGGCCCTTTGCGCCCTCGGCCCGCATCGAGGTTGACCTGAGCCAAGGTCACAGCTGGAGCGGGCACGGCTATTTCGACGCCAATTTCGGCAATGCAGCGCTTGAGGCCGATTTCAAGCGCTGGACTTGGGGGCGCTATCCGCGCGGCAATGGCGGCACCACTTGCTTTTATGACGGCATTCGCGCCGATGGCAGCACGCTTGCGCTTGGCTTGGATTTCGCCGCCGACGGAAGCGCGCAGCAAATCACCCCGCCGCCGCTGAGCCGGCTGGGGCGCACCGGCTGGCAGGTCAGCCGCGAGACGCGCTGCGATGCAGGCGCCACGCCGCGCCAGACCAAGGCCCTGCTGGATGCGCCGTTTTACAGCCGGTCTTTGGTGCAAACCCAGATCGAAGGCGAAACCGTTTGCGGCGTGCATGAGGCGCTGGATCTGGGCCGCTTTCGATCGCCAGTGGTCAAGGCGATGCTGGCGGTGCGGGTGCCACGCCGGGCCAAATGGCCCTAGGCTTGGGTTGGATTTAGCCGCAGCGTGGTGAAATTCAGCGCGCCCGCAATCGTTACCCAGACAAGGTAGGGCAAAAACAACAGCCCCGCCCAAAAATCAACGCCAAAGAAGGTCCAAGTGCAGGCCGCAACCGCCGCCCAAAGGCAAACCATCACCCCCATCGCCGCCCTGATCCGGTGCAGGCCAAAATAGACCGGCGTCCACAGCGTGTTCAGCGCAATCTGCAAAGACCACAGCGCCACCGCGTTTTGATTGCCCGCAGCCAGCGCAATCCGCATCCCCGCAATCGAGATCAGCACATAAAGCGTGGTCCAAACCAGAGGGAACACAAAAGGCGGCGGCGTCCAGCTGGGTTTTTTCAAGCTGTCATACCACTCGCCCGGACGGATCATCGCCCCCGTCGCCCCCGCCGCAGCGCAGGCCCCAAGATAGGTCAGAAAGATTGTCCAATGCATCGCAGGGCCCCCAAAAGCTGCCCCATAGCTATGTTATGCGCTTGCACGATCCAAGGGCCTTTGCGCGCGATCTTTGGCCTCGAGTTGCGACAATGTCGCAAAAAGCGCCTCGGATCGGCTGAAACGCGCCTGTCTGCGGGCGGCGGCCTCGACCAGAAATGCCACCTCGGGCACGGGCGGCGCATGCAGCACCGCCGATTTCGGCACCACGGCCGAGACGCCCGAGCGCAGCAGCGACAGCCCCAGCCAGCCCAGCTTTTGCCGCCCCGTGGTGCGCGCCCGCGCCGAGATGCTGTCATAGCCCTGCCGCGCCACAGCGCCGCCGATGCCCGCATAGACATGGCGCGCGGCATAAATCCCCGGACGGCAGCCCAAGGGCAAGGCCGCAACGCCGGCCTCAGAGCGCAGATAAAGCGCATCCGCCTCTTGCAGCAACCGCCGCGTCAGCCGCCGGCTGCGCGGGTCTGACACCGGATTGCCCAGCAGATCGGCGGGGCTCATCGCCTCGGCCTCCAGCCATTGCAGCGGCAAATACAGCCGCCCTGCCCGCGCATCCTCGCCAATATCGCGCGCGATATTGGTCAGCTGCATCGCCAAGCCCAAATCGCAAGCCCGCGCCAGCGCATCCGCACAGCGCACCCGCATCAGCACACACATCATTGCGCCAACCGCACTTGCAACCCGCGCGCAATAGCCGTGCAGATCCGACAGGGTGTCATAGCGCCGCCCGCAGGCATCCCATGCAAGCCCTTCAAGCAAGGCATCCGGCAGGGCGCGCGGCATCTCGAAATCCTCGACCACAGCGGCAAAGGCGCGGTCGGCGGCGGCATTGCGCGGACGGCCTTGATAGACCAGATCCAGCCTGTCGCGCAGCCCCAGCACCGCAGGCGCTTTGTCGTCGCTGTCATCGACCGCATCATCGGCCAAGCGGCAAAAGGCGTAAAGCGCCAGCGCCGGATCGCGCACCCGTGCGGGCAAAAGCTTGGAGGCCGCATGAAACGACAGCGAACCTGTGCGGATCGCATCGCGGCAATGGGCAAGATCGGCGGGCGCGATCATTCTGCGGCCAGCCTTTGGCGGCGGCCCAAAGGCGCGTCTGGCACCAATTTGCCCAAAACCTCGGCCGAAGCCACAACCCCCGGCAAGCCCGCACCGGGATGGGTGCCCGCCCCAACCAGATAAAGCCCCTTCGCCTCTTCCGAGACATTATGCGGGCGAAACCACGCCGATTGCAAAATCCGCGGCTCGATGGAAAAGCCACTGCCATAGGGCGAAAGGTAACGGGTTTCAAAACTGTTGGGGGTAAAGACCAACTGCTCGCTCAGATGATCGCCCAAGCCCGGCAACAGCCGTGCCTCCAGCATCGCTTGCATCTTTTGGCGGTAGGGCTCGGCCTCGGTCTCCCAATCGGTGCTGCCGATGCCCAGATGCGGCACGGGCGAGAGCGCGTAAAACGTGTCATCCCCCGCAGGCGCTGCCGAAGGGTCGGTGACGGTGGGCCGGTGGACATAAAGGCTCATGTCATCGGCCAGACGCCCCCGGATAAAGATATCGCGGATATGCTCTTTGTATCTTGGCCCCACCAGAATGCTGTGATGGCCAACATCGGGCCATTTCAGCTTGGTGCCCTTGGTGCCAAAATACCAAACGAACAGCCCCATCGACCAGCGTTTGCGCGCAAGCTTTGCCTTGGTCCAGCGGGTTTTGGGCTGATTGCGCAAAAGCCGGTCATAGGTATGACCCGCATCGGCGTTCGAGACCACAACATCGGCGGCCAAAACCTCGCCCCCCAGCAGCCGCACGCCTTTGGCGCGACCGTTTTCGATCAAAATCTCATCGACCTCGGCGTTCAGCCGCAACTGCCCGCCCTGTGCCGCAATCACCCCCGCCATCGCCACGGCAATCGCACCCACCCCGCCCATGGCGTAATGCACGCCAAAGGATTTCTCGAGATGGCTGACCAGAATATACATCGAGGTGACATGAAACGGATCGCCGCCGATAAACAGCGGGTGGAACGACAGCGCAAAGCGCAGGCGTTCGTCTTTCACCCGCGAGGCCGCATGGGCATAGACCGAACGATCCGCGCGCAGCATCGCAAAGGTTGGCAGCACCTTCAGCAGATCGACAAAGCGGTGCATCGAGCGGCGGCCCAGATCTTCAAAGCCGAACCAATAGCGTTTTTCACTGTCGCGCAGGAATTTGTCATAGCCCGCCAGATCGCCGGGCGACAGCCGCGCCACCTCGGCCCGCATCGCTTCGTCCGATTGGCGGGCGGTAAAGTGCGAGCCGTCTTCAAAGCGAATCTCGTAAAACGGGTCCAGCGCGCGCAGATCGACGTCGCGGTCAAACTCGCGGCCACAATCGGCCCAAAGCTCGCGCAAGCCCTGCGGCACGGTGACAATCGTTGGCCCCAGATCAAAGCGATGCCCGCCTTGGCTGATCGAAGATCCGCGCCCACCCGGCATATCAAGCCGGTCTACCACGGTCACGCGGTAGCCCTTGGCGCCAAGGCGCATGGCTGCGGCCAAACCGCCAAGCCCTGCACCAATCACAATCGCCTCTGCCCCCAAAGAGGCTGGCTGCGGCGTCGAAAGGGGTTGAGTCTGAATCACCATAGCCTCACGATATACTGTCTAGTTTAATTTACAACACTTGCCTTTGTGCTGCATAATTTTAACACTCCACCTTGAATTGCCGCAAAAAACTGTCAGACTATTGTGACAGATCAAGGAGAGGCCGCCATCAATACCGCATCACTCAGCCTGTTTCGCTTTGCCTCGCTGCCCGCGCGGCTGTGGGTGCTTGGGCAAATGGGCGCGGCGCGGCTGGCCTTTATGCGGATGCCAGAGGTCGGATTTTACAAGCTTTGCGGCTCGGGCACCGGCGAAGGCTTTACGCCGCGCCCCAATACGGCTGTCTGGGCGATCCTTGCAACCTGGCCCGATGCGGCCACCGCGCGCGATAGGCTGCAAAACGCCGCCGTATTTCAACGCTGGCGAGCGAAATCCAGCGAAAGCTGGACGGTGCTGCTGGAACCCACCTCGGCGCGCGGCAAATGGGCGGGCGTGGCGCCGTTTAGCCCGACTGGGGCCGCAGCCGATGGCCCTATCGTTGCGCTGACCCGCGCCAGCATGCGCGCCTCGCGGTTCTTGCAGTTTTGGCAGCGCGTGCCCGATATCTCGGCGGTGATCGGCCAAGACCCCAATGTGATCTTTAAAATCGGCATCGGCGAAGTGCCCTTGCTGCATCAGGTGACCTTTTCCATCTGGCCCGATGCCGCCAGCATGGCCAATTTCGCGCGTGGCGATGGCCCGCATGGCCGCGCCATTGCCGCCGTGCGCGCCGAGAATTGGTTTTCCGAAGAACTCTACGCCCGCTTTCGCATTCTGGATGAATGGGGAAGCTGGGACGGCAAATATCCCATCGCTCCAAAGGACGCCGCATGAGCCAGCCCTTCCCGTTTTCTGCAATCGTTGGCCAAGAGGCAATGAAACAAGCCATGGTGCTGACCGCCATCGACCCCGGCATCGGCGGCGTGCTGGTGTTTGGCGATCGCGGCACCGGCAAATCGACCGCTGTGCGGGCGCTGGCCGCGCTTTTGCCTGAAATCACCGCCGTTGAAGGCTGCCCAGTCAATTCGGTCCGCCCTGAAGATGTGCCCGCATGGGCAGGCACAGGGCTGCGCAAATTGGTGCAGCGCCCGACGCCGGTGATTGATCTGCCGCTGGGGGCCACCGAAGACCGCGTTGTGGGGGCCTTGGACATTGAACGCGCGCTGACACGCGGCGAAAAGGCCTTTGAGCCGGGGCTGCTTGCGCGCGCCAATCGCGGCTATCTTTACATCGACGAGGTCAACCTGCTGGAGGATCACATCGTCGATCTTTTGCTGGATGTGGCGCAATCGGGCGAAAACGTGGTTGAACGCGAAGGCCTGTCGATCCGCCACCCCGCGCGTTTTGTGCTGGTGGGCTCTGGCAACCCCGAAGAGGGCGAGCTGCGCCCGCAACTGCTGGACCGCTTTGGCCTTTCGGTCGAGGTGCGCTCGCCGCGCGATGTTGAAACTCGGGTCGAGGTGATGCGCCGCCGCGACGCTTATGAAAACGACACCGCCGCCTTTATGAAGAAATGGCGCGCCAAGGACAGCGCCCTGCGCAAAGCGATTTTGGCGGCAAGGGCAGCGCTTGGTGGGCTGAAAACCCCCAATACCGTGCTGCATGATTGCGCCTCGCTGTGTATCGCCCTTGGATCCGACGGCCTGCGGGGCGAGTTGACACTGCTGCGCGCAGCCCGCGCGCAGGCGGCCTATGAGGGGGATGCAACCGTCAGCCGCAGCCATCTGAAAACCGTGGCCACCAGCACCCTGTCGCACCGCTTGCGCCGCGATCCGCTGGATGAGGCAGGCTCGGGCGCGCGCGTCGCCCGTATCCTTGCCGAAACCCTGCCGTGAGCCAGCCGCTGTCGCCATGGGCACGGGTGCAAACAGCGCTTGCGGTGCTGGCGGTGGACCCTGCGGGCGTCAAGGGGCTGTGGCTGCGGGCGCGGGCCTCAGATCTGCGCGCGCGTGTCACCGCAGCGCTGCCGCCTGCGCGCCGCCTGCATCCCGGCATTGACGACGCCTCGCTGTTTGGTGGCGTCGATCTGGCCGCGACCCTTGCCGCGGGCCATCTGATCCGCAGCAAAGGGCTTTTGGCCGATCCGACGCCGCTGCTGTTGACCATGGCCGAAAGGTCACCGGCCGGGCTGTCGGCACGGCTGGCGCTGTGGCTCGACACCCAAGGTCCCTGTCTGATTGCACTGGACGAAGGCGCAGACCCCGATGAAGGCCTGCCCGCAGCGCTTGCCGATCGGCTGGGGTTGTTTCTGGACCTGTCAGATCTGGCATGGTCTGACACCGAAGGCCTAAGCTTTGAGGCAGGCGAAATTGCCGCCGCCCGCGCGCGCCTTGCGGCGGTGCGCCTGCCGGATAAGGCCCTGGAAAGCCTGACAAAGGTTGCCTTTGCTATGGGCATCCCTTCGCTGCGCGCGCCGCGGCTTGCGATCTGTGCGGCCCGCGCGCTGGCGGCTTGGCGCGGCGAGGATATAGCCTCGGACGACACCCTGCGCCATGCGGCCGAACTGGTGCTGGCCCATCGCGGCGATCTGCCCGCCGAAGCCCCCGAAGCCGAGCCCGAACAAGCCCCGCCACCGCCGCCGCCCGAGGGCGAGGCCGGCGAGGACAGCCCGCCCGAACCGCAAGAAGACCGCCTGCCCGAGGATGTCTTGCTCGAGGCCATTCGCGCAGCCCTGCCCGCCGATCTTTTGGCGCAACTGGCCGCAGGCAAGGCCGCCCGCAGCGCCAAGGGCAGCGGCACCGGCGCTGCGCGCAAGGGCAACCATCGCGGCCGCCCACTGCCGCCGCTTGCCGGCACGCCGGGGGCGGGCAAGCGCATCGACCTTGTCGCCACCCTGCGCGCCGCAGCGCCTTGGCAACCGCTGCGTCGCCGCGAGGCGGGCGCGGCGCGGCTGGAAATCCGCAAATCCGATCTGCGGATCAAACGCTATCAACAAAGCTCGGACCGGGTGCTGATCTTTGCGGTGGATGCTTCGGGCTCTTCGGCCTTTGCGCGGCTGGCCGAGGCCAAGGGGGCGGTCGAATTGCTGTTGGCACAGGCCTATGCGCGGCGCGATCATGTCGCGCTGATCGCCTTTCGCGGCCAAAGCGCCGAGCTGATCTTGCCGCCGACGCGGTCTTTGGTGCAAACCAAGCGGCGGCTGGCGGGGCTGCCGGGGGGCGGTGGCACGCCCTTGGCCGCAGGGCTGCGCATGGCCTTTGATCTGGCGCAACAGGCCCGCGCGCGCGGCATGACGCCCACGGTGGCGCTGCTGACCGATGGGCGCGGCAATATCGCCCTCGATGGTCGCGCAGACCGCGCGCAGGCCGAGGCGGACAGTCTGCAAATCGCCCGCGCGCTGCGCTTGCAAGGCCTGCCCGCGCTGGTGATCGACATTGCCAACCGCCCACAACCGGCGCTGCGCCAGATGGCTTTGGTGCTGGATGCGCCCTATCTGCCGCTGCCGCGCGCCGATGCGCAGCGGCTGTCTGGCGTGCTGCAAGCCGCCTTGGGGGGCTGAATGCGGGCGCTGGCGATCCCCTCTGACTGGCCGTTTCGCAGCGCCTCGCGCCATATCGCCTGCCGCCCGCATCTGTGGCATGTGCAAGATTTGGGCGCGGGGCCGCTGCTGCTGCTGATCCATGGCGCGGGCGGGGCCAGCCACAGCTTTCGCCATCTGATCCCGCTGCTGACGGCCTCGCATCGGGTGATTGCGGTGGATCTGCCCGGTCAGGGTTTTAGCGTGCTGGGTGCGAAATCTCGCTGTGGTTTGAACCACATGGCCGACGATCTTAAAGCGCTGTGCGAACAAGAAGGCTGGCAACCGCAGGTCATTATCGGCCATTCGGCGGGGGCGGCACTGGCGCTGCGATTGGCCGAGATCATGCCGCTGCGCGCAGTGGTTGGGCTGAACGCGGCCTTGGGCAATTTCGAAGGTGCTGCGGGGCTGTTCTATCCGATCATGGCGCGGCTTTTGGCGATGACGCCGCTGATTGCACAGCTGTTCAGCAAAATCGCGGGCACGCCTGCGCAGACGCATCAGCTGTTGCTGGCCACCGGATCGCGGATCGAGCCTGCCGGCGAGGCGCAATATCTGCGGCTGTTGCGCATGCCCAGCCATGTTGCGGCAACTTTGGCGATGATGGCGCAATGGCAACTGGATGGCCTGCTGACAGCACTGCCGCGGCAAAAGCTGCCGGTCTTGCTGATCAGCTCGGCGGGGGATCGCGCGGTGCCGGCCTCGGTCTCGCAAGCCGCAGCCAAAGCGTTGCCAAATGCGCGCTGGGTCAACCTGCCCCGCTTTGGCCATCTGCTGCACGAAGAGGCGGCCGAAAAAGTCGCACCGCTGATCTTTGACTTTCTGGCGCTAAGCGACCCCGCAGCCTAGCTTTGAAACAGCGGAAAGCTGACGCCCAAGGCCCAAGCCAGCACCACCCCCAACGCCAGCCCCGCAGCCATTGGCCCGCTGCGGCGCGACACCTCGCGCCCCATGCTGCCAAAGACCAGATAGAACAGCACCATCACCGGCGCGATCAGCAAGAGGAAAAACAGCCCCTTGAAATCCAGCGCCACCGCCAACCCCAATGAGGCCAAAAACCCCGCCCGCACCGCAAAGCGCCGCGCCAGCCCCGCTTGCGCTGTCAGCGCGCAATCGGCCAGCATATAGGGCACAGCGCCCAGACTTAGCACCGCAATGATCCAAAGCCGGCCCGTGGTGGGCCAAAAGTTCGCCGCATAGCGGTCCAGCCCCAGACCAAAGACCGCGCACCAGCCCAGCAACAGCGCCAAGCCCGCCCAATTCAGCCGCAGATCCAGCAGCCGCCAAAGCGCCAGCATCGCCAGTTGCAGCAAACCATAGAGAAACAGATGCAGCCCCAGATAATCGGCCACCAGCACCGGCAGCACCTGCGGATCAACCCATACCGCAATCGGCGGCGCAATCAGCGCCGGTAAAATCAGCAAAGCCGCCATTTGCCTACCGCTTGGCGCCAGCACCGCGCGGCTTTGCAGAGCCAGCAAGGCCGCAATCGGGCGAAACAGCAGCACCAGCCCCGCCAGCAGCCCCAAGATCGCCCAGCCCGTTGGCACAATCGCCGGACTTGCGCTGCGGCCATAGGCAAGGTTCAGCCAAGAAACCGCCTCGGCCCGCGCGCGGCGGCTGTGCAAGACCGAGACATGTTCGCTAAAGGGCGCCGCCACCGCGCGGCGGATCACATCGCCGCTTTGCGCCGTGCTGCCTTCGGGCGCATCCGCTGCGACCATGCGCAAGGCACGCAGGCCAAAGTCGCGCAAACCCGGCTCCCAAGCGCCTGCGACCAGCAAAAGATTGGCCGGATAGTGCGCGGTCATCTCGTTGGAAAAGGCCGAAATCAGCACCATCGGGCCGATGTCGCTGCGCCCCTTGGCGGCGCGCAGCAAGATATCGGTCGCCATCGAATGGCCCAGCAAAGCAACCTGCCCCGTGCTTGGCGACACCGCATCAATCACCGCTCGGGTTTGATCGACCAACAGCCGCGTGGTGCCATCCACCGACGTCACATCCCCCGACATCGGCGCTGGATTGCGGCCATGGCCCAGAAATTCAAACACAAACACCCGATACCCCGCCTGCGCCAGCGGCAGCGCATAGCCCTGCATCATCTGCTGCGATCCGGCAAAGCCGTGCGCCACCACCACCACAGGGCCATCCGCGCCGCGCTGCGCATATTCGGTGACAGGGGTTTGCCCGACCTGAAAGCTGCCGATCTGCACGCCCCAGCGGGCATATTCCAGCACCGCAAGCGACAGGGCAATCAAAACACTCGCAACAATCGCTCGCAGCATAACCCCGCCTTATCTTGCGCCCCCAGCCTTATCTTGCACCGTAGTATAGCCCAACAACATGCTCGGCTTGGGCGAAAAACAACCAGCGCACCATCAAAGCGCCGATCAGATGCAGCAGCGCCGCCACCGCAAAGCCCCAAACCGCCAGCCCCGACAGCGCCAGCACCAGCGCCGGCAGCGGCCCCACCAGCACCAAGGACAGCCCGCGCAGCTTGGCCGCATGTTTGCGCCCCACCACATAGATCATCTCGCGCAGCAGGTAGTTGCCTGCGGTATGGCCACGCTCGAACACCGAAATCTCGCCCTGCAAGCCGGTGGCGGTATTCATGCTTTGGCCTGCGCGCGCGAATTGCCCATCGCCAATCCGCCAAACCAGCAGCAACAGCGCCACCAGCCCCGCCAGCAAGACCTGCGCCACCGCAAGCCCCGCCAGCACCGCCCCCCCCGTCAGCGCAAAGGCCAAAAACACCAGCGGCGTGCTCCAATGATGCCAGCGCGGCACGGCTTTGATTTGGGTGTAGATCATCGCGGTGGTAAAGACCGTCACCAGTGCCAGCACCGCCCCCAGACAGCCAAAGCCGCGCCAAAGCCCCAAGCCCAGCCAATCTGACAGCGCCATCGGTGCCAGCAGCAGCAGGGTCGCAACCGAGGCCCAAGCCTCGCGGCTGAGCCAGCTTGTGCGCCATTGGCTAAAGGCCTTAAGCGCGTTCTTGGGGTTGCCCAAGTGAAAGCTCGCCGCCAAAAGCCCAATCACTGCAAGACCATAGCCCAAACCCCACCACAAAAAGGCGATCCAGCCAGCGGCCTGCACAAAGCCAAAGCCCAAAAACGCCAGCAGCCCAAAGCCCATGCCCGAGAAAACCGAAAAGAGTATAACCGAAGGTGCCGGATGCATCAGATTTTCCCCAAAACACGGTCAAGCCAGCCGGCAAAGCCGCTGGCCTGAATGTCCAACAATGGTGCCAGAACGCTGGCCTCGTGGCGCAGATCCTTTTTGCGCGGTGGCAAATAGCGGTTCACGGGCTTGGTGCCCAGATCGGGCATCAGCGCATAGCCCTCGCGCGCCGCAGTCAGTTTGCTGACCTTGCTGTCAGGGTCGGCGAAATCGCCAAAATGCCGCGCGCCGGTCGGACAGCCGCGCACGCAGGCCGGTTCGCGGTCTTCCTCGGGCAGGTTTTCGTTATAGATGCGGTCAACGCAAAGCGTGCATTTCTTCATCACCCCCGCCGCCTGATCCAGCTCGCGCGCGCCGTAAGGACAGGCCCAAGCGCAAAGCCCGCAGCCGATACAGGCATCTTCATTGACCAAAACGATGCCATCCTCGGCGCGTTTATAGCTGGCCCCAGTGGGGCACACCGTCACGCAAGGCGCGTCTTCGCAGTGCAGACAGCTGCGCGGGAAGTTGACGATTTGTGCTTCACCCTCAGGGGGTTGCACCTCGAAGCTGTGAACGCGGTTTAGGAAGGTTCCCGACGGATCCGCGCCGTAAGGCTGCTGATCAGACAGGCCCGCGCCCTGATCGTTCCAGCCCTTGCAGGCGGTCACGCAGGCCTGACAGCCGACGCAGGTGTCCAGATCAATCACCAGCCCCAGTTTCTTGGCGGTGGTCTGCGGCAAAGCGGTCATAGCCGGTCTCCTCCTTGTGGCACAGCGCGCGGGATGGCGCCGAAGGCGGGCTCGGCTTCATCGCGCGGCCCGACGCGTTCGATTTTAACCTTCAGATCAAACCAGGCCGCCTGACCGGTGACAGGATCCGAATTAGACCTGCGCCGCCCATCGCCCTGATCGGGCAGCAGCTCTGAAATCAGATGGTTCAGCAAGAACCCCTCGGTCGCCTCGGGCGCGTCTTCGTCCAAGGCCCAAGCGCCCTTGCGCTTGCCAATCGCGTTCCATGTCCAAACGGTGTGTTCGTTCAGCGCCGCCATATGCGCCACCGGCACCACGATCGTGCCATTGCGTGAGCTGACACGGGCGTAATCGCCGGCCTGAAAGCCGTTGCTTTGCCAAACCTTGGTCGGCAGATACAGATAGTTCATCCCCCTGATCTGGCGCAGCCAAGCGTTCTGCGAGCCCCAGGAATGATACATATCCATCGGCCGCTGGGTCAGCGCATGCAGCGGATAGTCAGGCTCGGGGGCCGGTTCATACCAGATCGGCAGCGGGTCCATGGTTTGCATCAAGCCCGCGCGCAGATGGTCTGGCGGCTGATGCGCGCCCAAGCCCTCGCCCGCCATCTGAAAGCGGCGCAGCGGTTCGGACCAGATGGTGAAAAGATAGGGCTGCGGCGTCTCGTAAAGCGAGGTTTCCACCGCCCAATCTTGATAACGCGCGTTCCAGGGTTTGTAAAAGCTGGCCTCGGGCGGGATATGCGCCTGATAAAAGCCGCCGTTTTCGATATAGCGGTTGATCTGCTCGGGGTTGGCATCGCCGCGCCCCTCGGCACTGCCATCGCCGCGAAAGCCGATCAGCGGCCCCACCCCCGGCCTGCGGATGTGGTTGACGATGTAATCGGCGTAATCTTTGAACTTTGGCGAGCCATCTTCCTTGACCATGGGCGCAAGCCCCAGCCGCGCGCCCAGATCCAGCAGCACCGATTGGAACGGGCGCACATCGCGGTCAGGCTCGACCACCGGCCAGCGGATGCTGTCGCCCGCCGCATCAGGTTCTGAAATCGGCCGATCCAGCAGGCTGATGCAATCATGGCGTTCAAGATAGGTGGTGTCAGGCAAGATCAGATCGGCATAGGCCACCATTTCAGAGGCATAGGCATCCGAATAGATGATGCGCGGAATGACATAGTCGCCGTCTTCGGTCTTATCGGTCAGCATCTTCATCACGGCCGCCGAATTCATCGAGGAATTCCACGCCATATTCGCCATATAAAGCAACAGCGTGTCGATCTTATAGGGATCGCCGGCATGGGCGTTGGGGATCAGCATATGCATCAGGCCATGCGCCGAGAGCGGGTTTTCCCAAGTAAAGGCCTTGTCGATCCGCGCAGGCGACCCATCGGGCAAAAGCGCCAGATTTTCCGGCCCGCGCACATAGCCCAGATGCGGGCCAGACAGCGGCTTACCGGGCGCGCTGGTGAAATGCGGGGTGGGATGGGCCTCGACCGGTTTGGGGTATGGCGGCTTAAGGCGGTAGCCGCCGGGCACCTCGACCGTGCCCAGCACGATCTGCAACAGATGCAATGCGCGCGCGGTTTGAAAGCCGTTGGCATGGGCGGAAATCCCGCGCATGGCGTGAAAGCTGACCGGACGGCCGGTCATTGTCGCATGGGCATTGCCGCGAAAATCGGTCCAAGGCTGGTCAATCTCGATGGCTTGGTTAAAGGCAACATCGGCCAGTTCTGCGGCCAAAGAGCGGATGCGGGCGGCGGGAATGCCGCAGCGCTCGGCCACCGCCTCGGGGGCATATTCGGGCAACAGATAGCGTTCGGCCATATGCTGAAACACCGTGCGGTGGCCCTGATAGACCGCCCCCAGATCGGGCTGCACGCCCAAACCATCCCAAGGCGCGGGCGCGCCTGTGCGCTTGTCAATCACAAAGGGCTGGCTTTCGGCGTTCTTCAAGATCAGGCCCTTTTCCGGCCCGTCTTCGATCACCAACAAAGGCGCGTTGGTGAATTGCGCAAGATAGTCCAGATCAATCTTGCCCGCCTGCAACAGGCAATGGATCAAGGACAGGATCAACAGCCCGTCGGTGCCCGGCGTGATGCCATACCAATCATCGGCCACCGCATTGTAGCCGGTGCGAATGGGGTTGATCCCCACCACCTTGGCACCGCGCTCTTTCAGCTTGCCCAGACCGATCTTGATCGGGTTGCTGTCGTGATCTTCGGCAACGCCAAACAGCACGAACATCTTGGTGCGCTCCCAATCGGGTTGGCCAAATTCCCAAAACGCGCCGCCAATGGTATAGATCCCCCCCGCCGCCATATTCACCGAACAAAAGCCGCCGTGGGCTGCGTAATTTGGCGTGCCGAACGCCTGCGCCCACCAGCCCGTCAGGCTTTGGCTTTGATCGCGGCCGGTGAAAAAGGCGAATTTCTCGGGCGCGGTTTCGCGCAAAGGCTTCATCCAGCTGACCGCAAGCGCCAAGGCCTCGTCCCAAGAGATTTCTTCAAACGCGCCAGAGCCGCGCGGCCCGACCCGGCGCAGCGGCGCACGCAACCGGCTTGGCGCCTTGACCTGCATGATCCCCGAAGCCCCCTTGGCGCAAAGCACGCCCTTGTTCACCGGATGATCGCGATTGCCTTCGATATAAGACACGCTGCCCGATTTCAGATGCACATTGATGCCGCAGCGGCAGGCACACATATAGCAGGTGGTGCGGCGCACCTCGTCCGAGACCTTGGGCGAGAGGTTAATCTTGGGTTGCGTCGTCATGTCGTCCCTCCTGCGCGCGCTTTGCGGCCTTCGATTACTTTGTCGTCCTATCGCGGCAATGACTTGCCTTGATGCGACGCTTTTGGCGTTCAACCGCCGATATCGCCCTGTGCAAGTGCCACCGATTTCAGCACCGCAAACACCTCTTGCCCCACCGCCAGCCCAAGCGCTGCCACCGAGCGTTGGGTGATGCGCGCAAGCAAGCGTTCTTCGCCCAAGGCAAGCGTCAAGATCGCCCCCGGCCCCTCGCCCAGCCGCAGCGCCTCGATCCGCACCGCCAACACGTTCAGCGCCGAGATGCCTTGCGGGGCCTGCAACGCAATCATCACATCCTGCGCCGGGATCCGCAGCCGCAACAGCGCGCCAAGGCTGGCCGCAACGCGCGGCAAGAACACCGGCCCCGCCGCAGTTTCCAGCCGCGACAGCCCGTCGTCTTCCTGCGCCACCAGCCGCGCCGTGATCAGCGATCCGGCCGCGCGCAGCCCCAAGACATTGGCCAAGGACGGGTCCGACAGCACCTCGGCGGTGGGGCCGATGCGGCGCAGACGGCCTGCCTCGACCACCAGCATCGTGGTGGCCAGCCGCGCCACCTCGGCCAGCGCGTGGCTGACGTAAAGGATCGGCAGCCCCGCCTCGTCACGCAGGCGTTCCAGATAGGGCAATATCTCGGCCTTGCGCGGCGCATCCAGTGCCGACAGCGGTTCGTCCATCAACAAGATCTGCGGATTGCTCAGCAGCGCGCGCCCAATCGCCACGCGTTGCTTTTCGCCGCCAGACAGATGCAAAGGCGCGCGCGCCAGCAGCGGTTCCAAGCCCAAAAGCGCCACCACACGGTCAAAATCGCGCCCCGCCTTTGGGCGAAACCAGCTGCCGTATTTCAGGTTACGCTGCACGGTCATATGCGGGAAAAGCCGTGCCTCTTGAAAGACATAGCCTACGTTGCGCAGATGGGTTGGCAAGGTCGAAATCTCGACCCCGTCCAAAGTCACTTGCGCATAATCTGTCTGCAAAAGCCCCGCCACCGCGTTGATAATGCTTGTCTTTCCAGCACCTGACCTGCCAAAGATCGCCGTCAGGCCTTTGGGGGCGGTAAAGGCGACATCCAGATCAAATCCGGCAAAGCGGTGCTTAAGGCTGACATCAAGCATGGCTGGCCCCGATCCGCCGCGACAGGCTGCGCGCCAAAAGCTCGGAGGCGATCAGCGCGCCCATCGCAAGCACCACCGAAACCGCAACCATCCGTGCGGCCACTGCGTCTTGGCCGGGCACCTGTAGCGCCGCATAGATCGCCGACGGCAGGGTCTGCGTCTCGCCCGGTATGGCCGAAACAAAGGTGATCGTCGCGCCAAATTCGCCCAGCGCCTTGGCAAAGCCCAAGATCGCCCCCGCCAGCACCCCCGGCAGCGCCAAGGGCAGCGTCACCGTCACAAAGACCCAAATCCCCGAAGCCCCCAAAGTGCGCGCCGCAGCCTCAAGCCGCAGATCGACCGCCTCGATCGACAGGCGGATCGCGCGCACCATCAAGGGAAAGCCCATCACCGCCGCCGCCAGCGCAGCCCCCGTCCAGCGAAAGGAAAACACAATGCCGATGTCGGCCAAGGCGGGGCCAAAGAGGCCGCGCCGGCCAAAGGCCAGCAGCAGCACATAGCCCGTCACCACCGGCGGCAAGATCAGCGGCAGATGCACCAGACCGTTCAGCAGCTGTTTGCCCCAAAAATCGCGCCGCGCCAGCAGCCAAGCCACCGCTACCGCCAAAGGCAGGCTGCACAGCATCGCCCAAAATGCCACCCAAAGCGACAGGCGCACGGCTTGCCAGCCCTCTGGCGACAGCCACTCAGCCATAAGAAAGCCCTGTGATTTCAGTGCGCATAGCATCCCCCTGCGCAAACCCTAGCCCATGTGAGCGCGCGAACAAGACCTAAAGCCCCCGCGCCATCAAAGCCTGCGCCTCGATGGCAATGCTGCGCTCTTCTTCGGCTGCCACCACATAGGCCGGCACCTGCCCCGCCCAAGCCAGCCCCTTCAAGATCTGGGCCCGCATCTCGGCATCATTCTCGCCAATGCCGCCGGTAAAGGCGATGGCATCCAAGCCGCCCATCGCGGCCATCATGCTGCCGGCATGGCGCTGCACCCAATAGGCGAAATGCGCGCGGGCAAAGCCGGCCTCGGGCGTGCCTGCGGCTTGCAGCGCGCGCATGTCACTGCTGCCGCCAAGCCCCAGCAAGCCGCTTTCGCGGTTCAAAATCCGGGTCGCACCGTCAATGCCGTGCAGCTCGGCCAACCGCAACACCGCATTGCCATCAATGCTGCCCGAACGTGTGCCCATCGTCAGCCCATCCAGCGGCGAATAGCCCATGGTGGTGGCGACCGAAACGCCGTCCACCATCGCGCAAAGCGAAGCGCCATTGCCCAGATGCAGCCCAAGCAACCGCTTTGGCAGGCCTTCGGGCACCGTCGCGCGCAGATGCCGCACGAGCCCCGCATAGCTGATGCCGTGAAAGCCATAGCGCCTGATGCCACGCGCGCGCTCGGCGGTGGGCAGGGCATAGGCCAACGCCACCTCGGGGTTGCTGGCGTGAAATCCGGTGTCAAAGCTCGCATATTGCGGCAGATCGGGCAGCAGGCTTGCCATAGCCCGGATCCCCACCAGATTGGCCGGATTGTGCAAAGGCGCCAGCGGCACGCAGGCCTCGATCGCGGCGATTGTTGCATCCGTCAGGCGACAGGGCGCGGTCAGCCCAGCCCCGCCATGCACCACGCGGTGCGCCGCAGCCTTCAGCCCTGCGCCAAAGCCATCGGCCAGAAACCCCGCCAAAGCCGCCTCATGCCCCTGCGCCCCAATCTCGGAGGCAAGCCCGCGCCGCAGCTCGATATCGCCCTCAAACAACGAGACCTTAACCGAAGACGAACCCGCATTGACCACCAATAGCATCTAGATCACCGCCTTTATCAGCCCCGCCAAAGCCAGCGCGCCCAGCAGCAGAATGGCAAAGCGGCGGAACTCTTGCGGATCGGTTTTAAAGAAATGCCGCCCGCCCAGCCAATTGCCGAAAATCACCATCGGCAGGGTCAGCAGACTGGCCCAAAGCGTATCCCAACTGACCAGACCGCTGAGGAAATACAAAGGCGCGCCGTAAAGGTCGAGCAATGGGAAATAGGCGACCAGACTGGCGCGAAACACCGCCACCGGCATCGGTTGGGCGGCAAAAAACGCAGCCACCGGCAAGCCCCCCATCCCCGGCGCATTGGCCAGCCCCGAGATCACGCCGGCGGCCAGATTGCCCGCCCCCGTCACCTCGGCGCGAAACCGCCAGCCCGCCAGCAAAATCGCGCACATCACCAGCACATAGCCCGAGATCACCCCGCGCGCGACCGGCAGCGGCACCGAAGTCAGCGCCCATAGCCCCAAGGGCATGCCCAGCGCCGCGCCCGCCAGCAGAAACTTTACCCGCCGCCAATCGACATCGCCGCCAATGCCGCGCCAAGCCTGCGCCGTCATCACCATCTCGCAGAGAACCACAACCGCCACAAAATGCAGCGGGCTTGTCACCAAGCCCGAAGCCGTGATCACCATGGCCGAAAAGCCAAAGCCAGAATAGCCGCGCACAAAGGCTGAAACCACAACGACGACGGCCATATAGGCCGCCGCCGCAAAGCTCAGATCAAAGGGCAGGTTCATACCCGCTGTGGAACCATATCCGCCGCCGAGATCCCCGCCACCGCGACAGGTTTCTTCATCGCGTCGCGGCGGAAAGGCTCGCCCAGCTCTTGGTTGATCATCGCTTCAATCAGCGTGGTCTTGCCCGCCTTCTGGTCAACAATCGCTTGACGCAGCGCATCGGTCAGCTCTTCCATTGTGCGCGCCACCACGCCTTGCAAACCGCAAGCCTTGGCAATGCCCGCATAAGACACCTGCTGATCCAATTCGGTGCCGACAAAATTGTCCTCATACCACAGGGTCGAATTGCGCTTCTCGGCCCCCCATTGATAGTTGCGAAACACCACTTGGGTGATCGCAGGCCATTCGCCGCGCCCGATTGCGGTCAGCTCTGTCACCGCGATGCCAAAGGCGCCGTCACCCGAAAACCCCACCACCGGCACATCGGGGCAGCCGATCTTGGCGCCCACCACCGCAGGCAAGCCGTAGCCACAAGGCCCAAACAGCCCCGGCGCCAGATACTTCCGCCCCGCCTCAAAGGTCGGATAGGCATTGCCGATCGCACAGTTGTTGCCAATATCGCTCGAGATAATCGCCTCTTTCGGCAGCGCGGCTTGAATGGCGCGCCAAGCCATCCGCGGGCTCATCCACTCGGGCTTATCAGCCCGCGCGCGCTGGTTCCAAGTGGTGCCAACGTCGTCCTCTTCGTGGTCCATGCTCGACAAAGCCTGCGCCCAAGCCGATTTGGTCTGCGCGATCTTGGCCTTGCGGGCCTCGCGCCCAGCCTCGCCCGCCTGCGCCGAAAGATGGGCAAGCAGCGCCTCCGCCACCTTGCGCGCATCGCCCACAATACCAACCGAGACCTTCTTGGTCAGGCCAATCCGGTCTGGGTTGATATCAACCTGAATGATCTTGGCGGTCTTCGGCCAGTAATCCAAACCATAGCCCGGCAGGGTCGAAAACGGATTCAACCGCGTGCCCAGACATAAAACCACATCAGCCTGCGCAATCAGCTCCATCGCCGCCTTGCTGCCATTATAGCCCAAAGGCCCCGCAAACAGCGGATGGCTGCCCGGAAAGGCGTCATTGTGCTGATAGCCCACACAAACCGGCGCCTCCAACCGCTCGGCAAGCGCCATGCTGGCCGCAATCGCCCCGCCCAAAACCACGCCCGCACCGTTCAAGATCACCGGAAACTTGGCGTTTGACAACAGATCCGCCGCCGCCACAATCGCCGCCTCGCCGCCTGCAGGGCGCTCGAACTCCACCATCGCCGGCAGATCAATGTCGATCACTTGCGTCCAATAATCGCGCGGCATGTTGATCTGCACCGGCGCCGACATCCGCTTGGCGTTCAAGATGCAGCGGTTCAACACCTCGGCCACCCGGCTCGGATCGCGCACCTCTTCTTGATAGGCCACCATATCCTTGAACAGCGCCATCTGCTCGACCTCTTGAAAGCCGCCCATGCCAATGGTCTTATTCGCCGCCTGCGGCGTCACAAGCAGCAACGGCGTGTGGTTCCAATAAGCCGTCTTCACCGCAGTGACAAAATTGGTAATCCCCGGCCCGTTTTGCGCGATCATCATCGACATCTTGCCAGAGGCACGGGTATAGCCATCCGCCATCATCCCGCCCGAGCCCTCATGCGCGCAATCCCAAAAGGTAATCCCCGCGCGCGGAAACAGATCCGAGATCGGCATAAAGGCCGAACCGATAATGCCAAAGGCATGTTCAATCCCGTGCATCTGCAGCACTTTGATAAAAGCTTCTTCCGTGGTCATCCGCATCGCAATCTCTCCTCTGGCATCGCGCCTTACCCCGATGTTATGCCGCCACCGAAAACCGCCTTAGGGCCAGACATAAAACCCCGATAGCGCCAGAACCGGCTTTCATCTTGGCACAAATATCCCGGGGTGCGGGGCAGCGCCCCGCTGGCCTACAGGTTGCGCGCTCAGGCCCGCCGAATAGCTGCCGCGATGCGCGCAATGCCTTCGGGGATCTTCGCAGGCGAAATCGAGGAATAGCCCAGCCGGTAGAAATTCTTCGGCGCCTGCTGCGGGTTGAAAAACACCCGCCCCGGCTCGATCAGCACGCCCTCGCCGCGCAGCGCTTCGGCCAGCACCTCGGTGTCCACCCCCGCAGGCGCGCGCATCCAGAAACTCGAACCGCCAAAGCCGCCCTGCCCTGCCACCACCAGCCCCGTCTCGCGGATCGCCTCTTCCATCACCTGCCTGCGCCGCCGGTAGGCGTTGCGCATGCGGTTGATCAGCGCGTCATAATGGCCAAGGCTTAGAAAATAGGCCACCGTGCGTTGAATATGCCCGGGCGGATGGCGCAGCATCATCAGCCGCAAGGCACGCGCCTCGCGGATAAAGCTTGCAGGCCCCACCAGATAGCCAAGCCGCATCCCCGGAAACACACTTTTCGAAAACGACCCCGCATAGACCACCCGCCCCTCGCTGTCCAAAGACTTCAGCGCCGGCGAAACGGGTTTAAGAAACGACATCTCGAATTCGTAGTCATCCTCGACAATCACAAAGCCCTCGCGCCCTGCCGCCTCCAGCAGCGCCAAGCGCCGCTCCAGCGGCATCGTCGCATTGGTCGGGCATTGGTGGCTGGCGGTGGTAAAGACCACATCGACGCCCTTGGGCACCGCATCGGGCGGCAGCCCATCGGCATCGACATCGACCGAGATCACCTCTGCCCCCGAAGGCGCCAAAATCCCGCGCAGGCCCGAATAGCCGGGATTTTCCACCACCGCCCGCCGCCCCTGCCCCAAAAGCGCGGTCGCAGTGATCCAAAGCCCGTTCTGCGCCCCCATGGTCAGCAAAACCTCATCCTCGCGCGCGGCAATCCCGCGCCGCGGCAGGATCGAGCGCAGAAGATGCTCGATCAACAACGGATCATCGCGGTCATACATATCGCTGGTCAGCGCGGCAAAATCCTTGCGCCCCAAGGCGCGCAGCGCGCAAAGCCGCCAGTTTTGGTGATCAAACAGGCTTGGGTCCGCCTGACCGTAGATGAAGGGAAAATCGTAATTGTCCCAATCCAACGGCCGCTTCACGGTTTCAAAGCCTGAATAGCGCCCCCCCGTCAGCCGCGCGAAATCGGCCCCCTCGGCGCGCGGCGCGCGGGCGGGCAATTCCGGCGCGCGCGGCGCGTTTTCCGAGATGAAATAGCCCGAGCGTCCCTTGGCCGACAGATAATCGGCGCTGACCAATTCGGCATAGGCCAGCGTCACGGTGATGCGGCTGATGCCCAGATGCTCGGCCAAGCCGCGCGACGAGGGCATCTTTTGCCCGGCGCGAAACCGCCCCGACAGCACGCTTTCGGTCACCATCTGGCGGATGCGTTGTTGCAACGTGCCGCGTGCGGCGGCAGGCAGGACAAAGGCTTCGGCGGGGATCGACATTCTTGCCTCGTTTGGCTGGCCTCGTTTGGCTGGCCTCATATGGCTGATCAGCTGGACTTATAGGCGGCTGAGGCTGCGGGAATGTCAAGCCCCGGCCGATAGCGCTTGGCGCCATGAAAAAACCGCCGCAGCCAAGGGCGCACGGCGGTTTTTATCAGATCAGACGATCAGAGGATCAGCCAAAGACCTTGGTCAGGGCCTTGTCGATCGCGCCGGTGATCTGGTCGATATCATCGGCAGTGGCGATCAGGGCTGGGCTGAGGCAAAGCGTGTTGTTCAGCCCCGGCAAGCTGCGGTTGGTCATGCCGATGATCACGCCTTGGGCGTTGCAATCGGCCACCACAGCCATGACTTTCTTTTCGTCCATCGGCTCTTTGGTGACACGATCGGCCACCAATTCCGCGCCGCAGAACAGCCCCTTGCCGCGCACATCGCCAATAACCTTATGCTTGTCCATCAGCGCGTTCAGGTTATCCATCACCCGCGCGCCCATCTTCAGGGTGTTGTTCAGCAGGTCTTCGTCCTCGATGATGCGCATGTTTTCCAGCGCCGCCGCAGGCCCCGCGGTGCAGCCGCCAAAGGTCGAGATGTCGCGGAAATACGACATGGTATCGCCCGCATCCTTGAACAGCGAAAACACCTCTTCGGTGGTGACAGTGCAAGAGATCGCGGCATAGCCCGAGGCGACACCCTTGGCCATGGTCACGAAATCCGGCTTGATGCCGTAGTGCTGATAGCCAAACCAAGTGCCGGTGCGGCCAAGGCCACAAACCACTTCATCAATGTGCAGCAAGACGTTGTATTTCTTGCAAATTTCCTGAACCCGCTGCCAATAGCCTTCGGGCGGGGTGATCACGCCACCGCCTGCGGTCACGGGTTCCAGCACGATTGCACCGACGGTATCTGGGCCTTCGCGCAGGATCACCTCTTCGATCGCATCAGCTGCGCGCTCGCCGTAGTTTTCGACATCCCACTGCTTGCGATACTCAAGGCAGTGCGGCACCATCACAAAGCCGTCAGGATAGGGCCCGTATTGCGCCGCGCGCTCGGCCTGACCGCTGGTCGCCAAAGTGCCGATGGTGGTGCCGTGATAGTCGCGCTCGCGGTACAGGATCTTCCACTTCTTGCCGCCATGATGCTTGTGCGAGATCTGGCGCACCATCTTATAGACCTTCTCGTTGGCCTCAGAGCCCGAGTTGGAATAATAGACCCGGCTCATGCCCGGCATTTTCGAGATCAACCGTTCGGCAAACAAAGCCGCGGGAACCGAGCCGCCAACGCCGGCAAAATAGTTCATCTTGACCAGCGTGTCGCGCACAGCGTCGGCGATGCTTGTGCGGCCATAGCCCACGTTCACCGTCCAGACAGCGCCCGAAACCGCGTCGATATATTCCTTGCCGCGCGCATCCCAAACCCGCAGGCCCTTGCCCTCGACAATGATGCGCGGATCGACATCGGGGGATTCGTAGCCCTTGTGCTGGCTTAGGTGATGCCAGACATGCGCCTTATCGGCGGCGATCACAGCGCTGATATCATTGGCGTTCGTATAGCCATCCATGGCCTGACCTCTTCAATAGCTTTGGGCCGCCCGATGCGACCCCTCATCTGGTATCATCAGGGAAGTGCTGGCATTTCCTTATGTCCAGAGCAAATGCTCTGCTAAGGCCAGAAAGGCGGGTGCAAGCGGTGGCTTCATCCCCGCGCCACAATCGGCTAGTCTGGCCGAAAACAGGAGCCTGCGATGGACCGCGCCGATATCGTTCATGACAACTTTCTGCGCCGTGTGGCCGCGCGCGACTTTCCCGCAGGCGCGCCCGCCTCTGGCCCCTTAAGCGCGGCTGTGGCGGTCGAGATTTACCGCGCCGCCTGCATCTCGCGCGCGCTTGACCGGCAAAGTCGGGTGATGCAGCGGGCGGGCAAAGGCTTTTACACCATCGGATCATCCGGCCACGAAGGCCTTGCGGCTGTGGCGCGCGCGCTGCGGCCCAGCGATATGGCGTTTTTGCACTACCGCGACGCGGCGTTTCAGATTGCCCGTGCGGGGCAAGTGCCGGGCCAAACTCCGGCCTATGACATGCTGTTGTCCTTTGCGGCCTCGCGCGAGGACCCCATTTCAGGCGGGCGGCATAAGGTGCTGGGGTCCAAGGCGCTGAACATCCCGCCGCAAACCTCGACCATCGCAAGCCATCTGCCCAAGGCGGTGGGGGCGGCCTATGCCATTGGTGCCGCCCGCAAGGCGCGGCCCGAACACGCAAGCCTGCCCGATGACGCGCTGATCTTTTGCTCTTTTGGCGATGCTTCGGCCAATCATTCCACCGCCCAAGGTGCCTTTAACACCGCGCAATGGACCGCCTATCAATCGCATCCGCTGCCGATTTTGTTTTGCTGCGAAGACAATGGCATTGGCATTTCCACCAAGACCCCTGACGGCTGGATCGCGGCCTCGTTTTCAAACCGGCCGGGCCTGCGCTATTTCCACGCCAATGGCTTGGATATCTTCGAGACCTACCGCGTCGCGCAGCAGGCCGCAGAGTTTACCCGCAGCCGCCGCAAACCGGCGTTTTTGCATCTGAAAACCATTCGGCTTTATGGCCATGCCGGGGCCGATGTGCCCACCACCTATCTGCCGCGCGCCGAGGTCGAGGCTGAAGAGGCGCAAGACCCGCTGTTGCACGCGGTGCGGCTGTTGGATCAATCGGGCGCGCTGACCGCAGAGCATGCCTTGCAGATCTATCTGGACACCCAGATCGAAGTCGCACGGCTGTCTGATCTGGCCACCGCGCGCCCCAAGCTGCAAAGCGCCAGCGATGTGATGGCCGCGATCATCCCGCCCAAGCGCCAGAACGCCGCCAGCAATGGCCCAAGCCCTGCCGCGCGCGCAGCCGCCTTTGGCGCGGATATGGCGGCGATGGATCAGCCGCAGATCATGTCGCGGCTGATCAATTGGGCGCTGACCGATCTGATGCTGACCCACCCCGAGATGGTGATGATGGGCGAAGACATTGGCCGCAAGGGTGGGGTTTACGGCGTGACGCAAAAGCTTGCGCAGCGCTTTGGCGCGACGCGGATGATCGACACGCTGCTGGACGAGCAATCTATCCTAGGCCTTGCCATCGGCATGGCGCAAAACGGCTTTTTGCCCTTCCCCGAGATTCAATTTCTGGCCTATCTGCACAATGCCGAAGACCAGCTGCGCGGCGAGGCTGCCACTTTGCCATTTTTCTCGAATGGGCAATACAGCAACCCAATGGTATTGCGCATCGCGGGGCTGGGCTATCAAAAAGGCTTTGGCGGGCATTTTCACAACGACAATTCGCTGGCGGTGCTGCGCGATATTCCGGGGCTGATATTGGCCTGCCCGTCGAATGGCGCAGAGGCGGCGATGATGCTGCGCGAATGCGCACGGCTGGCGCGCGAGGAGCAACGGCTGGTGGTTTTCGTCGAACCCATCGCCCTTTACCCGATGCGCGATCTGCACGAGGACAAAGACGGCGCTTGGATGCAGACCTATCCCGCCCCCGATCAGACCATCGGCTTTGGTCAGGTTGGCCAGCAGGGTATCGGCGAAGATCTGGCCATCGTGACCTTTGGCAATGGCTGTTATCTGGCACAGCAAGCCCTGCCCGCGCTGACCGCTTTGGGGCTTGCCACCCGCATCATTGATGCGCGCTGGCTGTCGCCATTGCCGACACAAGCGCTGCTTGCTGCCACCAAAGGCTGCCGCCACATCCTGATCGTCGATGAAACCCGCCACTCGGGCGGCATTGCCGAGGCGTTGATGGCGCTGTTTGCCGAAAGCAGTGCGGCCAAAACCGCGCGGCTGACCGCCACCGACAGCTTTATCGCCACAGGGCCCGCCTATGCCGCCACCCTGCCCTCGACCCAAGCGCTGATCGCGGCGGCGCAAAGCCTGACGGCAAGCAATCCTTAGCCAAGATTGACTTGCGCTTTGCCCCGCCTTGCCGCCAACTAAGCGAACCTTTTGCGAAAGCAGGATGCCATGACCAAGCCGACCTCTGCCGCAGCCGAGCTGCATGCCAATGTCTCTGTGCCCTTTAGCCAAGCGCATGCGATGCCGAAATCGGTCTATACCAGCGCCGAATTTCTGGCGCAGGAACAAAAGCACGTTTTTGGCCAAGACTGGCTTTGCGCAGGCCGGGCCGATGCTTTGCCAAATGCGGGCGATTATCTGACCATGGAGATTGCCGGCGAGCCGATCATCGTGCTGCGCGACAAAGACGGCCACTTGCGGGCGATGTCGAATGTCTGCCGGCACCGGATGTCCAAGCTGCTGGAGGGGCGCGGCACCACCAAATCCATCGTCTGCCCCTATCACGCCTGGACCTATAATCTTGACGGATCGCTGCGCGGGGCCCCAGCCATGGCGGGCAATCAGGCTTTTTGCAAAGACCAGATCGCGCTGCCAACCATCCGCTGCCAAGACTGGCTGGGCTGGATCATGGTCAGCCTGAACCCAGACGCCCCCGACCCGCGCGAAAGCTTGCAAGAGGTTGAAAACCTTGTCGGATATCTGGATATGGCCTCTTACCGCGAGACCTTTCGCGAAAGCTTTCGCTGGCGCACCAATTGGAAGGTTCTGGCCGAGAATTTCATGGAAAGCTATCACCTGCCGGTCTGCCATGCGGGCACCATTGGCGGGTCGGTTGATCTGATGAAAATGACCTGCCCCGAAGGCTCGCCTGCCTTCAACTACCATTTCATCATGAAAAACGACAGCATTCCGCTGTCTTTGGCGCATCCTGACAACACAGAGCTTGTGGGCGATCAGCGCCGCATCACTTGGCTGTTGTCGATCTACCCTTCGCTGATGATTACTCTGACGCCGGGCTATTTTTGGTATCTGTGCCTGACACCCGATGGGGCCGATCATGTGAATGTGCTTTATGGCGGCGGCATGTCGCGCGATTGGTGCGCCGATCCAAAGGCCGAGGGCTATCTGAAAACCGTCAAGGCGCTGCTTGATGATGTGAATATCGAAGACAAGGATTGCGTCGAGAAAGTCTATGCCGGGATCGAAGCCGGGCTTTCAGCACCGGGGCCGCTTAGCCACCTCGAGCGGCCAAATTTCGAATTTGCGCAATACCTTGCAAGCCGCATCCCCGCCTAGCTTTGCACGCCCAAAACCTGCCCCGCCACCGCATCCGAGCGCAGCATATCGGCCAGCGACAGCGACTCGATCAGCAAAAGGTACGACCAAAAGATATCGGCAAAGACCTTGCGAATCCGGCAGCTGTCTTCGTCGACGCAGTCTTCGCAGCGCTGATAGGCCCGCCGCGACAGGCAGGGCAGCGGCGCTATCGGGCCATCAATCAGCCGCAACAGCTCGGAAATCGACACCTCTGCCGGCGGCTTGATCAGCACATAACCGCCCGAACGCCCCCGCGTTGACGAGATCAACCCCGCGTTGCGCAGATCCAGCAAAATATGCTCGAGAAAGCGTTTGGGCGTGCCCGAACGCTTGGCCACAGCCTCGATCGTCAAGGCTGCTGGCGCCGCACTTGCCGCCTCATCAGCCAGCACCAAAAGGGCCTTCAACGCATATTTCATTTTCTGCGTGATCATCGCCTGCGCCCTGCCGCCATCGCTTAAAATCCCCCATCGGCAAAGTTTTGCCGATAGCAGGATGCAGGCGATGTGGCCGATATCCAAGAGGAAAACCGACTTTCGCTGCTGATTTGCATAAATCACGAGTTAAACCGTAGATGATTGTTCTTTGCAGAATCAAAATCGCAGCGTAGGGTTCCAGCATCGTCTATGCTTTGTGTATAGGAAATCATCATGACCCAATCGCTGCCCAATTCCCGCGCAAAACGTGCTACATTTGGGGCTGCCATTGTTTTTGCTCTGGCCTATTTCGGTGCGCTGTTTTTCATTTTCGCGCCGGATGGTATGCTGTCTAGCCATGTGCCGCAGATGCAACGCATCTCTCAACCCTAAGATATAACTGGGTTTATTGCGCGGCTATCTCGCGGCTTGCCGCAAGGATACGCTCGGTCACCGACGACAGTGCCAGCGCCGCGGCGCCATGCGCCCAAAGCAGATCGCCCCAAGCATGAATTTCGATCGGCGGGCGCGGACGGCCTGTGTTGATCGCCAGATGATCCATCTCGGCCAGAGTTTCAGCGGCGTAAAGATAGTCAAACTTCAACCGCTCGCCGGACAGAATAATCAGCGAGGGGTCAAACAGATTGACCACATTGGCCAGCCCCACCGCCAAATACCGCCCTGCGCGGCGAAAGATGCTGCGGGCGGTGACATCGCCAGATTTCGCCTGCTCATAAAGACTTTCCAGCAGCACAGATATCGGCTGGCCCTCGCGGTCGCCCCAATTCAGCGCTGTGCTGGCCTCGCGTGCAAGCGCGTAATCGGCGACATAGGCCTCGAGGCAACCGCGCTGGCCGCAGCGACACAGCGCACCATCAAGCTGCACCTTGGTGTGGCCCAGCTCCATCCCCAAACGTCGCGCGCCGCGGTAAAGCTTGTGGTTCATCACAAAGCCCATGCCAACGCCGTGTTCAAAGGTGACAACCGCAAAATCCGCCAAGCTGCGCCCCGCGCCAAACCAAAGCTCGGCCATGGCAACCAGATTGGCGTCATTGTCAATAAAAACGGGGAGTTGCAGCCGACGTTGCGCCATATCCACCAGCCCCACCCCGCGCTCTGTTAGGGTCGAGGACCACAGCACCAGACCTTCGGCGTTATCAATAAAGCCCGGCAAGCCAATCCCAACCCCCGACAGCGCCGAGCGATGAATGCCGGCTTTGTCGCAGACCCGGGTCAGCAGCGACTCGATCGCATCCAGCATGCCGGCCGACGACAGCGCCCCTGGCCTCCGCGGCACCACCTCATTGGCCACCAAATTGCCTGCAAAATCAACGATAACCGCCGATTGCTCACGGTCTGACATCTTCATGCCCGCCACCAGATGCGCGCCGCGCCGCACCCCCAAAGCCACCGCAGGGCGGCCACGCCCCGAGTCGCTATCGCGCGGGGCTGCGACCTCTTCGATCAGCCCCGCCTCGATCAATTCCGAGGTAATCGTGGTCACGGTGGCCGGTGAGACCCCCAGATCTTTGGCCACCTGCACCCGCGCCACCAAACCAGTTGCGCGCACGCGGTCAAATACCTGCTGGCGCAACGGGCGCATCGATTCGGACAAAGGCGGAATCAGCGGCCCAAAGCCCTGAAGTGCCGCCTTCGATTCGTCCTCAAGATCGCTGTGGCCCAGGCCATCGGCTGACATTTATTCGCTCCCCTAACAAAAAACGCAGCAAAATCACTAAAAATCATGAATTTCGCTGCAATGCAGCAGTGCGCATGCAGAATTTCTGTCACATCCGGATGTTACGCGACAGTTTTATTTTGACAACTGAATTTATTCGCGGCAAATTTGCGGCAGTTCTAGCGAATCTGCAGAACAGGTCAGATAAGCGACCGAATCCATAGGGAGGATTACAATGCGTAAGGTAATTATGCTTGCGGTTATCGCCGCAGCAGGTTTTTCGTCGGCTGCACTCGCAGAAGGCAAGAAAATCGGCGTGTCTTGGGCGAGCTTTCAAGAAGAGCGCTGGAAGATCGACGAAGCTGCAATGAAAGCAGCTATCGAAGCCGCTGGCGACGAGTATATTTCGGCTGACGCTCAGTCGTCGTCGGAAAAGCAGCTGTCGGACGTTGACGCGCTGATCGCACAGGGCGCAAACGCTCTGATCATCAACGCTTGGGACAAAGACGCAATCGGTCCTGCCATCGAGAAAGCCGCTTCCGAAGGCATTCCAGTGGTTGGCTACGACCGTCTGATCGAAGATGCACGCACCTTCTATCTGACCTTCGACAACAAAGGCGTTGGCAAGATCATCGCTGAAGAAGTCATGAAAGTTAAAGGCGACGGCAACTACGCGATCATCCTGGGCGACCCAGGCGATCCAAACGCTGCTTTCCTGCGTGAAGGCATGGAAGAAGTCATCGGCGATGCTGTCAAAGCCGGCACCATCAAGATCGTTGGCGAAGCAAGCTCCGACGGCTGGAAGCCAGAGAATGCTCAGAAGAACATGGAGCAGATCCTGACCGCCAACAACAACGCAGTTGACGCTGTTCTGTCGGAAAACGACGGCATGGCAGGCGGCGTGGTTGCAGCTTTGTCCGCACAGGGTCTTGTGATCCCAGTCGGCGGCCAAGACGGCGATCTGGCAGCTATCAACCGTGTGGCGCGTGGCACCCAGACCGTTTCGGTTTGGAAAGACTCGCGTCAACTGGGTAAAGCTGCTGGCGAAATCGCAGCGGCTTTGGCTGAAGGCACCGCTTTGGACGCCATCGCTGGCGCATCCAAGTTCAACGGCGGCGCCAATGGCGTTGAGATGAACGCGATCCTGCTTTCGCCAACCCCGATCACCAAAGACACGCTGAACTTGGCGATTGACGCAGGTCACATCACCAAAGAGGCTGCCTGCGAAGGTGCAATGGCTGACGTTGCTGCTTGCCAGTAATCTAGGCTAAAACAGGGGCGTCACCCGCTTGGGTGGCGCCTTTTTTATAGGCGCGCGTGCAGATACGATCACAGATTTGATCTAAATTCTTTGCAAAACGGCTGCGCCTTCCCCTCTCGGATGCTGGATGAGGACATGACAGACACCAACGAACATCAAGAGCACGCGCCTCAGGTCAGTACCGCAAAGCTGAATCCGGTTGCCAAATTCGTGCGTGCTACCGAACTGGACACCCGCATGCTGGGCATGGTTGGGGCGCTGATCCTTATTTGGCTTGGCTTTCATTTTTACGGCGTGTTTTTCAAGGGTGGCGGCGTCTTTCTGACCCCGCGCAACCTGTGGAATCTGTCGGTGCAGACCGCTGTGACGGGCATTATGGCCACGGGCATGGTTCTGGTCATCGTCACCCGCAACATTGACCTGTCGGTAGGCTCGATCGTCGGCTTTACCGGCATGATCATGGGCGTGTTGCAGGTCAATATCCTGCCGCAATATCTGGGCCTTGGCCATCCGGCGATCTGGGTGATCACAGTGATCGTCGGCATCCTGCTGGGCGGACTGATTGGCTGCTTGCAGGGCTGGCTGACCGCTTACCTTGCCATTCCGGCATTTATCGTGACGCTGGGCGGCATGCTCATCTGGCGCGGGGCTGCGTTTTTGGTGGCCGACGGCAAGACCATTGCGCCGGTAGATCAGAACTTTGCCCTGCTGGGCGGCGGGCCTTATGGTGCCATCGGGTCGACCGGCAGCTGGATCGTTGGGCTTTTGGGCTGTGCTGTGGTCTTGCTGCTGATGTATCGCGGCCGCATGAACCGAATGAAGCACGACTTCCGCCTTCGCCCGCTTTGGGCTGAAGCAACGGTTGCAGGGCTTGCCTGTGGCGTGTTGATTGCAGCCGTGCTGGTGGTTGACGCCTATCCTTGGCCCATCGGCATCGTCAAAGCCTATGCCGAGGCGCATAATATCAGCACCCCGCCAAGCGAGCTGTTCATCAGCCACGGCTTTGCGATCCCCGTGTTGATCTTGGCGGCAGTTGGCATCGGCATGACCATTCTGATGACGCGCACCCGCTTTGGCCGCTATGTCTTTGCCATCGGTGGCAACCCAGAGGCGGCAGCGCTTTCGGGCATCGACACGCGGATGATGACGGTGAAGATCTTTGCGCTGATGGGGATGCTGGCGGGTCTTGCCGCTGTGGTTGCCTCGGCGCGTCTGACCTCTGCCACCAACGCGCTTGGCGATCTGGAAGAGCTTTACGTCATCGCCTCGGCTGTGATCGGCGGCACCTCGCTTGCGGGCGGTGTGGGCACCATCTACGGCGCCATCATCGGCACTATGGTGATCCAAAGCTTGCAAACCGGCATGGTGCTGATCGGTTACGGTGACGGGTCTTACCGCAAAATCGTGGTCGGCTTGGCGCTGGTGCTGGCTGTCTATCTTGACATCATCTACCGCAAGAAAACCAATTGAGGGGTGACGAAATGAGCAAATCAGGAACACCTCTGGTCGAGATGCGCGATATCTCGATCGCCTTTGGCGGCATCAAGGCGGTTGATCATGTCTCGATCGACCTTTATCCAGGCGAAGTTGTTGGCCTTTTGGGCCACAATGGTGCGGGCAAATCAACGCTGATCAAATGTCTGTCGGGGGCCTATCAGGCCGACGCGGGCGAGATCTATGTCAACGGCGAAAAGGCCGAGATCAGCAACCCGCGCGACGCACGCAGCTATAATATCGAGACGATCTACCAGACGCTTGCTCTGGCGGATAACCTGAACGCGGCCTCGAACCTGTTCTTGGGCCGCGAGATTGTTGGCCCAGGCGGTTTTCTGGACGACAGCGCGATGGAGGCTGAGACTCGCAAGATCCTTGCGCGTCTAAACCCGAACTTCCGCAAGTTTGATGTGCCGGTTTCTGCCCTGTCGGGTGGTCAGCGCCAATCGGTGGCCATCGCCCGCGCGGTCTATTTCAACGCCAAGATCCTGATCATGGACGAGCCGACCGCAGCGCTGGGGCCACAAGAAACCCAGATGGTTGCCGAGCTGATTGCCGAACTGAAAAAGCAAGGCATCGGCATCTTCCTGATCGAGCATGACATCCACGCGGTGATGGATCTTTGCGATCGCGCCGTGGTGATGAAGAACGGCCAGCGCGTGGGCACGGTGAACGTCAACGAGGTGACCGACGAGGATATCCTTGGCATGATCATCATGGGCAAAAAGCCCGAGAACGCGGTGTAAACAGCCTTGACACGAACCAAAGGCGCAGGGAGCCTCCCTGCGCCTTTGCCATGTCTGTCGCCTGTTAGATGGCAGGCACAACAGCGATCTTGCGTGTCAAAGCCATGCCGCTATGCTGGGGCGATAGTGCTTTACATAAAGGCGTCCGATGCCAAAATCATTTATCATAACGCTGATCCCTGCCCTGTTCATCGCGAGCCAGATATGGGCCGCGCCCTGTGGCAATAGCTCGGCTGGATTTGACGGCTGGAAGCCTGCAATAGCGGCCGAAGCGCAGACAGCAGGTGTTGGGCCCGCGGGCCTTGCCGCCCTCAAGGCCGCGCGTTATTCGACCGCCACCATCTCGGCCGACCGCAATCAAAAAAGCTTTAAATACACGCTGGAGAAATTCATGGCCCTGCGCGGGGCCGAGACCATCGTGGCGCAGGGCCGCAAACGCAAAGCCAAGAATGCCGCGCTTTTTGCAGCCCTTGAGGCGCAATACGGCGTGCCAGCGGGGATTTTGCTGGCGATCCACGGTATGGAAACTGGTTTTGGCGGTTTTATGGGCGATACCAATATCGTCTCGGCGGTGGCGACTTTGGTTTGGGATTGCAGGCGGTCGGATTACTTCAAACCGCATCTGATCGCAGCGCTGCAAATGGTGGATCAGGGCGCAATCAGCCCGACCACAGTAGGTGCCAAACATGGCGAATGGGGCCACACGCAGTTCCTGATGGGCAATGCGCAGCGCTACGGCGTTGACGGCAATGGTGACGGCCGCATTGACCTCGAGAACCTGACTGACGCAATGGCCACAACCGCCAATTACCTTGCGCAAAAGGGCTGGCAGGCTGGAAAAGCCTACCAAGAAGGCGCGCCGAACTTTGCCGTCATTCAGGAATGGAACGCCGCCACCGTCTACCAACAAGCCATTGCACTGATGGCTGAAAAAATAGACAGATAACCCGCTTTTCCCCCCTTGCAGCCCACCGAATTACCCTCTAGGAAGCGCCCCAGTGGCCCGTTCGTCTATCGGTTAGGACATCTGGTTTTCAACCAGGCAAGAGGG
>OCOY01000021.1_pt1 | contig 51377 bp, 48 predicted proteins | sample 1494131 | NCBI WGS metagenome assembly OCOY01 (sample SAMEA3275523, study PRJEB22092) | marine metagenome | biome: ENVO:00000039; feature: ENVO:00002042; material: ENVO:00002010 | collected 2014-06-21T17:05:00+00 | depth 1 m | reverse complement strand
TGAAGGGCCAGCGCGACGCCTTGATCGACACCCATCAGCAGACCGAACAGCGCCGGCGACTGTTTGACTCGGTGTTAAGCAACATCACCGCAGGCGTGATCGGTTTGGATTCGAACGGTCAAATTGATTTTGCCAATCGCGCCGCGCAGAGTTTGCTAGAGTTTAGCAGTCATGCCAATGACTTATCGCTTATAACCGCTGTGCCAGAATTCGCGCCCCTGTTCGAGCGTCTGCGCGAGGGCGGTGGTCATGCGGTGCAAGAAGAGGTCCGGCTGACCCGCAAAGGCAAGCTTGAAAGCCTGCTGGTTCGGATGAGCGCAAGGCGCAGCGATGATCGTCTGGAGGGCTATGTGGTGGCCTTTGACGATGTGACCGACCTTGTGTCTGCGCAACGCATGGCCGCTTGGGGCGATGTGGCCCGTCGCATCGCGCATGAAATCAAGAACCCGCTGACGCCGATCCAGCTGTCCGCCGAACGGATCAATCGCAAGTTCCGCTCGCAGGTGAAAGAGCCCGAAGATCTTGCGCAATACACCGAGGTTATTGTACGTCAAACCAATGACTTGCGGCGGATTGTTGATGAGTTCTCTAAGTTCGCCCGCATGCCCGAACCTGATCGGCGCGAAACCGATCTTGTGGCGCTGCTGCGCGCGGCTGTGATGTTGCAAGAAAACGGTCAGCCCAATGTCAAATTTCGTCGCCAGCTTGCTGAAGGCCCGATTTTGCTGGAATTGGATGCCACCATGATCGGGCAAGCCTTAACAAACTTGATTAAGAATGCAGGCGAAGCCACTGAAACCCTGATAGAAAAAGGCGAAGTTACTGGCGTGTTGCCTGAAATTCGCATAAGCCTAGCGGTTGAAGATGGCTTTGCGGTGGTTCGGATTATGGACAACGGTATTGGGCTGCCACCAGACCGCGCGCGCCTGTTCGAACCCTATGTCACCACCCGCGAAAAAGGCACGGGCCTTGGCCTGCCAATTGTGAAGAAAATCGTTGAAGAACATGGCGGTACGCTGACACTTGAAGACGCTCCTGCCTTTGAAGACACCCTACATTTCGGGGCGATGGCGGTGATCCGTCTGCCCCTTACCCCTCGCAAGCGCAGCCGCGCCACCACCGTGACAAGTTAGGAGGAATGATGACCAACATTCTGATCGTTGATGATGAAAAAGATATCCGCGAATTGATCGGCGATATTCTGAAGGACGAGGGCTATGTCATTCGACTGGCTTCAAATTCTGACGAATGCATGGCCGAAATCAACGCCGAGGCCCCAAGCCTTATGATCCTTGATATCTGGCTGAAAGACAGCCGGATGGATGGCATCGACATTCTCAAAACCGTCAAGCGCGACAATCCTGACATTCCGGTTGTGATTATCTCGGGGCATGGCAATATTGAAATCGCGGTCGCCGCAATCAAGCAAGGCGCCTATGACTTTATCGAAAAACCTTTTAATATCGATCAGTTGATGGTGGTTGTTACTCGCGCGATGGAGACCTCGCGTTTGCGGCGCGAGAATGCAAATCTGCGGCGGCGTGACACGGTGGCGGCCGAGATGATCGGCAGCAGCCACGCCTTTCGCGGCCTGAAGGCGCAGCTGGAAAAGGTTACCAAATCGAACGGTCGGGTGATGCTGACGGGCCCTGCGGGGGCCGGAAAAGAAATGGCTGCGCGCTTTATTCACAGCAATTCTGGCCGTGCCTCGGCGCCATTTGTCTCGGTCTCTTCGGCAACGGTAGATGCTGACCATATGGAAGAGGTGCTGTTCGGCCGTGAGACCAACGAGCGGGGCGTTGAAAAAGGTCTTTTAGAACAAGCCCATGGCGGCGTTGTCTACTTTGACGAGGTGGCAGAGATGCCGCTTGGCACCCAATCCAAAATTCTGCGCGTGTTGACCGACCCTCAGTTCACCCGTGTCGGCGGCAGCGACAAGGTGCGGGTCGATCTGCGGGTGATCTCTTCGACCAGCCGCGATCTGCGCGCCGAAATTGCCGCCGGGCGGTTCCGGCAAGAGCTGTATGATCGGCTGAACGTGGTGCCGATTGCGGTGCCGTCTTTGGCCGAGCGGCGTGAAGATATTCCAGAACTTACAAAGGCTTTTGTCGAGATGTTCCATCACTCGCAAGGCCTGCCGATGCGCAGTCTTACTGCCGATGCCGAGGCGCTTTTGCAGACCATGCAATGGCCGGGCAACATCCGCCAGCTGCGCAATGTGATTGAGCGTGTGCTGATCTTGGGCGATGGCACCGGTGAGATTGATGCACGCGAATTGCCCGGACAAGAGCCCGCCGCCGAAACCGAAGGCCGTATGGTGCTGGGCGGCGCGATGGCGACGCTGCCGCTGCGTGAGGCGCGCGAGGTGTTTGAACGCGAATATCTGCTGACCCAGATCAACCGCTTTGGCGGCAACATCAGCCGCACTGCGAGTTTTGTCGGCATGGAACGCTCGGCCTTGCATCGCAAATTAAAATCACTTGGCGTGGTGGGCTCGGGCAAGGGCGCGTTGCAAGCCGATGAAGAGGCGGGCGTTTAAATTGGGTCTTAAAAGACACCTTGCCGCAGGCCCTTGCAGGTTCTGCGGTGCGATTGGTAATTTTAGGCTGGAAAGTCGCTAAACTGCACGACATAGTGGCTTTTGAAGCGCTTCACTGCGGTGTTGCTGAACTTTAAGGCAATAAGGACAAGAAAAAATGGCCGCCGACAAACAAAATTTACAAGATGCCTTTCTGAACCACGTGCGGAAATCAAAGGTTCCGGTGACGATCTTTTTGATCAACGGGGTAAAGTTGCAGGGCGTGATTACATGGTTCGATAACTTTTGCGTTTTGCTGCGCCGCGACGGCCAATCTCAGTTGGTCTATAAGCACGCGATTTCGACAATAATGCCCGGTGGGCCTGTGAACCTGTACGAGGGCGAAGAATAGACCACGATTTGACCGAGGAAGACGACGAACCGCTGTATCACGACGGCGGGCTTGATGCCTATGAAACGGCGGCGGTTCCCTCACGCGCCTATGTTTTGCACCCTGATATGAAATCTGCCAAGACGCGGCGCTTGCCCGAACATGGGCTGGCCGAAGCGGTCAGTCTGGCCGCAGCCTTGCCTGCGATCGATGTGATCGGCGCCGAGGTGGTGCGGCTGCCGCGGATTCATCCGGGGATGTTGTTTGGATCGGGTAAGGTCGAAGAACTGAAGACCCGCTTTCACGCGGATGAGATCGATCTGGTTTTGGTTGATAGCATTGTCTCGCCTATTCAGCAGCGCAATCTGGAGAAAGAATGGGGTGTCAAACTGTTAGATCGCACCGGCCTAATCCTAGAGATTTTCGCCGACCGCGCGCGCACCCGGGAAGGCGTGTTGCAGGTAGAACTTGCGGCGCTTTCGTACCAACGTACAAGGCTGGTGCGGGCCTGGACCCACCTAGAGCGTCAGCGTGGCGGCTTTGGCTTTGTTGGCGGTCCCGGCGAGACCCAGATCGAATCCGACCGCCGTGCGATTGATGATCAGGTGATCCGGCTGAAACGGCAGCTGGAACGGGTGGTCAAAACCCGCGAGCTGCATCGCGCCTCGCGCCGTAAGGTGCCGTTTCCGCTGGTGGCGCTGGTGGGCTATACCAACGCCGGCAAATCGACGCTGTTCAACCGGATGACGGGGGCAGAGGTGCTGGTCAAAGACATGCTCTTTGCCACGCTTGACCCAACCATGCGCGCGATCGAGCTGCCGACGGGGCGCAAGATTATCGCCTCGGATACGGTTGGCTTTATCTCGGATCTGCCGACGCAGTTGGTGGCTTCGTTCCGCGCGACCTTGGAAGAGGTGCTGGAAGCCGATCTGATCTTGCATGTGCGCGACATCAGCAATCCCGAGACAGCCGAGCAGGCGGCGGATGTGAATGATATTCTGGCCTCTCTGGGGGTGCGCAAGAACGTGCCCTTGGTCGAGGTGTGGAACAAGCTGGATCTGGTCGATGCCAGCCAGCGCGATTCTCTGCTGGCACAGGCTGCCAACCGCGAAGATGTCTTGGCGCTTTCGGCCGTGACTGGCGAGGGGATGGCGGCTTTGCTTGACCATATCTCGAGCGCCTTCGAGGAAGAGAAATCCGAGCGCGTCTTTGATCTAGGCTTTGCCGAAGGCAAGCGTCACGCTTGGCTGCATGGTGCGGGCGTGGTGCTGCAAGAAACCCAGACCGAGACCGGCTGGCAGATGCAGGTGCTATGGACCGCACGACAAGAAAAGCGCTACCGCGATCTTTAGGGCGCGGTAGCGGCCTCGGGTGTCAGATGGGTGATGCCCACGGCACCCGCACGCGCAAGGGCTGGGTCAAGCGACATCGGGATATATTCGCCGCGCCGCCATAACTCGGACAGATCATCGTAATAGGCCGAAAGCGGATGGCCCGATTGCCCCGTAGCCTGAATGAACACCGAGGAATCGGGGTCAGCAAAGTCATAGACGCCGCGATAGCCGCCCGCATGCACGTTTTGATAGGGGTTTGGCCCCTTGCCCTTGGTGCGACCGCGCAGCAGCGTGCTGTCGCCGCCCGAGGTGGATTGGTGAATATCGACGAAATAGCGCAGGATCGGCACTTGCCCCAAGACCGGATGGTCATGCGTGGCCTGATGCACATCGCCCCAACGCCAGCTTTCTATGCTGCCGCCATAGCTTTCGCGCAGCTGCAAAAGCGCGTCATCCAACGCTTGGCGCGCAATTTCAGAGCAGGTCTCGACCACCGCCGATTGCACCACATCGCACCAGACCCCAGCGCCATCGGTGTTGCGGTAGACCCGCTCGATGAACACCGGGTCGGGATGGGTGAATTTATCGGCCAGAGGGCCGATTTCGTCACGGATCAGCCGGTCTTGCAAGGCGCGCAGCCAAGCCTCGGCGATCAGCGGTTCGGGCAGATGTTCGTTCATCTCGCCGTTCCAAGCCGCCATCAGTGTCAGCGCCTTTTGCCGCAAGCGTTCGGGCGTGCCCTCGGCGGCGGCCTCGCCCGTGAACCACAGATCCGCGCCGATCAGCGGCAAAAGCGTGCGCGCGGTGGGCGAGACGGTGTCAAGCTGTGCTTCGATAAAGCTGTCGCGGGTATGGACCTCGCGCGATTTCATCAGCGTCAGCCAGCGTTGAATGCGCTGGGTATCGCCCCAGTTAAAGCTGACATGAGCAGGAAAAGGGCGATCGACGGTGCGGTTGTTGGTATTGCCCAAAAGCCCCGAAGTGGGGTTTATAAAGCTGGGATTGCTGGCATAGGGCTCGACCCCCAGCCAGCGGTTGTTTCCCTGCCAGCCCGCCGCCGGCATCCGGCCTTGGGTGCTGTGGCGTGCATCGCGCAACGGCACAGCGCCGACCGTTTGCAGCCCAATGCCATCTGCATCGGCCAGCATCAGGTTCTGCGCAGGCGCCACAAAGAGCCGCCCCGCCGAAATCGCTTGCGTCACCGACCCCGCAGACATCAGCCGCAGTGCTGCCGTCATAGAGGTGTCGGTGGCACTCAGCCCCGTCCATTGCAGCGCTGCGACCGCTCCGGCGGGCGTGACCGATGCCAGATCATAATGCGTGCCCGGCAAGATCGGCCCGCTTTGCGACCAGCGCAGCGTCAGCGTAACCGGCGCTTGGCCCTTAATGTTGAGGATGGATTGGCGCGAGGTAAAGGGCTTGGGCCCTTCGGGGGTGAGATATTGCTCGGAGTTGTCGGGGTTCAGCTTTTCCATCACCAGATCTTGGTCATCAACATAGGCGGTGGTCAGCCCCCAGCCCAGCTTTTCCGACCGCCCCACCAGCACCAAGGGCATGCCCGGAATGGTGCCGCCAATCACGCCACCCGAGCGCAGTTGCAAGCGTGCCAGATACCAGATCGACGGCGCGGTCAGCTCTAAGTGCGGATCATTGGCCAAAAGACTGCCCCCTGCGGCGGCCTTATTTGGCATCGCCGCCCAAGCGTTCGAGGCTCCGGCAAAGTCGCGGCTGTGAAACGGCGACAGCGGCGCGTCGATATAGGCCATTTGGGTCTTTGCCGCCGTAGGATAGGCCGAAGGCATCAGCTGCGCGTAATCGGGCAGCGCTGCCACCGGCTGGCCCGGATCATCGGGCAGAATATCCGACAGCCGTGCGCTTGGCAAAATCAGCGACATTTGCGCGCGCAGCACCTCGTCCTCTAGCTGAGAGGACATTTGCAGCGCCATCAACTTCATGATCGCGATGCTGTCGGCAGGCGACCAGGCTGCGATTTCGTTCGAGAAAAAGAAGAACTCGGGCGCGCCACGCCCACGCGCGCCCAAATTCACTTGGGTGATCCAAGCATTCACCCCCGCAGCATAGGCGTTCAGCGCGGTGGTGGTGGGCCCGTCTTGTGCTGCCACCGATTGCTGCGCCAGCGTGTAGAGATCAAGCCGCCGCACCAGCTCGTCAATTTTGGCGGTGCGCGGCCCGAAAATCTCTGACAGCCGGCCTTGGACCGTACGCCGCAGCATCGTCATCTGCCACAGCCGATCTTGTGCATGCACAAAGCCCAAAGCGTAATAGACATCTGCATCGGTGTTGCCAAAAATATGCGGCACATTGGCATTGTTGCGCACGATCTCGACAGGGCCGCTAATGCTGCTTAGGCGAAAGCTTTCGTTATAATCGGGCAAGGAGCGCGACAGCACATAATAGCCAAGCGCGCCTGCCATCAGGCCAAGCACCATCAAACCAGTAAAAACACGCAAGAGCCAGCGATAGGCAATCAACATCAGGAGAGTCCTTGACGACAGGGGTCGAATGCCTTCCTAGTCCAAACCCAGAAATTGGGCAATGCAGGGAGGCAAAGCAATGGCAAAACTAGCGTTTTTGGGGCTAGGCGTTATGGGGTTTCCAATGGCGGGGCATTTGGCCGCCAAGGGCCACGAGGTTGTGGTCTATAACCGTAGTGCCGCCAAGGCGGAGCTGTGGGTTCAAAAACACGGTGGCGCTGCGGCGGCCACCCCGCGCGAAGCTGCCATGGGTGCCGATGTGGTGCTGGCCTGCGTTGGCAATGACGACGATCTGCGCGCGATTTGCTTAGGCGCAGACGGTGCCTTTGCGGGCATGGCCAAGGGCGCGATCTTTGTCGATCACACCACGGTTTCGGCCACGGTCACCCGCGAGCTGGAAGCGATTGCTGTGCAAGCCGGGCTTGGCTTTGTCGATGCGCCGGTTTCGGGCGGGCAGGCGGGGGCCGAAAACGGCGTGCTGTCGATCATGTGCGGCGGGGCTTTGGCCTCTTATGCGGCAGTTGAACCTATCATGGCGGCCTATGCGCGCATTTGCCGCCGTTTGGGCGACAGCGGTGCTGGACAGCTTGCCAAGATGATGAACCAGATCTGCATCGCAGGCTTGGTGCAAGGTCTGGCCGAGGCGATGGCCTTTGGTCAAAAAGCCGGTCTGGACGGCGAGGCGGTGGTCGAGGTGATCAGCCAAGGCGCTGCGGGCTCGTGGCAGATGGCGAACCGTCATAAAACCATGCTGGCCGATCAGTTCGACTTTGGCTTTGCGGTGGATTGGATGCGCAAGGATCTGAAGATCTGTCTGGAAACCGCAGATGTTATCGGCGCGCAGCTGCCTGTCACCGCGCTGGTCGATCAGTTCTATAAGGATGTGCAGCTGATGGGGGGCAATCGCAACGATACCTCCAGCTTGATCCGCCGGTTAAAGTAAGATCTGCGAAAGATGCGGTAAGGCATTGATCACAATGCCTTACCGAAAAATTTATGGGATGATACGGGTATATTTCACGCCAGCCAGCGTGGCCCCAACCATCAGGCCTTGCTGGCCAAAGACAAAGGCGATCACGGAATCAAGTTCTGTGGTCTCCTTACCCAGCGAGCCGCCATCGCCCGGTGTGGCGTAGCGGATATCGGCGCTGGCGTTCCAGCCTGGCGCGCGGCGGAAGTCTTGCAACGACTGATCGGTCATGAAGAACAGCGCATGGGCATATTGCTGCGCGCCGATTTGAAAGCCAATGCTGGCCTTGGCCGCAGAATAATAATCCACCGTCACGCCATTGATCAGCAAAGCGCCGCGACCATAAGCGCCGCCAAAGCCAAATCCGGCCTCGGTTACCAAGGGCATATACAAGATGCCACGGGCCTTTGCCGCCAGTTCGCGGGTGCCGGGATAGCTGCTATAGAGAAAATTCTGCGTTGCTTGCACGCGGGCATCAATCTGCGCCCCGCCGCGCGAGCCTACGCCATTGCCGATCACGGTCTGTTGACAGCCCGCCAACAAAGCCGCCGATCCCGTGCCCACAAGAAAGCCGCGTCGTGAAAGCTGTGCCATTTTATGCCCTTTTGCCTCTGGAGGGGTTCTGCGACCCTATTATTACAACTATAGCCACAAGCTGTGACTTTGTCATTATGCTTGCGCGGGTTTGGCAAAGCCTTGCTTAGGCTTTGGCCAACATCTTGGCCACACGCGGTGCGAAATAGGTCAGAATACCGTCACAGCCCGCCCGTTTGAACGCCATCAGGCTTTCCAGCATCGCCTTGTCGCCGTCAATCCAGCCGTTTTGCGCCGCCCCTACGATCATCGCATATTCGCCCGAAACCTGATAGGCAAAGGTCGGCGCGCCAAAGGTGTCTTTGACACGGCGGCAAATATCCAGATAGGGCATGCCGGGCTTGACCATCACCATATCCGCGCCTTCTTGCAGATCGCGTTCGATCAGGCGCAGCGCCTCGTCGGAATTGGCGGGGTTCATCTGATAGGTTTTTTTATCGCCCTTCAGCGCGCCACTTGCCCCCACAGCATCACGGAAGGGGCCGTAAAAGGCGCTGGCGTATTTGGCCGAATAGGACATGATCGTCACATCTGTGTGACCTGCGGCCTCAAGCGCGCGGCGAATGGCGCCGATACGGCCATCCATCATATCAGAGGGTCCGATGATATCGGCCCCCGCCTCGGCCTGCACCACGGCCATGCGCACCAATGCCTCGACGGTCTCATCGTTCAAGATCACGCCATCGCGCACCAGACCGTCGTGACCATTGCTGTTATAGGGGTCAAGGGCGACATCTGTCATGATCGCAATCTCGGGCACCGCGGCCTTGATGGCGCGAATGGCGCGGTTGGCAAGGTTGTCTGGGTTCCAGGCCTCTTCGCAGGCTTCGGTCTTAAGCGACGGATCCGTATAGGGAAACAGACAAATCGCGGGGATCCCAAGCGCCTGCGCCTCGGCTGCGGCCTTGACCACCATATCGACCGACAACCGGTTGACGCCGGGCATCGAGGCGATGGGTTCGCAAATGCCTTCGCCGTCGCGCACAAACACCGGCCAGATCAAATCGTCCACCGTCAGGGTGTTTTCCTGCACCAAGGCGCGCAGGGCCGCAGATTGGCGCAAACGACGAAAGCGGTTGATCGGGGTCGGAGCTGAAATCGGGCGCATGGGAGGTTCCACTCTTGGCAAAGGGGCTTGCGATCTTGGTCTCTGCCTGCCATGGAATAGCGCGCGTCTCAAGCCTTCAAACGCGCAGAGGACAGCGGCAGGAGTGATTTGGCTGTGAATTTGTATCAGATTGTTGTCGAATTGATTGATCTGCGGTCATTTTCCAACCTTTGGTACTGGATTATGCTGGCGGTGATGTGGTCAAGCGCCAGCCATTGGGTGATTGGTGTGCCCTTTGACATGGTCTTGCGCGCGCGGCGCCAAGGCGGTGACTTGCAGCACGATCTGGAAATTGTGGCGCGGGTTCAGGCGGGGCGGCTGATCTATATTGCCGAAACCTCGGGCATTTTGATGGTGGCGTTTTTGTGCTTTGCCCTGACCACTTTGGGGCTACTGTCGGTGGTCTATGGCATGGAATTTGCGCAAGCGGTCTCGCTTTTGGTGCTGCCGATGGTGGCACTTGCGGGTCTTTCCCTGCGTACAGCACGCTTGATTGCGGCGGACGATGCAACCGGAGAGGCGCTGCATCACCGCCTGTCGCGCCACCGCTTGGCCACGCAACTGCTTGGAATGGTGTCTATATTTGTAACCTCGATGTTCGGGATGTATCAGAACCTTCACATCGGCGCATTGGGTTAGAATGGCACAGGCAGAGCGGATTCTTCTTGGCGGCGCCCCCGAGGGCTGGGACGCAGAGCTTTTGGCACGCGAGGCGCGGCGGGGTGGCCAGGTTTTGCACATCGCGCGCGACGACAAACGTATGGAGGCGATGCGCGCGGCGTTAAGCGTAATCGCGCCAGAGCTGGTGGTGCTGGAACTGCCGGCTTGGGATTGCTTGCCCTATGACCGCGTCTCGCCCAACCCCGAGCTGTTGTCGCAGCGCATGTCGACCTTGGCGGCGCTGGTTTCGGGGCTGTCGGGCAACTTTGTGGTGCTGACGACGCTAAACGCCGCCAGCCAGCGTTTGCCTGCGCGCGCCGTGATGCGCGGGGCCTCGTTTGTGGCGCAGGTGGGCGAGCGGGTGGATGAGGCGCAGCTGAAGGGATTTTTGGCGCGCATGGGGTTCTCGCCAGTCTCGACCGTGGCAGAACCGGGGGATTTCGCCATTCGTGGCGGCATTGTCGATATCTTTCCGCCCGGCAACACGGGGCCGGTGCGGCTTGATTTCTTTGGCGATGTGCTGGACGGCGCGCGCCGCTTTGATCCTGTCAGCCAGCGCACCACGGAAAAGCTGAAATCGGTCGAATTCGCGCCGATGTCAGAGGTGATCTTGGACGAGGCCGCGATCAGCCGGTTTCGCCAGAACTACCGCGTTGAATTTGGCGCAGGCGGGTCCGAGGATCCGCTTTACGAGGCGGTCTCGGCTGGGCGCAGGCATCAGGGGATGGAGCATTGGCTGCCGTTCTTTCACTCGGCGCTTGAGACGATCTTTGACTATCTGCCCGCAGCCAGCGTGATGCTGGACGATCAGATCACCGCCGCAAGGCTGGCGCGCTGGGAAGGGATCGAGGATCAATACGACGCCCGCCGCGAGGCGATGCAAGCCAAGGGGCGGCTGGATTCGGTCTATAAACCCTGCGCGCCGGGGCTTTTATATCTGGACGATGCGGCTTGGGAGCAGGCCACGGCTGGCCACCGCGTGGTGCAATTCTCAGCACTTGCCCAAGCCCCCGGGCCGGGGGTTCTGGACGCACAAGGCCGGATCGGGCGCAGTTTCGCCCCCGAACGCCAACAGGAAAATGTAAATCTTTTCAGCGCACTAAAGGATCATATTCAAGCGCTGTCTAAAGATCGCGCTGTGGTGATTGCTTCATGGTCCGAAGGCGCGCGCGAACGTCTGCGCGGGTTGCTGACCGATCAAGATCTGGCAATTACCAAAGAGATCAAAGACTTTCGCGAAGTTGCTGACACAGGGCTTTATCTTATCATCTGGCCCTTAGAGGCCGGCTTTACCGCGCCCAAGCTTGCCGTGATCTCGGAACAAGACGTGCTGGGCGACCGTTTGGTTGCCAAACCGCGGCGCAAGCGCAAGGCTGATAACTTTTTGCGCGAAGTCGACACGCTGTCGGTGGGCGATCTGGTGGTGCATGTCGAACATGGTGTCGGGCGCTATCTGGGGCTGGAAACCATCACCGCCTTGGGCGCGCCGCATGCCTGTGTCGCCTTGGAATATGCTGAAAACGCGAAGCTTTATCTGCCGGTGGAAAACATCGAACTGCTGTCGCGCTATGGCCACGAGGAAGGTCTGCTTGACCGTCTGGGTGGTGGCGCGTGGCAGGCCAAGAAGGCCAAGCTAAAGCAGCGCATCCGCGAGATTGCCGACAAGCTGATGCGGATCGCGGCCGAGCGCGCGCTGCGCCACGCCCCGATCTTGGAAGCGCCGCATAGCATCTGGGAGGCCTTTGCCGCGCGGTTCCCCTATACCGAAACCGAAGATCAGCTGTCGGCGATTGCCGATGTGGTGGCCGATCTGGAAAAGGGCAGCCCGATGGACCGGCTGGTTGTCGGCGATGTCGGCTTTGGCAAGACCGAGGTGGCGATGCGCGCGGCCTTTGTGGCGGCTATGGCGGGCATGCAGGTGGCGATCATCGCGCCCACGACGCTGTTGGCGCGGCAGCATTTTCGCAGCTTTGTCGAACGCTTTCGCGGCTTTCCGATCATCGTGCGGCCCTTGTCACGCTTTGTCTCGACCAAGGATGCCAATGCCACGCGGGCGGGGTTGACGGACGGCACGGTTGATATTGTGGTGGGCACCCATGCGCTGCTGGCCAAGGGCGTGAAGTTCAAGAACCTTGGGCTTTTGGTGATCGACGAAGAGCAGCATTTTGGCGTCGGTCATAAGGAACGGCTGAAGGAAATGCGCGCCGAAATCCATGTGCTGACCCTGACCGCAACGCCGATCCCGCGCACGCTGCAACTTAGCCTGACCGGGGTGCGCGATCTGTCGATCATCGCCACGCCGCCTGTCGACCGTCTGGCGATCCGCACCTATGTCAGTGAATTTGACACCATCACCATCCGCGAGGCTTTGCTGCGCGAACATTTCCGCGGTGGCCAAAGCTTTTACGTGGTGCCGCGGATCTCTGATCTGCACGAGATCGAAGATTTCCTGAAAACCCATGTCCCCGAAGTCAGCTATGTCATCGCTCACGGCCAGCTTGCCGCAGGCGATCTGGATGACCGCATGAACCAGTTCTACGACGGCAAATATGACGTTCTGGTGGCGACCTCGATCGTTGAGTCGGGTCTTGATATTCCAACCGCCAACACGATGATCGTGCACCGCGCCGATATGTTCGGGCTGTCGCAGCTTTACCAGATCCGGGGCCGTGTGGGGCGCGCCAAAACCCGCGCCTATTGTTTCTTGACCACCAAGGCGCGCAGCCCGCTGACACCGCAGGCCACCAAACGGCTGCGGCTGATGGCCTCGCTTGACAGTCTGGGCGCGGGGTTCAACCTTGCCAGCCACGATCTGGATCTGCGCGGCGCGGGCAATTTGCTGGGCGAAGAGCAGTCGGGCCATATCAAGGAAGTTGGCTACGAGCTGTATCAGGCGATGCTGGAAGAGACGATTGCCAAGATCAAATCGGGCGAACTCGAGGGGCTGTCTGCCGTCGATGACCAATGGTCGCCGCAGATCAATCTGGGCGTGCCGGTGATGATCCCCGAAGGCTATATCCCCGATCTGGACATCCGCTTGGGGCTGTATCGGCGCTTGTCGGGGCTTGCGACCAAGGTTGAACTAGAAGGCTTTGCCGCCGAGCTGATCGACCGTTTTGGCCCGATCCCGCGCGAGGTCAACACGCTGATGTTGATCGTGCGGATCAAATCCATGTGCAAACGCGCAGGCATTTCGCGGATTGACGCCGGGGTTAAGGGGGCGACGGTGCAGTTTCACAACGACAAATTCGCCAATCCGGCGGGGCTTGTGGAATTCATGAAGGCGCAGGGGCCAGCGGCGAAAATCTCGGGCAATAAGATTGTGCTGATGGGCGAGATGAAAACCGAAGCCGAGCGGATCAAGGGCGCCTTTGCCATTGCCCGCGATCTGGCTGAAAAGGTGGTAAAGCCGAAGGCCTAGGTGGCTTTACCGCCCGTTATCAAAGCGAAACACCAAAAGCGCTGCGGCGTTAAAGCCCAGCACGCCCAGCATCAAGGGGATCTCGCTGCCGTCAAAGGCAAGCCCCACCGGGATCGCCAGCGCCACCGAAGCCACCGTCGAGATCGCCGAGCTGACCGAGGCCGCAAGCCCTGCGATATGGCCCACAGGCTCCATCGCCAGCGCGTTCAGATTGCCCATTTGCAGCCCCATGGCGCCAAAGACCATGATCGTCCAGATCAGATGCATCGCAAAGGCCAGGTTTTCGGGCAAGATCCCCAGCAGCTTGGCCAGCACCAGCGCGGCGGTAAACACCACCAACACCATATAGCCCAGCCAGATCAGCCGCCGCATGCCATAGCGCACCACGGTTTTGGCGTTGATCACATTGCCCAAGGCTGAAAACAACGCGATCACCGTGAACCACAAGGGAAAGCTTTCGGCGCGGTCAAAGCGCTGCTCGAAAATCCCTTGCATTGACGACAGCGTGGCAAAAAGTGCGGCTTGCGTCAGGGTTTGCATCAGGATCGAGATCACCACGATGCGGTGCGAAAACAGCTCGCGCGTGGCGGCAAGCAGATTGGCAAGGTTCAGCTTGCGGCGCGCCTCTGGCGGCAGGGTTTCGGGTTGGCGCAGCCCCAGCCACAGCGTGGTGACCAGACAAAACAGAATATAGACGAGGAAAATCGCCTTCCAATCGGCAACTGCCATCACCGCTTGGCCCATCAGCGGCGCCACAGCCGGCACCAGCATAAAGACCATCATCACAAAGCTCATCACCTCGGCCATGGCGCGGCCTTGGAAAAGGTCGCGCACAAGTGCTGTGGCGGCGGTGCGCGGGCCTGCGGCTCCAACCCCCATAAACACCCGTGCAATCAGCAGCCATTCCAGCGATTGCGAGAAATAGGCGGCTATGGACGACAGGATATAAAGCACCGAGCCTGCGATAATCACTGGCTTGCGGCCAAAGCTGTCAGAAAGCGGGCCGGTGAACAGCGTGCCAAGCCCCATGCCAAAGACAAAGCTGGTGATCACCAATTGCGCGCGATTGGGGGCATCTGGCGAAAGCTGCGCCGCAATCTGGGGCAGGGCGGGCAGCATGGCGTCAATCGACAGCGCAATGGTGGCAAAAAGTGCTGCGACAAGGGCGATAAACTCACCACGCGAGAGGGCTTTTGTGATCGCCATTGCTTTGATCTTTCCACGAAAAAGGGGGCCGCGTTGCAGCCCTCTTCGCATCTTTCACCGCATAAGGTCCAGAGCCGTTGCGCCCTAGGCCTCGACCGCCTTGATCTGGTCCAGCAGCTCGTCGATGATATTGCCCCAAACCTCGGGCGATTGCGCGCCCGAGACCACATATTGCTGGGCAATCAGAAAGGTCGGCACCGCCGTGACACCTTTGGCGCGGGCATCGGCGTCACGCGCTGCGATGTCATCTGCATCGGCGTCAGAGGCCAAAAGCCGTTCGACCAGCGCGCGTTCCATGCCGCAAGCCTCGGCTATATCGGCCAGAACCGCAGGCGCGCCAATATCGCGCCCCTCGCGCCAATAGGCTTTGAACAGGGCCGAGACCACCGCCGTCTGACGCCCCTCAAGCCCCGCCCAATGGATCAGGCGGTGCGCGTCCAGCGTGTTGCACATCACTGGAATTGTGCCGAAATCAATCGGAATGCCGGCGGCATTGGCTGCCTCTTCGATGCGGGCATAGATCTTTGCCGCAGCCTCGGGGCCGCCGAATTTATCGGCCAGATAGGTCGGGCGATCCATGCCCGCCTTTGGCATGTCGGGGTTCAGCTGAAACGGATGCCATTCGATGCGAAAGGGGTGATCGGGGTGGGCTTCCAGGGCGCGATCCAGATGGGCTTTGCCAATGGCGCACCACGGGCAGACCGGATCAGAAAAGATATCAAGACGGATCATTGCATTTCCTCTTTTTGCCCTCTTTTGGCGTTTGCGCGGCTTTCGTCAAGCAAATTACAGGCTTTGGTTGCAAGCGCGCAGGCCTTGGCTTATGCGCAAACGCATGAGTGACGATCCCAAAAGCCTGATCCGCATTGCCCGCCAAGACGCACCCGCCAGCACGGTCGAGCCGCTGGATCTGGGGCGGCGCGTGCGCGAGTTGCGCAAGGCCAAGGGCTGGACGCTTGAGCAGGCGGCAAGCCAAGCGGGGCTGGCGCGCTCGACCCTTTCCAAGATTGAAAACGGCCAGATGTCGCCGACCTATGACGCGCTGAAAAAGCTGGCGCAGGGCATGGCGATTTCGGTGCCGCAGCTGTTCACCCCGGCGCAGGTGCCGCAGGTTTCAGGCCGGATTGCGGTAACCAAATCCGGCGAGGGTCAGGCCCATGCCACCACCACCTATGAGCATGAATTGCTGGCAGGCGGTCTGACCAAAAAGCAAATGCTGCCCTACCGCGCCACCATCCGCGCCCGCGCGATGGAGGATTTTGACGGCTGGGTGCGCCATGAGGGCGAAGAGTTTTTGTATGTGCTGACCGGCATCGTGCGGCTTTACACCGAGTTTTACGAAGCCGTTGACCTGCGCCGCGGCGACAGCGCCTATTACGACGGCTCGATGGGGCATAATGTGATCAGCCTGTCGCAGGAAGATGCGACGATCCTTTGGGTCACCTCGCTAGGATAAGGTGTTGTTTTGGGGGGGCTTTGGCCTTGACGCCTTGGCGCTGTGCTTCCACTGTTGGCGCGGGAGGCTTGCGGGTTTGTGTTTGGCCCCAAGTGTAAGGAGGGGTCGATGCGTCTGGCGCTGTTGTCGGATATTCATGCCAATAAAGAGGCTTTCGAGGCGGTTCTGACCGATCTTGAGCAGCATGACATTGATCAGCTGGTGTTTCTGGGCGATGTGGTGGGCTATGGGCCTGATCCGGAATGGTGCGTCGATACCTTAGAGCTTTTGGTCAAAGAGGGCGCCTTGGCGTTGCGTGGCAATCATGATCGCAGCACGCCCGCGCCCGACAGTCTGAACCCCGCCGCGCGCAAGATCATTGATTGGACGGTAAACCGGTTGAACGCGCGCCAGCGGCTGTTTCTGGCCGATTTGCCTTATCAGCTTGTCCTAGGGGATTTGCTTTGCGTGCATGCCTCGCCCGATCAGCCGCAGCAGTGGTGTCCTGTCAGCGATGCGGCAGCAGCGGCGGCCAGCTTTGCGGCCAGCGCGGCACGGGTGATCCTCTGTGGTCATGTGCATCGGCCGGCGCTTTACAGTCTGGATCTGGCCAGCAAGATCAACACGCATGGCTTTACCCCGCGCACGGCGATCCCGCTGCTGGCCTCGCGACGCTGGCTGGCGGTGATCGGCTCGGTCGGTCAGCCCCGCGATGGCAGCGGCTGCGCGGGCTATGCGATCTTGGATCAGGCGCAAAACAGCCTAAGCTACCGGCAAGTTGCCTATGACAGCCTGACCACGGCAGATAAGGTCCGAGCGGCACAGCTGCCCGAAGCCTTTGCCCGCCGGTTAATTTTGGGGGTCTAGGCCATGGTGGTGCTGCGGCCTCAGACCGGCTTGGAAATTGACGGCTTTCAGCTGGGGGCTGAACTGCACCGCGGCGGCTTTTCGACCGTTTGGCAGGTAAGTCATCCCGATCACACTGTGGCTTTGGTGATGAAGATCCCCCGGGTGAGTCAAGGGCTGGCCAGCGCCTCGATCGTCGGCTTTGAGGTCGAGCAGATGATCCTGCCAAGACTGTCTGGCCCGCATGTACCAAGGCTGATCGCGCAGGGCGACTTTGATCCGATGGCCTATCTTGTCACCGAACGTATCGCTGGCAGCTCTTTGCGCGAGAGGATGTCGCGCGCGCCACTGCCGCTTCCCGAGGTTTTGGATCTGGCGCAAAGGCTGGCGCAGGCGCTGCATGATCTGCACCGTCAAAGCGTGATTCACCTGGATCTTAAGCCTGAAAACCTGATGCAGCGGCCCAGCGGCGAGGTGGTCTTCATTGATTTTGGCCTGTCACGCCATGACACATTGCCCGATCTTTTGGCCGAAGAATATGCCCTGCCTTTGGGCACATTCCCCTATATCGCGCCCGAACAATTGCTGCGCCAACGCCATGATCTGCGCTCGGATCTGTTTGCTTTTGGGGTGATGCTTTATCAGATGCTGACGGGAGTTTTGCCCTTTGGCAAACCTGCGGGCTTTGAACAAGCCCGCGCGCGGCTGTGGCAAGACCCGGTGCCGCCGCGCGCTTTGCGCAGCGATATCCCCGAATGGCTGCAAGAGATCACGCTGCGCGCGCTCGAGGTGGACCCAGAAGCGCGCTATCAATCGGCCGCGCAGATGCTGTTTGATCTGGCCAATCCGCATCAGCTGCGGCTGACGGCGCGGGGGCTGAAGCTGGCGCGCGATCCTTGGCATCATGTCGCGCGGCGCTGGTGGCGCAGGCGCAGGCTGCAAGGCTTTGCCGCACCTGTGGCTGTAGCGCCGCAAAGCCAGTCTGCGCCACATCTGGTGGTGGCGCTTGATCTGTCGCCCGCGCATGAGGCGCTATCAGAGGCGCTGTTGTTAGAGGTAAAGCGCCTGCTCAGGCACGCCCCCCAGGCGCGTGTCAGCTGCCTAAGCGTTATGTCGCCCAAAGCTGCGCCGCGCGCCTTGGCGCAGCTTTTGGCGCTGCGGGCTTGGGGCTTGCGCTTGGGGCTGCGCGAAGATCGTTTACATTTCGTGATCTTGCAGCACGACGATCCCGCAGAGGCCCTGCTGGGGTTTTGCGCACAAACCAGCTGTGATCACATTCTGATCGGCGCAGGCCTTAGCGGGTTTGGCAAGGTGGCGGCAAGGGTGGCGGGCCAAGCAGGCTGCTCGGTCAGCTTGATACGGCGGCCGCAAGGGGCGTAACCCTTTGCGGCGCGCCAAGATCGCTTAGTTAAACCAGCCGCCCACACGATTTGCACCGCCCGAGATATCCTGCCCCATGCCGGAAATCGTGTTGCAGCCTGCCAAAGCTGTAAAGACAGCAAGAAGGATGATTTTGCGCATCTTCTACTCCTGATACCACCACAGATCGGGCTGAAAGCCCAACCAGTCGCCATAGATAGGCAAGCTGGCTGGAAAATGCAACTGCTTGACATAGGCCAGCCGCGAGACGTTGGAATACCAGATCGGCACAACGTAGCGCCCTGCGGTCAGCACGCGGTCCAAAGCATGCACAGCTGCGACAAAGTCTTCGCGATCGGTCGAGGTCAACATGGTCTGGATCATCGCCTCGGCGGCAGGTGAATTGATCCCCGCCCAATTGCGCGTGCCAGGCTCTGTCACCCCCGCCGATCCCCAATACAGCATCTGCTCATTGCCGGGGCTTAGCGAAAGCGAGCGGGCATATTGCGTCATATCGAAATCGTAATTGGTGGTGCGTTCTTTATATTGCGCGGAATCCACCGTGGTGACTTTGGCGTTGATGCCAAGGCGCTTTAACGCTTCGACATAGATGCTGGCCATGGCGATGGTGTCATCCGCGCCGTTTTGCAGCAAGATCTCAAAGGCAAAATCCTGACCCTGTGCATCCCGTAGGCTGCCATCCTGCACGCTCCATCCGGCGTCTTCCAAAAGCTTGGTGGCCTTGCGCAGATTGGCGCGATTGGCCTCGCTGCCATCTGACACCGGCAGGCTATAGCCTTCCAGCGTGCCGGGCAGCAGTTGGTCTTTGAAAGGTGCCAGCAGCGCAAGCTCTTTGCCGCTTGCAGGGTCTGCAATTGCAGCGCCGAGTTCCGAGTTGGAATAATAAGACTGAATGCGCGGCATCACGCCGCCGTTCAGGGTCTGGTTGATCAGCTCGAAGTTGAAGGCGTCAATCAAAGCCTCGCGCACGCGCCAATCTGCAAACAGCGGCTTGCGGGTGTTAAAGACAAAGCCGTCGATCCCCGAAGGCCTTTTGTGCGGGATTTCAGATTTCACCACATCGCCCGCGGCAATGCTGGGGAAATCATAGCTGCTTGCCCATTTCGCCGGATTGGCCTCGCGGTAGCTGGTGATCACGCCGGCCTTGAAGGCCTCGAATACCACGCCGCCATCGCCGAAATATTCATAGCGCACCTCGTCCAGATTGTGCTGACCCCGGTTAAACGCCAGATCCGCGCCCCACCAATTGGGGTTTTTCTTATAGGCGATGAATTTGCCGGGTTCGAAACTTTCCACCACATAGGGGCCCGAGCCGATGGGGGCTTCCAGCGTGCTGGCGGTGAAATCCTTGCCCTGCCATTGCGCCTTTTGCAAAATCGGGCGCAGGCCCAAGATCAGCGGCAATTCGCGGTCAATCGCGGTAAAGGTAAAGCGCACGCCACGGCTGCCGATTTGCTCGGCCTTGGCGATCTTTTTCCACGCACCTGCATAACGCGGGCTGCCCTCGGTGCCCAATTTTTCAAACGACCACAGCACATCTTCGGGGGTAACGGGGGCGCCGTCGGAAAACTTGGCGCCTTCGCGCAGGGTGAATTCGACATAGCTGCGCGCAGAATCAGTATCGACCGATTCGGCCAAAAGCCCGTAAAGCGTGAAGGCCTCGTCATAAGATCGGCCCAAAAGCGTTTCCACCGTCAGCGCCGAAAGCCCCGCAGGCGGCACGCCTTTGACAATAAAGGGATTAAGCGAATCAAAACTGCCGGATTCGCCAAAGATGATCTTGCCGCCCTTGGGCGCATCCGGGTTGGCTTGGGGCAGGGACACAAAATCCGGTGGTAGGGCGGGCGCGCCATACATAGCTATGCCGTGTTTCGGCTCGGCAGACAGCGGTGCGGCAACTGCGCCGAGAATCAGCGTCAGCCAAACCGCCCCCAGTGCCGATGTGATATTCTGTTTCATTCGCGCAACAATCCCCCAAATCTGACCCTAGATTGTCGCCAGACTAAGGGGGGTTTTGTGACTTATCAAACTTTTAACTTGGAGAGCCTTCTTAAGAGGGCTATAAGAGCCCTACTGCTCGATAGGTTTCTTGCCTGTATGAAACCTGCCTCAATAACTTAACGCCAGCTTCGCGCTGGCGTTTTTTTTTGCGCTTTGGCTGACTTAGCTGGAGCCAAAGCTGCGCCAGCTTTGGCCGATCTTGCGAAGAATCGCCGCGCACTCTGGCACTACAGGCGAAAGCGGTTATGCTGCGCTGCAACATCATCAGGAGAGCCAGCATGCTGAAGCGCAAAACCGCGATTGTCACCGGATCGAACTCGGGCATCGGGCTTGGGGTGGCCGAAGAGCTGGCGCGTGCGGGGGCCGATGTGGTGCTGAACAGCTTTACCGACCGGCCCGAAGATCACGCGCTGGCGGCTGATCTGGCCGCGCGCCACGGCGTGCAGGTGCGCTATATTGCGGCCGATATGTCGAAGGCCGCCGACTGTCGCGGCTTGATCGAAAAGGCGGGCGGCTGCGATATTCTGGTCAATAACGCCGGCGTGCAATTCGTGGCACCGGTCGAGGCGTTTCCAACCGAGAAATGGGATCAAATCATTGCGATCAACCTCTCATCGGCCTTTCACACCACGGCGGCGGCGCTGCCGGGGATGCGACTTCGGGGCTGGGGCAGGGTGGTCAATATCGCCTCTGCGCATGGGCTGACGGCCTCGCCGTTCAAATCGGCCTATGTGGCGGCCAAGCATGGCATCGTCGGGCTGTCAAAAACCGTGGCGCTGGAATGCGCGGGCGAGGGCATTACCTGCAACGCGATCTGCCCGGGCTATGTGCTGACGCCCTTGGTCGAGGCGCAGATCCCCGATCAGATGAAGGTGCATGGCATGGACCGCGACACGGTGATCCGCGAGGTGATGTTGCTGCGCCAACCCTCGCGCCAATTTGCCACCGTTGAACAGATCGGCGGCACAGCGGTTTATCTGTGCAGCCCTGCGGCGGATCAGGTCACCGGCACCACGATTTCGGTGGATGGCGGCTGGACGGCACTTTAGGTCAGCTGCGCCAGCGCTGCTTCGACCACATCTTTGGGCTGCGGATAGACCAAACCGGCCGAGACGATCAGCTTGACCGCCTCGTCGGTTTTCATATCCAGCGCAATGACTTCGCTTTGCGGCACGAACAGCAAAATCCCCGAGGTCATCGGCGTCAGCCCCAAGAACACCGCCACTTTGGGTTCGTCGCCGGGCAGTTTGTCGGCAATCTCGCCCTTGGGCGTGGTGGCCACCATGCCCACCGCCCAATAGCCTGGGCGCGGAAATTCGACCAGGCAGGTATGCTCGAAGCTTTTTTCCGATTTGGCAAAGAAGGTCTCGGTGATCTGTTTCAGACCCGAATAGACCGAGCGCACCAGCGGCACGCGGTCAACAAGGCTTTCGGCGCGCCGCATCACGCTGCGCCCGATCAGCCCGCGCGCCAAGGCCCCGACGATGGCGGTAAACACCAAGAACACCAGCACCCCAACCCCGCGCACCGGATAGCGCGCTTCGGGGCCAAACCATTGGTGGATCAGGAATTCGGGCTGAAAGCGTTCGGGGATCAGCGGCAAAATCCAGCCGTCGATCCAGCCGATCACCCCCCAGACCACATAGATCGTCAGACCAACCGGCAGCACCACCACCAAGCCGGTCAGAAAAGACGAGCGCAAAGCGCCAAACAGCGAGCGGCGCGGGGTCGGGGGGGGCAGGTCTGACATCACGGCTCCTTGGTTACGGCTAATCTAGGGTCTGGGCGGCGGTCTCACAATGTTTTTGCAGGCCGCTGCGCGGTAATTTCCAAAGCAATCGCAGCACCAAGACGGGCATTGTTCAAAACAAGAGCAATGTTTGACACCAGTGACTGACCCTTGGTCAGATCAAAGATGCGGTCAAGCAGGAAAGGTGTGACATCCTTGGCCAAAATGCCTGCGGCTGCGGCCTCGGCAAGGGCGGTTTCGATCACAGGATCAATGATTTCGCGCGCAACCTCGTCGCCCGCGGGGATCGGATTGGCGATCAGCTGGCCCCCCGGCAGACCCAAGCTGGTTCGCAGCAGTTGCGCCCGCGCGATCTCGGCGGCGTTGTCCATCCGCAAGGGCGCTTTCAGCCCAGAAGAGCGGGACCAGAAGGCCGGAAAGTCGTCTTGGCCGTAAGCAATTACTGGCACGCCTGCGGTTTCCAGATATTCCAGCGTCTTGGGCAGATCGAGGATGGCCTTGGCACCGGCTGCAATCACCGTGACCGCGGTGGCCGCCAGTTCGGGCAGATCGGCAGAGATATCAAAGCTGGTTTCCGCACCGCGATGCACGCCGCCAATGCCGCCGGTGGCAAAGACGTCGATGCCGGCAAGATGCGCGCAGATCATCGTGGCGGCAACCGTGGTCGCCCCCATCTTGCCCTGCGCCAAGCAGGCCGCAAGGTCGGCGCGCGACAGCTTCATCACATGCGCGGCTTGACCCAAGGCATCAAGCTGGGCGTCGGTCAGCCCGATCAGAATGCGCCCCCCCATCACGGCGATGGTGGCGGGCGTGGCGCCGTGGGCGCGCACCTCGGCCTCAACGGCGCGGGCGGCCTCGACGTTTTGCGGAAACGGCATGCCATGGGTGATGATGGTGGATTCAAGCGCCACAATCGCGCGGCCTTCGGCGCGGGCTTGGGCGACTTCGGGCGAGAATTGCAGAAGGGGATGGGTCACGAGGCATGTTCTCCTGAAACATAGGTGGCGGCGGCGCGCAGGGCGGCTGAAAGCGCGTCGGCGCGGGAGGCCCCTTTGCGCTCGGCCACGATATGGGCTGCCATAAAGGTATCGCCCGCGCCGGTGATGCGCGCGACCATAACGGGGGGAGGTGACGCGGTGATGACACCGCTGTGTTGCAGGCCTTCGGCGCAGTCTTGCCCGCCGTTTGTAACCAGAACATGCGCGGCGCCACGCGCCAAAAGCGCTTCGGCGGCGTCAGAGGCTTGGACAAAGCTGTCTTTGCAAAGCAGGCCTGCCTCTTCAAGATTGACATAAAGCGTGGCAGTGGGGTGAGCGAGCAGCGGCAGCAAGCGTTCGGCCTTGCCGGGGCTGGCGGGGGCGATGCGCAGATCGGCGGCGGCAAACAGCGGCGAGCTGGCGATTTCGGACAAAAGCGCCACCGTCAGATTGCCGTCAAGCGCCACCATCCCCACCCAAGGCTTTGCGTGTGATCCAAGACTGCCATCGGCCAAGGGCCGCAGGATCTTATCGCCGGCGGCCTCGAGCGAATGCGCATCGGCAATCGCCGCGATCAGACCATTTGCGCCTTCAAGCGCCATATAGACATCGGTGGGAAGATCCGCCGAGCGGTAGAGGTGATCGGTGATCAGCCCCATCCGCGCGCAGGCAGCAACCAGATCGTCGCCAGCTGCGTCCTGACCCACGGCTGAAAGCAGGGCAGGGCGCAGGTTGAAACGCGCCAAGGTCATTGCGATATTGAGCGCCACGCCGCCCGGCAGACGGGTGATGCGCCCCGGCACATCCGAGCCAAGCCGCATCGCCAGCGGCGAGCGGCCGATGATGTCCCAAAGCACAGAGCCGATACAAAGGATATCTGGTGTCATGCGAGCTTCTTCGCCTATCCCAAAGCGCGGTGCAAGGGGCGCTGGGGGAGCCTCCGGCGGGGATATTTTTGCCAAGATGAAAGCGGAAGTGCGGAATTGACTTGTGAGGCGGCGGGGGATGGGGTAATTGGCGCGCACTTCACAGGTGAGGCTTGGGCTTTGCGGGGAGACATCCCGTATCGTCCGCCGGTTGGACCAGCAGGTCTGAGACAGCTTTGCCGAGGATAGAAACCGGAAAGGATAAGACCATGGCTCTTCCAGAGTTTTCCATGCGTCAGCTGCTTGAAGCTGGCGTTCACTACGGCCACCAGACCGCACGCTGGAACCCGAAGATGGGGCAATACATCTACGGCGACCGCAACGGCATCCACATTCTTGACCTGACGCAGACCGTTCCCATGCTGGAACAGGCGCTGAAAGTTGTGCGCGACACGGTTGCCAAGGGCGGCCGCATTTTGTTCGTGGGCACCAAGCGTCAGGCGCAAAAGCCAGTGGCTGAAGCCGCGGAGCGTTGCGCACAGTTTTACATGAACCACCGCTGGCTGGGCGGCACGCTGACCAACTGGAAAACCGTTTCCCAGTCGATCCAGCGTTTGAAGCAGATTGATGAGCTGCTGGCAGCTGGCGGCGAAGGCTTGACCAAAAAAGAGCGTTTGATGATGGAACGCGATCAGGGCAAGCTTCAGGCTTCCTTGGGCGGTATCCGCGAGATGGGCGGTACGCCTGACCTGATTTTTGTCGTTGATGTGGGCAAAGAAGATCTTGCGATCTTGGAAGCGCAAAAGCTGGGCATTCCTGTTGTTGGCATCGTTGACACCAACAACTCGCCCAAAGGCGTTGACTATGTGATCCCGGGCAACGACGACGCGGCCCGTGCGATCCAACTTTACTGCGAGCTGATTGCCCGCGCAGCTTTGGACGGTATGTCGGCGCAAATGGGCGCTGCCGGTATCGATCTGGGCGCGCTGGAAACGGCACCAGAAGAAGAAGCTGTCGCTGAAGCCTAATAGGCTGTCACGGAACGGACAACTGGCGGGGGTAGAGTGGCGCGCAAGCTGAACACCTCTTCCCGCCAGACCCATTTCTTATTTCAGGAGACTGACATGACCATCACCGCAACTATGGTGAAAGACCTGCGCGAATCGACCGGCGCAGGCATGATGGACGCGAAAAAAGCGCTTGTTGAAACCAATGGCGACATGGAAGCAGCGGTTGACTGGCTGCGCACCAAGGGCCTTGCAAAGGCTGCCAAAAAGGCAGACCGCGTTGCTGCCGAAGGCCTTGTGGGCGTGGCTGTGGCTGGCGGGCGCGGCGTGGCTGTTGAGATCAACTCGGAAACCGACTTTGTTGGTAAGAACGCTGATTTCCAAGCATTGGCGCGCGGCATCACCGAAGCCGCTTTGACCGTGGCTGACCTTGATGCGCTTAAAGCGGCTGATCTGGGCGGAAAATCGGTTGAGACCGCTTTGAGCTCGGCCATCGCAATTATTGGCGAGAACATGACCCTGCGCCGGATGGCTTCGGTTCAAGGCGAAACTGTTGCCGCCTATGTCCACAACGCAGCCGCTGACGGTTTGGGCAAGATCGGCGTTTTGGTTGCTGTGAACGGTGCCGACAACGGCATTGCAAAGCAGATCGCCATGCATATCGCTGCAACCAATCCTTTGGCTTTGTCGGAAGCGGATCTTGATCCGGTTGTGCTTGAGCGTGAGTTGGCTGTGCAAACCGCCAAGGCATTGGAAGAGAACGCGGCTTCGGCCAAGCCAAAGCCAGATGCTGTGATCCAGAACAACATTATTCCGGGCCGGATGAAGAAATTCGTCGCCGAAAGCACGCTGATGGGTCAGGCTTTTGTGATGAACCCAGACATCACCGTTGAGCAGGCTGCGAAAGACGCAGGCGTCACGGTTGTGGGCTTTGTGCGCATGGCTTGCGGCGAAGGCATCGAAAAAGAGAAAGAAGATTTTGCCGCAGAAGTCGCCAAGACTTTGAAGGGCTGATCTGATTTTCAGACCGAGAAAGGGAGCTGGCAGCAATGCCGGCTCTTTTTTTATGGGGTAAGGCCTGCGGACGCTGGGTTTTGTTGGTGTTCAGGTTTTTGGACTATCTATGCGAGGGCTGCGTGCGGTTCGGTTAGATATATTACATAATAATGATTATCGGATAAATGGATTTGATTAAAAAGGGCGGTACAACACCGCCCTTCGGGTCTTACAAAAGCTTGCGGTCGCGTGCGATCATCGCGGCATGGGTGCGGTTCTTGGCTACCAGCTTGCGGCTCATGGTTTTGACATGCAGCTTGACCGTCACCTCTTGCAGATCGTGGTCACGCGCAATCTCTTTGTTCGACTTGCCTTCGCAGATGCCGCGCAGCACGTCGATCTCACGCGGTGACAGCAGCATGTCTTTGGCTGATTGTTCTTTCTTCATCAGGCTCATTGGCGCATAAATCTCGCCCGCGACCATAAAGCGCGCGGCCGCCACCATCGAACGCGAGCCAAGGGTTTTGGGCACATAGCCCGCCGCCCCCATTGCCAGCGCCTGTTCGGCCACCGCAGGTGTGATCGCGCCGGAGATCAAGGCCACTGGCCGTCCTTCATTCGCTTCCATCATCCGCGTCAGGCCTTCAAGGCCATCCATTCCGGGCATGTCATAATCGACAAAGACCAGATCAAATGTTCCAGAGGCTTGCACAACCCGCAAGGCTTCGTCCAAACTGGAGGCCATGCGCACCTCTTCAAAGCCTTCGCTTTCCAGAAATGCCGCAATGGTTTCGCGCACAAGATCGTGGTCGTCTGCTACTAATATCCGCATTCTGCTTCCCGTTTTGCCCTGAACCCGCCCGCTATTCTTCTGGACTAGCCTGAGGTATCGCCGATCATATGTCGATGAGTGTTTCGTAGACCTTAAGGTAGTAACAATAAGCCTGTGGTTGCGAAAGTTGATCATCAGAATATGTTTTCAACAATTTGTAATGCAATTATACACTAAAGTATATATTCATATCCCGAAGAGAGGATGATTTGATACGCCAGTCGTGGCACAACCGCCAAGTGTTGGACGAGTGATACCAGAGGATGCTTCGGATGAAACCTGTTGTGGCGACTGTTTTTACGTTTTTTTTCTGTATGGCTGCGCCGATGTTTGCCGAAGGATTGCCGCAGCCGCGCGGCGAGGTGGTGTTGCAGGTCACCGGCGATTTGGCGCTGACCAATGGCGATCATTCAGCAAGTTTTGATCTGGAAATGCTGAAAGATCTGGGCGTTACCTCCTTCAAAACCTCGACTGTTTGGACCGAAGGCACGCCAGAGTTCAGCGGTGTCAGCCTCAAGGCTTTGGTGGACAAGCTGGGCATCACCGCGCCTGTGATGAATATGTATGCAGTGAATGATTATGTCGTCGATATTCCACTGACCGCGGCCGTGGCAGATGGGCCGATCCTTGCTTTTGCGATTGATGGCGCGCCGATGTCGGTACGCGACAAGGGTCCGCTGTGGCTTATCTATCCCTATGATGCAAAGCAAGAATATCAAACAGAAACCACTTTTTCGCGCAGCATCTGGCAGTTGGTGCGCATCGAATTGGAAAATTAGCGGCAGATGTTACGGGGCTAAGTCATTCCACGGTTGAGTGTTATTGCAGCCTTTGGCAAGTGAAGGCTTTTTGGGGTCAATATTTTGAAAAAGCGGCCTTTAAGACGCAGCGGACCGACACGCGCCTTGTTTGGTGTGTTTATGGCCTGTGTCTTAGCACTCTGTATGGTCGGCATAGCGACGCTTGGTCTGAATGTGCGCAATGGCATTCAGTCGCAGGCTTCGGCCAGTTCGGACAACACTCAATGGACCCTGTCGCAGCTGGATGTCGAGTTTCTGAATTTCAAAGAAGCGGTTAGCGAGGCCATTGCCGGTCGCGCAGCTTTGTCGCAGGTGCGCACCAGCTATAATATTGTCTACAGCCGTACCAATACCTTCTTGCAAGGCAAGGTCTTCGAGCCGCTGCGCAGCAAAGACACCTATATGCTGCCCTTGTCGCAAATCCGCAGCTTTCTGGACGGCTATTTGCCGCTGATAGATGGCCCCGATCCAGCGCTGCAAGCCGCCCTGCCCCAGTTGGAACGTGACGCTAACCTGGTGCGGCCAAAGGTGCGCGGGCTCTCGCTTGCGGCGCTGCGGCTGTTTGCGGTCAATGCCGATGCACAGCGCGGGCAGATCGTCGAGACTTTGGTCAAGGTCGGCGCGCTGACCGCGTTAATGGTTGTCTTGTTGCTGTTGCTGGTGGTGTTATTGCTGCATTTCGGCAGGCTGTCGCAGCGCCATGCGCGCGAGGTCGAGCTTTCTTTGAAACGCATTAAATCCATTGTGGACAATGCCTTGGATGCGGTGATCGTGGCCGATCCGCAAGGACGGGTGTTGGAATTCAACCCAGCGGCCGAGCGGATATTTGGCTACAGCCGGGCCCAGACGCTTGGCAGGCCCCTTTCGGAGTTGATTGTGCCGGCCCGATTTCTTGCCGCCCATGCCGCGGGCATGCGGAGGATGCAGCGCGGCGAAGCGCCGCTTGTGGTCGGCAAAGGCCGCGTGCGCATGACAGCGCTGAACAGCGCGCTAAGCGAATTTCCCGTCGAGCTTTCGATTGCGCAATCTGAAGACACCGAGGGGATGATTTTCATCTCTTTCATCCGCGACCTTTCCGCTGAAATCGCAGCCGAGCAGGAATTGGTTGCCGCGCGCGATCGGGCTTTGGCGGGAGAGAAGGCAAAGGCAGAGCTGCTGGCGGTGATGAGCCACGAGATGCGCACGCCGCTGAACGGCATGTTGGGCACGTTGGAATTGATGCAAGACACCAGCCTGTCGCCGCGCCAAGTTGGTCTGCTGGGGGTGATGCAGGATTCGGGCAAGCTGTTGCTGCATCATGTCAATGACGTCTTGAACATTGCGCGGCTGGAAAGCGGCAAAATGCCGATCCAGCGCAGCGCAGTAAACATCGCGCAACTGGTCGCAGAAATCATCGCGAATCAGAGCCCTAACAGCAAAAGCAATCAAAACACCCTTCAGCTTCAGGTTTCAGAAGTGGTGCCGCATCTGGTCGAGCTTGATGATTTTCAGCTGCGCCAGATCCTGCTGAACCTGATCGGAAATGCGGTGAAATTCACCCAAAACGGCGAGATAACCGTCTCGGTTGACTATGAGGCCACGGAAAAAACCCTGCGCTTTGCCGTCACAGATAGTGGCGTGGGAATTGATCCCGCCGATCTTGAGCGGATTTTTGAAGATTTTGTCACGCTTGATCCCAGCTATACCCGCGCCCAAGGCGGCACAGGCTTGGGTCTTGGCATCACGCGGCGGATTGTCGAGAATTTGGGGGGGGCAATCGCCGTCGAAAGCCGCAAGGGTCAGGGCAGCACCTTTCGCATTGCCTTGCCCAATGTCAGCACGCTAAGCGCGCAAGAATTGCCCGTCCAGCCTGAAGCCGCGCGCGCCCTGCCGCAAACTTTTGCCCGCGGCGGCAGCATTCTTGTGGTCGAAGACAATGCCATCAACCGGCTTGTTGTGCGGGAAATGCTGATAAAACATGGCCATAACGTTGTGGAGGCCGTGGATGGCGAAGACGGCGTGCGGCGGGCCTCGGAGACAAAATTCGATTTGATTTTTATGGATATTTCGATGCCGCGGATGGATGGCATGGCCGCGACACGCGCCATCCGCGACGGCGGGGGCCCCTGCAAAGCGGTCTCGATCATCGCGCTGACCGCACATGCGCTGACCGACGAGGTGGAGCGCTTTAAGGCGGCGGGGATGCAAGAAGTCTTGGTCAAACCGGTCACCGGAGCGGCGCTGACACAGATTTTGGCCAGCTATTGCCACCCAGCCCCTGCCCCCAGCGCAGCGCGCGCGCATCGGACCGAAGATTTATTGGATCTGCACATGCTGGCGGAGCTTTACGAAACTATGGGGGAAAGCCTGTCGCAAAGCCTGATGCAGGATTTTACCAAACAAGTCGAAGGCCAGCTTGCAGTATTGCTTGACCCGGCAAACCCTCTGCCGCTCGAGGTGCTGCGACGCGAGATCCACCGCCTGTCTGGCTCGGCGGCAATGTTCGGGGCAAAGGCCTTCACCCAAAATCTACGCGAAATAGAGACGCTGTGTAAATCTGGCGCGGCACCTGAAGCGATGCAGCAGCTGCAAGGCCTGCCCCCGCTTTGGGCCCAGACACTTGCAGCCCTCCATCAGCATGCCCATAGCCCTGCGGTGCAGCTTTAGCCAAGCCGAAACCGCCGCATTTCAGAGGGTGAAACTTGTTCGTTTCAACTTCCCAAGGCAGACTGTCCCCGACCCTCTTTGGATGTGAGAGATCGGGGCTATTCTATTTCAGTCAGTGATCATCGCCGTGGTCATCGCTGCCGTGGCTTTCATTGCTATCACTGCTGTGGCTTTCCGTATCACTGCCGCTGTAGCTGTCATTGCTATCGCTGCTGTGGCTTTCCGTATAGCCGCCGCTGTAGCTGTCATTGCTATCGCTGCTGTGGCTTTCCGTATAGCCGCCGCTGTAGCTGTCATTGCTATCGCTGCCGTGGCTTTCATAGGAACTGTTTCCCGCTACGGTGTTGTGATCAGAGGATTCAATATACCCCAAACCATCATCCGAGAGTCCGGTTGAAGCGTCAGGTATCGCGCCATTTGTCTGATAGGTGTCGGACTGCTCATAATAAATTGCGGCGATGTTGCTTGCAGCTGAATTGAAATCTGATGCAGATCCTTGATAAACTTGTTCTGCGACGCTGGCGCCAGATTGGTTGTCTAAAACAACAATCATCTTCGTGCCATTTGGTGCATAGGCCTCGATCTGAGATTTCACCGTGCCACGCGCAACTTCAAAATGGGTGTAGCCCTGAGCATAGAGATCTTGGACTTTGGTATCCACGATATCAGCCATGGCGAAGGTCGCACTAAAAGATGCAAGGGCGGTGAACGCGAAAAGTTGGTTTTTCATAGGACATCCGTTTCTAGGTTAGGGTCGACCTCGCCTGTGAGGTTCGAGTCGAGGTTACTTGAAAAACTCTAACAATTTCTGCATAGATCCGATATAAACGCGGGCTTAGAGGCGGCGGATTACTGGCGGTATAACGAAAGTTTATAGACTTTTTACAAGCTGCAATCATTTAGTCCGGCATCACGGGCATCAAAAAAGGTGAGGCGAACATGCGGCGTGACCTGCGTAGAAACACGAAACTTGTCGGCTGGCTTTTTGGCAGTACAATCGTTTGCTTTACTTTTTTCAGTCTGGATGTGGCAAATGATCTGCGGGAACATCTGAAACTTGGGATTGCCTATTCTGGGTTCGAACTGATGCATCTGATTTTCGAGGGGATCAGCGTGATCACCTTGGGCGGCTGCATGTTCTTATTGTTCGATTATCTGGAAAGGCTCCGAAACTCGGAGCAAGAGGCAACCGAAACCTTGACAGCCCTGCGCAGTGATTTTGATGGTTTGCTTCAGCAACGCTTTGAGCAGTGGGACTTCTCTTCCGCCGAACGTGATGTTGCGCTTTTGATGCTCAGAGGCTTGAGCATGACAGAAATCGCTGACCTTCGCGAAACCCGTTCTGGGACAGTGAAGGTTCAGGCCCATAATGTTTTTAAAAAGTCGGGTGTAAACTCTCGGGTCGCATTCACCTCCTTGTTCATGGAAGAGTTCATTGATCTGGGCGTTGCCACAAAATAAAATAACGGAGACTAAAATGAAAAAGATCATCGGAGTTCTGGCCCTGATTTCGCTTGCTGCCTGTGTGCAGCCCCAAAGCAAGACCGGCCCAATCGTCATCACGAAGCCAGCAGGCCAAAACCTGAATCAATAATCTGGCGCGCAGTCCTGTGGCTGTCGAGGGATTATCTTTGACAGCGACGCCTGCGGCTTCTGCCTTAGCAAGCGTTCAAACTGCGCAATAGCCTGCCGCAGGCCAAAAAGGCGCGCGCGCCCTTGACCGAAAAGCCAGCAAGATTTGTAGGAATGTAGCCTACGATCTTCGGTTTAAGCAAAAGCCAAGCCACTGCTTATAAACAAAAGATTGGTGGTACCCGAGGTCGGACTCGAACCGACAAGCCTCTCGGCGGGGGATTTTGAATCCCCTGCGTCTACCATTCCACCACTCGGGCACTGAGGCGCGGTTTAGCGGGGCTGTGCTGCCTCGTCAACTGCTGTAATGCAGCTTTTGTGCGAAAGCTTTCGTCGATCTGCAAATTGTTTTGCGCAGCGTCACCCATAGCGGTGGGCAGCATGAAGAGTGGGCTCACAAAAAGGTGCAAATCGGCTTTTGGCGAGGGAAAGGCTTGACGGCTGGGGCACGCCATGGCCTTAAGAGCGCAAATTGGGAGGTGTAAATGTTTCGCAGCCTATATCATTGGACCCTGAAATGGGCAGGCTCGCGTCATGCGCCGGCCGCTTTGGGCACGGTGTCTTTTGTCGAAAGCTCGGTTTTCCCGATTCCTGCCGATGTTTTGTTCATTCCGATGGTCTTGTCGCGCCCCGAACAGGCTTACCGCTATGCGCTGATCGCCACGGTGACCTCGGTTTTGGGCGGTATTTTTGGCTGGATGGTTGGGCATTTCGCCTTTGATCTGATCGCCGCTCCGATGCTTGAATTTTATCACAAGATGGATGCGTTTAACGCGCTAAAGGATAAAACTGGCGACACCGCGATTTTGGTGATGCTGGTCACCTCGGGTCTGTCGCATATCCCGCCGATGAAGGTGGTGACGATTCTTTCGGGTGTGGTATCGTTTGATCTGAAGTGGTTCATCGCCTCAGCCATTGTGGCGCGCGGCGGGCGGTTCTATCTTTTGGCCTATTTGCTAAAAACCTACGGCAGCGCGATGGCGGTGTTTGTCGAGCGGCGGCTGGCTTGGATCATGCTAGGCCTTGTGGTTTTGCTGGCTTTGGCCTGGGCCGTGTTCAAGATGATGTGAGGCAGGATGACCCGTAACCAACTGACATGGATTGCTATGGCGGGCTCGGCTGCCCTGCTGCTGGGGGCCTTTGCCTTTCAATATTTAGGTGGGCTGCTGCCTTGTGTGCTGTGCATCTATCAGCGCTGGCCGCATGCGGTGGCGGTGCTTGCGGGCGTGCTGGGCCTAAGCCTTGGCGGGCGGGCTTGGCTGATTTTGGGCGCGGTTGCTGCGGCCACCACTTCGGCGATTGGCCTATATCACGCAGGCGTGGAGTTGCAGCTTTGGGAGGGTCTGGCCACCTGCACGGTTGACACCATGAAGGGTTTGAACACGGCAGATCTGTTGAACACCGATATCACGCTTGGAGCACCCGTGCGCTGCGATGCGGTGCCTTGGGCGCTGTTTGGCATCTCGATGGCGGGATGGAATGCGCTGGTCTCGGCAGGGCTATCGGTGATCTGGATCGGCGCTGCGCGGCAAAAGTAGGCAGCCTACCCCAACAGCCGCGCGCCCTCTTGCAGGGCAAAGCGGTCGGTCATCCCGGCCACATAATCCGCCACAATCCGCGCAAGTTCGGTTTGCGATTGCACCGCCTCGATGTCATGGCGCCATTCGGCGGGCAAAAGCGAGGTGTCAGCCATAAACAGCGGAAACAGCCCATTGACCACCTGCGTCACCTCGGTGCGCATCACCACAACCGAGGGCGCGCGATACATCCGCGTGAACAGGAACGACCGGATCGCTTTCAGCTCTTGATACAAGGGTTTGGAAAACCGGATGATGGTCAGCCCCATGTTGCGGATCTCTTCCACCGACTGCGGCTGTGCGGCCTCGAGCCTGCCTTGCGCCACCGCAATCACATCTTCCACCATGCGGCCAAACACCCGGCGCAGCGCCTCATGGCGGCGGCGCATCGGGTCCAGACCGGGGTAAAGCCGATCCACCTCTTCAAAGGCGGGGCCGGTGACCGGCAGTTGCATCAGATCGGCCTCGTCAAAAAGGCCCGAGCGCAAGCCGTCGTGCAGATCATGATGCGAATAGGCGACATCATCGGCAATCGCTGCCACCTGCGCCTCGGCGCTGGCATGGGTGGAAAGCTCCAGATCCCATTCGGCATTGACCTCGGCCAAGGCATAGGGCAGCGGCCCTGCGTGTTTGGCATCGGCATTGGCGCCGGTGACGGGGCCATTGTGCTTGGCAATGCCCTCAAGGCTTTCCCAAGTCAGATTCAGCCCGTCAAAATCGGCGTAATGGCGTTCCAACCGCGTGACGATGCGCAGGGCTTGGGCGTTGTGATCAAAGCCGCCATAGGGCGCCATCAGCGCCGCCAAAGCATCCTCGCCCGTGTGGCCAAAGGGGGTGTGGCCCAGATCATGCGCCAGCGCTATCGCCTCGGCCAGATCGGTGTTCAGCCCCAACACGCCCGAGATCGTGCGCGCCACCTGCGCCACCTCGATCGAATGGGTCAGGCGGGTGCGATAGTAATCGCCCTCGTGTTCGACAAAGACTTGGGTCTTGTGCTTTAGCCTGCGAAAGGCGCTGGAATGGATGATCCGATCCCGATCGCGCTGAAACGGCGAGCGGAAGGACGACATGCTTTCACTGTGCAAGCGGCCGCGCGATTGGTCGGGTTGGCAGGCATAGGGGGCAAGCATCGGGCCTCGGGGTTTGATATCCATGCCTCGTTTATAGCCGCCCTGCCCGCAGACGCCAGCGGTTTGGCTTGGCAGCGGCTTGGCAGACCGCTAAGAACAGATAAGTTTTCGCGGGATTGGCAGATGACAAAATTAACAGTGGCGGTGTTTTCCTATAACCGCGGCGCGTATTTAGAATTTTGTCTGGCCTCGCTGGCGCGCAACCTGCCGCAAGCGCAGGTGGTGGTCTATGATGATCTGTCTGATGATCCAGCGACCAAGGCGGTTTTGGCCGGCCTTAAGGTGCCCTTGGTGCAACCCTCAGCGGTGGCGCGCGCCCAGCATGGCGGGCTTTACGTCAATATGGCGCGCGCCTTGGCCGAGGTCGAGACCGACTATCTGCTGTTTTTACAAGATGATATGCAGATTGTCCGCCCTGTAGATGACCAAGATTTCGCCGATATCGCCGCTATTTTTGACGCAGACCCCGATTGCGGCTTTGTCTCGCCCTTGTTCATGAAGGCCGGCATCGCGCGCAAACTGCGGGCGCAATACCAAGCCGCATCGGGTCTTGCCGCCTATCAAACCGCCCCCAACATTCCCCGCGCCGAGATGCGCTTTGCCTTTGCCGATGTTTGCTTGGCCCATGTCGCCCGGCTGCGTGCGGCGGGCTTTGCCGTGCTTGAAGGCGAGGGCCATAATGAAGGCCAAGCCCGCGAAAAATTCAGCCAAATGCCGCTGATGTCTGTGCCATTTGCGTTTTACTGCCCCGAGGTGCCAACCTTTCGCAACCGCAAGCGGCCACTCTCGGGGCAAATCGCGCGGCTGCGGCGGCGGCCCGAGGGTTTGGGCTATCACGACATGACAGCGGCCGAGGTCGCGGGCTTTCGCGCGCGCGACCCTGCAATCTGGCCCTTTGCCGAAGATTTCCTGACCCCGCAAAACCCACAGGTGCGCAAACCCTTTGTGTTCCAAGATTTCCAAGGCCCGCTGGCCCTGCGGGTTCTGGCGCGGATCGAATATCTGCTGCTGTCGGGTGGGCGGCGCTTGCGGCGGCTGCGCGCCAAGCTGGGGATCTAAGCCATGAGCCTGTCCTCGTTTTTCGGCAAAGATTGGACCACGGCGCGCAACGGCAATTTGCGCTTTGTCGCCCGCCATCCGATCCTAAGCGAGATCGCCGATCAACTGGCCAGCTTTGATCTGGGCGATCTTACGGCACAGCGCGCGGCGATCTATGTGGGCGCGCATAGCTTTACCAAACGAATGCTGCCGCCCGGGCTTAAAATCGGCCTGCAAACCGAGCATTTTTATGATCAGACCGGGGCCAAGCTCTGGGGGCTGCCGTCGCGAGCCGCGATCCTGCGTTGGGCGCTGCAATATGATGTGCTGCTAGATGTCAGCCCCTTGAATGCGCCCGCCTATGGATTTTTGCCCGATATTTTGCGCCGCAAAATCAAATTTGGCCCGCATCTCTTTCCCGACAGCCTGCCCGCCTATGCCGGATCGAACGGCGATCTGATCTTTTTTGGCGCGATGAACGATCAGCGCCGCGCCCAGATCAGCGCACTTGCTCCCCTGCAAAACATAAAGCTTTTGCCCTATGGCACCCATGGCGCAGCGCTTCAGGCACAGATTGCCAAATCGGGCGGCATTGTGAATTTGCATTTCAGCGCAGGCGTTTACAGTGAATATCCGCGGATTTTGACGGCGGCACTGGCCGGAAAGGTGATTTGGTCGGACCCTTTGGCGCAGCCTTTGATCTGCGGCCAGCATTATTTTGCCCTGACCGACAAGCCCAGCCTCGCCGAGCAATCTGCCGTCTATGACCGCTTTTGCAGCGACTTTGCCGCCAAGCACCGGCTTTCGGATTTTCTGCGCGCCGTGCTGCCGGCCTAAGCTTCCCTTGCGGCGGCGGCGCTGACGCCCTATCTTAACTCTGTGCCCGAGATAAGGATCACGCCATGAATATGCCTCCCCGCGTTACTGACCGCGCCTTCGCGCGCATTGCCGAGATTGCCGCGATGACGGGTCAGGCCAAATCGCTTCGCGTGGCGGTCGAAGGCGGCGGCTGTTCGGGCTTTCAATATGACATCAAGCTGGACGATCCGGCAGCAGATGATCTGGTGCTTGAACAGGCTGGCCAAAAAGTGCTGGTCGATCAGATTTCGCTGCCTTTTTTGTCAAACGCGGTGATTGATTTTACCGAAGAGCTGATCGGCGCGCGCTTCGTCATTGAAAACCCCAATGCCAGCAGTTCTTGCGGCTGTGGGACGTCTTTTTCGATCTAAACGCGTTTTTCACGATTGATGCGCTAGATTTCGCAAAAAGTTGGAGAAATTGCGTGAGTACTATCCTAATTCTGGGGTCTGCCCCGATGGCCCTGCAAGCGGCGGTTTGGTCGCGCAAGGGCTTTGACAAGATCGTGGCGATCAACAACGCCTATCGCATTCGTCCCGATTGGGATTATGCGATCTACCCTTGGGATTTCCCCTCCGAGCGGCATCCAGTCGCAGGCCCCGGACAGCGGCTGGTGACGGAAAGCGAATTTGTGCCGGCGCAAAACGCCTATGGCGGCTTTGTTTATGCGGGGGCTACCATGGCCTATACGGCGGCCTATTGGGCGCTGGCACAGCTGCGGCCCAAGGTTATCGCGGTTTTTGGCTGCGATATGCACTATCCAGCCGGAGAAGAGACGCATTTTTATGGGCAAGGCAGCCCCGACCCCCTGCGCGCCGACATCACTCTGCGCGACCTTGAAGCGAAATCGGCACGGCTGATGATTTTGGCGGCGATGCAGGGCTGTGCGATGGTCAATCTGTCAAAGGGTCCGTCGCGGCTGCTGTTTGCGCGTGGCGATGTCGCCTCTGCGCGTCTGCCTGATTTTGATGCAGCCAAGGCCCAGGCTGCTTTGGCGCGCGAGGAAGAGCTGGGCTATGTCAGTGCTTCTGGGCGCTATTGGGAAGAGCTGTCACGCTTTGACGTCGCCGAAATCGACGCGCTGGATGCGATGTGGCGGGCGGCGCTATAGGCTTGCTTGCCCCCTGCCCTGCCCCTAGAACGGATCCAAAATAAGGGAGCCGCCGATGAAAATCGCCACATTCAACATCAATGGCATCAAGGCGCGGATCGAGGCGCTGCCGGCTTGGCTTGCCGCCGCCCAGCCCGATGTCGCCTGCCTGCAAGAGATCAAATCGGTGGACGAGGCCTTTCCGCGCGAGCTGTTCGAGGCGATGGGCTACCGCGTGGAAACCCACGGTCAGAAAAGCTTTAACGGCGTGGCAATCCTGTCGAAACTGCCGCTCGAGGATGTGGTGCGCGGCCTGCCTGGCGACGCGGCAGACGAGCAGGCGCGCTGGATCGAGGCCACGGTGATCGGTCAGCGCGCGGTGCGGGTTTGCGGGCTGTATCTGCCGAATGGCAATCCGGTTCCGGGGCCGAAATATGACTATAAACTCGCTTGGATGGCGCGGATGCAGGCACGGGTTGAAACTCTGTTGCAGCTGGAAGAGCCCTTGGTCTGCTGTGGCGATTACAATGTGATCCCGCAGGCCGAAGATGCCGCCAAGCCCGAACTTTGGCTTGAGGATGCGCTCTATCTGCCGCAAACCCGCGCGGCCTTTCGCAGGCTTTTGAACCTTGGCCTGACCGAGGCGTTTCGCGCCTGCAATCAGGCGGCGGGGCAGTATTCCTTTTGGGATTATCAAGCCGGCGCTTGGGAGCGCAACAACGGCATTCGCATCGACCACCACCTGCTGTCGCCGCAGGCCGCCGATTTGCTGCGCGATTGCCAGATCGACAAGCAGGTGCGGGCGGGCGAAAAGCCCTCGGACCATGTGCCGGTCTGGATCGAACTAGACGCCTGAGGCGGTGACGTCAAAGCCGTAAAGCCAGTCAAAGCGCTGCAAGGGCAGCGCGGGTGCGATCTTGGCCCCCAAACGCAGCCCCGCATGCGCCAGACTGCGGCTTAGGCCCGACAGATGATAGGCACGCGCATTGCCGGTCGCGGCCGCCACAATCCGCGCACAGCGCGGCGCGCGCGCGGCCTGATAGGCGGCCAGCGCATTCGCCTGAGGCTTGCGCGCCAAAAGATCGGCCAAGACCCAAGCGTCTTCTAACCCCATCGAGGCCCCCTGCGCCAGAAACGGCAGGGTCGGATGTGCTGCATCTCCAAGGATGGCCACGGCACCCTCAGGCAGGGTCTTAGTCCAAAAGGCAGCAACCGGATGGCGAAACAGCCCCCAAAGATGCGGCTCTTGCACCTGATCAAGCCAGCCCCGCACCCTTGGGGAAAAGCCCGAAAACGCGCTGCGCAAGGCCTGCGGATCATCACGCTGTGACCAGCTTTCGGCGGCCCAGCTTTTACGCTCTTCCACCGCGACGATATTGCGCAACCGCGTGTTGCGCAGCGGATAGCTGACCAGATGCCGCCCCGCGCCCATATGCACCTCGGCCACGGGGGCGGCATCAGATTCAGCGGGGATCAGCGCGCGCCAAGCGACTTGGCCAGTGAAAAACGCGGTTTCCACGCCATTCAGCGCCGTGCGTGCCACTGAATGCAGACCATCGGCGCCGATCAACAGATCGGTCCAGCGGGGCGCGCCGTGCTGCATCGCAAGCATGGGGCGCAGGCCAGACAGATCAAGGGTTTCAACCTTTTGCCCCAGCACAATCGACACCCCAGCCAGCTGCGCCGCCTTGGCCAAAATCGCGATCAAATCGGCGCGGTGCAGGAAATAATAGGGCTGATCTGGCCGCAAGCCCGCCAGATCCAGCCGCAACACAAGCGATGCGTCGCGCCCGTCGCGCAGCTCGACAGCCGCAGCCCGCATCGCAGCAGCCTTGATCTGCTCCGCCAGCCCCAAAGCCATCAGCACCCGCGCGCCATTGGGCGAGATTTGCAGGCCCGCCCCGACTTCGCGGATCGCATCGGCCTGCTCTAGCACCGTCACCCGCGCGCCATGACGCGCCAAGGCCAGCGCTGACGCAAGCCCGGCAATCCCTGCGCCCAGCACGGTGATCTCTTTGCCTGCAAGCCTCATCCTGTGCCCCCGAATGAAAACGCCGGTCCCAATCAGGGGCCGGCGTGATGTCTTGTGACCTAAGGCTCAGTCGTCGCGGTGGACTTTTTCGCGCCGCTCGTGCTTTTCTTGCGCCTCAAGCGTCATGGTCGCGATCGGACGCGCATCCAGCCGCTTTAGGCTGATCGGCTCGCCGGTCATGTCGCAATAGCCAAACTCGCCCGACTCGATCCGGCGCAGCGCTGCGTCAATTTTCGACACCAGTTTGCGCTGACGATCCCGCGTGCGCAGTTCCAGTGCGCGGTCGGTTTCCTCAGACGCGCGATCTGCGATGTCTGGCACATTGCGGCCCGAGTCTTGCAGATTGTCGATGGTCTCGGCCGATTGGCCAAGCAATTCTTGCTTCCAGATGATCAGCTTGCGGCGGAAATATTCCAGCTGCCGCTCGTTCATGAAAGGCTCATCCTCGGCAGGACGATAGTCGTCTGACAAAAAGACTTCCGCTTTCATCTTAGCACTCTCCACTTTCTCAGGGCGCGCATCCAGGTGGGCTATTATCTTAACGCGCTCCTGCTTGAGCGAGCATCTAAAGGAAAGCTTAAGGATTGTCACTAGCGGTTGCGCGTTTTTCGCAGCAAGGTTAAGTTGGGCCTAAATCAGCCAAAACATACTGAGAACGCTATGAAATTTGCCTCTACCGATGCCTATATCGTGGCCGAGGATTTGAAAATTGCGGTGAATGCGGCTGTGACTTTGCAGCGCCCGCTTCTGGTTAAGGGCGAACCGGGCACGGGGAAAACTGAATTGGCGCGGCAAGTCTCGCAGGCCTTGGATATGCCTTTGATCGAGTGGAACGTGAAATCGACCACCAAGGCGCAGCAAGGGCTTTACGAATATGACGCGGTCAGCCGTCTGCGCGACAGCCAATTGGGCGAGGCCCGCGTGCATGAGGTGGGCAATTACATCCGCAAGGGCAAGCTGTGGCAGGCCTTTGAGGCTCCCGCGCGGGTGGTGCTGCTGATTGACGAAATCGACAAGGCCGATATCGAATTTCCCAATGATCTTTTGCAAGAATTGGACCGGATGGAGTTTCATGTCTATGAGACCGGCCAGACCATTCGCGCGGCACAACGTCCGGTTGTGATTATCACATCGAACAATGAAAAAGATCTGCCAGATGCGTTTTTGCGCCGCTGCTTTTTCCACTATATCCGCTTTCCGGAACCCGAGGTTCTGGCCGCCATCGTGCGGGTACATTTCCCCCAGATTAAACCCGACTTGCTGGCGACGGCGCTGACACAGTTTTTCGAGATCCGCGAGACACCAGGGCTGAAGAAGAAACCCTCGACCTCCGAGGTGCTGGATTGGCTCAAGCTTTTGTTGGCCGAAGACCTGTCTCCTGCGGATCTGCGTCGCGAGGGCAAACACGCTTTGCCCACCCTGCATGGCGCGCTGTTGAAGAACGAACAAGATGTGCATCTGTTCGAGCGACTGTCGTTTATGGCGCGGCGAGATCGTTAACCGAAAATTAGAGAATCGGGCGATTCTGCCAAGGTTTAGCCATAGTCTTGACATAATGTAGTCACGAAACCGGCTCATTGTGTAATATGCTGAAACAATCCGCGATCCCGCAGGGGAAAATCTGGCGCTTTGCATCAAAATAACCTCCATGGGTAGATTCAGCCCAAAGCCGCGAAAACCCAAAGATTGACATGATGGTGCCCCTAAACGGACACTGGCGACCTGTTGACTGGCGTCTTAAGTGGTGACGTTTTGGGTAAGGCTTTTGATGGACGACGCTGACATCTTTCGGCAAGACACCGCCCCGCGCTTTGGGATGGGCCGAGATATGCTTGCGCGCCATCGGCGGGGGCTGCTGCGGCTTCCCGTTGTGCCGGCCGCCAAAACGGCAGCCGCTTATGAGGCCAGAGGCGCGGTAGATCGCGGGCTTTGGTCTTCGCTGTATCCCTGTCGTGTCGCGCTGAAAGCTGGTCTGCTCCGGTTTTGTGGCGCGCTTGTGCAGGGCTCTGGCACGGTGAAGGCGCAGCTTTGGTCTGGATCAGTTCGATCAGCGGCAGCGGATGCGGGGGCATCCGTTGGGCGTTGTCTGACCAGACTTTCGCCTGCGATCTACCGCGCTTTTTCGTGTGTACGGAGGGCCTTTGCGCCCTCTCAACCCTGTATAGATGAGCTGCCAAGCTATGCGTCATATTCCAATGCTTGCCCTTTGCGTCCTGACGGCCTGTATGCCCGCCCCGACGGCACAGGTGTCCAAAAGCTATTCCGAAGACAATACCAGCAGTATCGCCTTTGGCGCGATGCAAGACTTTGGCGGCGGACCGCGACCCTATAAATCGCGCCCGAATGCCGAAATCGCGCGCGATTTTCTGGATCTGGAGTTCCGGATGGAAAGCGGGCGTGCAAATCCCAATCTCAGCCGCTTTGAGGGGCCGATTTCGGTCAAGCTACAAGGGGCGGTGCCTGCCACTGCGCCTGCCGAGATGGGGCGGGTGCTGAACCGGCTGCGCAATGAGGCGGGGTTAGAGGTCAGCTTTGCTGCACCCGGGGCCAGCGCCTCGGTGACGATCGAGTTTCTGCCGCGGACCGAGATGCGGCGGGTGGTGCCGATGGCGGCCTGTTTTACTGTGCCGCGGGTGCAATCTTGGGCCGAATATCAAGCCGAACGGCGCGGACCAAAGCTGGATTGGACCACCGTCACCCGCCGCGACCATGTCTCGATCTTCATCCCCTCAGACGCCGCCCCGCAAGAGCTGCGCGATTGTCTGAACGAGGAAACTGCACAATCCATGGGCCCGCTGAACGATCTGTATCGGCTGCCCGATTCAATTTTTAATGACGACAATTTCAACTCGGTGCTGACCAACTTTGACATGCTGATCCTGCGGCTGCATTACGCGCCCGAATTGCGCAGCGGCATGAATGAGGCCGAGGTCGCCAAGTATCTGCCGGCGCTGCTGGACCGCTATAACCCAGCCGGAGCCTATGCGGGCAAACATATCGGCGATATTGCCCCGCGTGTCTGGATCGCGCAGGTCGAGGCCGCCTTTGGCCCGCGTGGCACCGCCAATCAACGGCTTTCGGCAGCCGATCAAATGGTCAGCATCGCCATGGCGCAGGGCTGGCGCGACAACCGGCTGGCCTTTAGTCTTTATGCCAAGGGCCGCTCGCTTGCCACCAGCCAGCCTGCGACGGCGGTGCAGGTGCTGCGCCAAGCCGCGCAGATCTATCGCAGCCTTCCCAATGCGCAGGTGCATCTGGCCCATGTCGATATGCAGCTTGCCGCCATCGCCTTGACCTCTGGGCAGAATGCCACCGCCATAGCCTTTGCCGACCGTGCGATTCCGGTGGTACAAGCGGCTGAAAATGCGTCACTTTTGGCAACCTTGATGCTGATCAAGGCCGAGGCGCTGGAAAACACCGGCGAAGTGGCGCAAGCGCGGGCGCTGCGTCTCGACAGTCTGGGCTGGGCGCGCTATGGCTTTGGCTCGGATCAGCAGGTGCGGGCTCGGATGGCGGAAATCGCCTCTCTGGGCGCACGCGGCGCGCGCGGGTAGGTGTGAAAGCCCTGCCCTAGACATAAGGGGCAGGGTTTTGATCGTCATCGGCGGCTTTTTTCTGGGGGCAGTTTTTGGCGCTGTCTTGGCGCTTCGGCGCGGCGGGCGCAAATTGGATGCGCTGCAATATGGCGCGGGATTTGCGATTTTCTTCACGCTGATCGGACTATTTTTGACGATCTTTTTGGAACGCATGCTGTAAGAGGCCAAGATGTTCCTGCCCTTCTTTCAAGCCATGCGGCAAGAGGGCGTACCCGTCAGCCTGCGCGAATTCCTGGTGTTCATGGAAGCTCTGGCCGCAGGGCTTGTGACCTACGACCCCGAAGGGTTTTACTACCTTGCCCGCGCGCTGATGGTGAAAGACGAGCGTCACATCGACCGCTTTGACCGCGCCTTTGCCCAAAGCTTTCAGGGGCTTGAGGCGATCTCGCCCGCCGAGGTGTTGCAGGCCTTAGATTTGCCCGCAGAATGGCTGGAAAAGCTGGCCGAAAAGCATCTAACTGCCGAGGAGCGCGCCGCAATTTCGGCTTTGGGCGGCTTTGAGGCGCTGATGCAAACCCTCAAAGACCGGCTGGCCGAGCAAAAGGCGCGCCATCAAGGCGGCAGCAAGTGGATCGGCACCGCTGGCACCTCGCCCTTTGGCGCTTATGGCTATAACCCGGAAGGCGTGCGGATTGGCCAAGATCAAAGCCGCCATCAGCGCGCGGTTAAGGTCTGGGACAAGCGCGAATTTCGCAATCTGGACGACCGCGCCGAGCTTAGCAGCCGCTCGATCAAAGTGGCGCTGCGGCGCTTGCGCAAATGGGCGCGCGATGGGGCCAGCGAGGAACTGGATCTGGACGGCACCATCCGCGCCACCGCCCAGCAAGGCTGGCTGGATGTGCAGCTGCGCCCTGAACGCAGAAATGCGGTCAAGGTACTGATCTTCTTTGATATTGGCGGCTCGATGGACCCCTATATCACCCTGATGGAAGAGCTGTTTTCCGCCGCGCGCGCCGAGTTCAAACATCTGGTGCCGTTTTATTTTCACAACTGCCTTTACGAAGGCGTTTGGCGCGACAACGCGCGGCGCTGGGATGATCAGACGCCCACTTGGGACGTTTTGCGCAGCTATGGCACCGATTACAAAGCGATATTTGTCGGCGATGCCTCGATGAGCCCCTATGAGGTTTTACACCCCGGTGGCGCCAATGAACATTGGAACGCCGAGGCCGGTCAAGTCTGGTTGCAGCGCGCCTGTGCGCAATGGCCCAACCATCTGTGGATCAACCCCGTGCCGCAAGCGCATTGGGGCTACACCCAGTCCATCCGCCTGATCAGCCAGATCTTTGAAGGCCGCATGGTGCCGATGACCTTGGAAGGCCTGTCGACTGGCATAAAGGCGTTACGTTGATGCGCAGGCTTTGGCGGCATCATCCCTATCTGGTGGCAAGCTTTGTTCTGGCCACGGTGCTGACGCTGTTTTTTGCGGGCAGGCTGGTGCGGCAAACTCTCTATTGGTCGGACCCCGCGCATCACCAAGAACAGCTGCAAGGCTGGATGACGCTGGGCTATGTCGCGAAATCCTGGCACCTGCCCGCAGCCGAAATCGCGGCGGCTCTGGGCATAGACCCCAGCCAGCACCCGCAGCCCCTGTCCGAAATCGCAAAAGCGCGCGGGATCCCCGAGGCGCAGCTGATCGGCGCGGTTCAGGCCGCCATCGCCGATTTTGCGGCAAAGGCGCCCTAGCATGACCGAATGGCTTTTGGCCTTGGTGCCGACCTATGGGCTGTGGCTTTTGGCGGCGGGCACCTTCCTGTCTTGCCTTGCGCTGCCGATCCCGGCCTCGATCCTGATGCTGACGGCGGGGGGGTTTGTCGCGGCGGGGGATTTGGCGCTGCTGCCCAGCCTTGCGGCTGCGGCCACGGGCGGGATTGCGGGCGATCAGCTGGGGTTTTGGATCGGGCGCAGGTTTGGCGCGCCGCTGTTGGCGCGTATGCAGCGCAACCCCGCGCGGGCGCATCTGCTGGCGCGCGCCGTCGAGGTCTTGGAAAAGCGCGGGCTTCAGGGCGTGTTTTTGTCGCGCTGGCTGTTCAGCCCCTTGGGGCCTTGGGTCAATCTGACGGCGGGCAGCGCGGGCTATGACTGGCGCCGCTTTAGCCTTGCGGGGGGGACCGGCGAGGCGGTTTGGGCGGGGCTTTATATAGGCTTTGGCTACGGCTTTGCCGGCAATATCGAGGCTGCGACCGAGATGCTGGGCTCTGTTCTGGGGCTTTTGGCTGCGGGCACGGTGATGATCGGCCTTGCGATTTGGCTGCGACATTTGCACCACAGCCACCGGCCTTAAGTTGCAATCGCGCCGCCCTGCCCCATATCATGGGTTATGATAAAGTTCCTGCCTCTTTTGCTTGGCCTTGCTTATGGCTACGTCATGCTGCGCTTTTCGGCTGCGCAAAGCAGTAAGGCTCTGAAAGCGCAAAGCCAACCAATGCGTGACGCTGACTTGCAGGCGCTGGTAGACCGTCTGGCACAGGCGCTTGAACTGCCGGCGATTGGCGTCAATATCTATGAGATTGCGGCGGTGAACGGGCTTGCGGCGCATGACGGGCAAATCTATCTGACGCGCGGCTTTTTGCAGCGCCGCGAGAGGGGCGAGGTCAGCAATGAAGAGCTGGCTGCGGTGATTGCGCATGAATTGGGTCATGTGGCTCTGGGCCATTCGCGGCGGCGGATGGTGGATTTTTCGGGGCAAAACGCGGTGTTCATGATGCTGTCGACCCTGCTCAACCGGTTCTTGCCGGGCATTGGCGTGCTGCTGGCGCGCGGGATTTCCTCGGTGCTGATGGCGCGGCTGTCGCGGCGCGACGAGTTCGAAGCCGATGCCTATGCCAGCGCTTTGCTGGTCAAGGCCGGCATCGGCATCGGGCCGCAAATCTCGTTGTTTCAGAAATTGGGGCGGCTGACGGGGTCGGATGGATCAAGCGTGCCGGCTTGGGTGCGCAGCCATCCCAAGACCGATGAGCGCATCGCAGCGATTCAGGCGCGTGCCGCGCGCTGGCAGATCTAGGCGGCCATCGCCTTGGCCAGTTTCGGCAATTGCGCGCGCTTTAGCAGAGATTTCAGCGGGATCGGATTGCCCGCCAGACGTTCGGCGGTGGCGTGGACGCGGCACACCACGCCCGCGACCGCCTCGGGGTGAAACGACCACAGCTGCCACAACAGGCTGTCAGGATCGCGCCGCTCGATCCCGTCTTCGGCCAAGACATGGCGCGGAAAATCCTTGGCGTTGAAGGTGACGATGCAATCGGCATGGCCCGCAATCGCCACCGCCAGCACATGCAGATCGTTGTCATCCGGCAGATGCAGCCGCGCTTCGATGCTGGGCTGATCGCGGATTTGGCCGCGCGGAAAGGCGGCGCGGAACAGCAGCGCCTCACCCTCCGCCTCGGCTTGGGCAAGCGCGCCCAGCTTGGCGGTGGCTCTGGTCCATTCGCGCAAGATGCGGTCAGACCAGAGCGGCTCGTATAGGCCAAGCGCCGCAACCCCTGTCAGGATTTCACGCAGCACGGTGGGATAGATCACGCAGGCGTCAAGGACGGCCTTCATCAATCCAGCCGGAACACGAGCGATTTGAGGTAGCCGGTTTCGGCAAGCTGCGGCAGCATCGGATGATCTGGGCCCGCAAAGCCCGTGTGCAACAACTGCCCACGCCGCCCGCCGCGGCCAATGCCGCGCCCGCAAGCGTTGCGGAAAGACGACAGATCCGCCGCATGGCTGCAAGAACAGAGCACAAGATAGCCCCCCGGTGCCACCAAAGGCGCTGCCAGCCGCGCGATGCGTTCATAGGCGCGCAGGCCCGCTTCTAGTGCTGGTTTTGCAGGCGCAAAGGCTGGCGGATCGCAGATCACCACCTCAAAGGCGGCACCTTCGGCCCCCAAAGCCTCAAGGGCTGCAAAGGCGTCGCCTTGGCGGGTGCTGAAACGATCGGCAAAACCAGAGGCCAGCGCGCCCTGTTCAGCCAAGGCCAAAGCGGCGGCAGAGGCATCGACCGCCAAGGTCGAAGCCGCACCACCGGCAAGGGCTGCAAGCCCAAAGCCGCCAACATGGGCAAAGACATCCAACACCCGCGCGCCGCGTGCAAGGCTGGCTGCAAAGGCATGATTGGGGCGCTGATCAAAGAACAGGCCGGTTTTTTGCCCGCCTGTGACATCTGCGAAATAGGTGGCGCCGTTCATCGGCACCGCAATCGGGCCTGCAACAGCGCCGGTCAGCACCAAGGTTTCCTCGGGCAGACCTTCCAGCCCGCGCGAGCGGCCCGTGCCGTTTTTGACAACCGTTGTCACCCCTGTCACCGCGATCAAGGCGGCGACCAGATCGGCCAGATGCGCCTCGGCCCAAGCGGCGTTGGGCTGCACCACAGCAACATCGCCAAAGCGGTCGATCACAATGCCCGGCAGACCGTCAGATTCCGCATGCACCAACCGATAGAAGGGCTGGGCATAAAGCCGCGCGCGCAGATCCAGCGCCCGCGACAGCCGCGCTTCAAACCAGCTTTGGTCGATCACGGCCTCGGGGTTACGATCCAGCATGCGGGCGATGATCTTGGAATTGGTGTTAACGGTCACCAAGCCCAGATCACGACGCTCGCCGTCTTGCAAAATCGCCAGCGCACCCGGCGCAAGACCCTGCGTACGGCGGTCAGTGACCAGCTCGTCTGCATAGACCCAAGGAAAGCCGTGGCGGATCGCGCGGGCTTCGGCCTTTGGTTTCAGGCGAACAACGGGATGGTTGCGCGAAACCTGTTCGGCAGCCTCTTCAGCGGGGGAGTGCGAGATGGGGGATGTCATAGCCTCCTCCCTTACTGTGTTCCGAGGCGGCTGGAAAGAGGTCTTGGTTTAACGCAGTGCCGAGGCGCGCAGGCTGGTGCTGTCAAGCTGTGCAGACATCACCAAATCTGGCGGCATCGCCACCACCGCCGAAAGCTCGCGCCGCGCTACCTCGGCCAGACGCTCGGTCACCACGACCTTTTGCGTTCGCCCTGCGGCATCCTCGGCCAGCGCCTTAGCGCCGCCTGCGGCATGGGTGTCGGCCACAATCAGCCGTGGCGGTTGCAAAAGCGCGCCTGTTTGCGCATCGCGCAGGCTCATCAGAAAATGCATGTTATGGATACCGCCAACGGTAAAGCGCGCCTTTTCGGTCACCGCGTGAAAGCTCGTCACTTCGATATCCACCACCACCTGAGGGCCTTTGCGCATCATCGAGGTGCCGCGCGCAAAGGCGGTCTCGAAAATCGATTTGATTTGCGCATAGCGGTCGCCGGGCGGATCACCGCGCCAGACGATGTCTGCGTTAGGCAGCAAGCTATTGGCCTCCGAGACCCTAAGGCTGCTGGGCACTACGACATTTACCGCAACCACATCATATTGCGATTGCAGAACAGTCAGGCCGCGCGGGGCTTCGGCTTTGGCCAGCGTGGGCACTTCTGCTTGCAGAAAATGCGCCGCACGCGTGGTTTGTGGCGGGGCCGCACAGCCCGCAAGCCCCAAAACCACCAATGCGACCACCGTTCTAACTGCTGACATCTTTTCGCCTCTCAAGCCGCGCCTTGCGGATCTGACGCCGTTTTGCGCTGCAAATATGGCAAGAATTTGCGTTAACTGTTGCAACACTAAGGAAGCCGCCCCCACAGACTGCACGATACCTCGTCGTTACCCTCTGTGGCGGATTTTTTGCGATTTCGCCGCCGCGCGGGTTGTTAGCGCTAACGGCATCTGCTAGATTTGTGTCATCCGTCAGATCGAGGCTCTTATGTCGCTTAACTCCACCATCGACCGTGTCACTGATCGCATCCGCGAACGCTCGCTTGCGACGCGAGGGCGCTATCTTGCCCAGATCGGTGCGGCCGTGCAGGCAGGCCCAGTGCGCGCGCACCTTAGTTGTGGCAACCAAGCCCATGCCTATGCCGCGATGGTCGAGGATAAGGCCGAATTGGCCAGCGTACGCGCGCCCAATATTGGCATTGTCACCGCCTATAATGACATGCTTTCGGCGCATCAGCCCTATGAGGATTACCCAAAAATTATCCGCGAGGCCGCCCGGCGCGCTGGCGCCACGGCGCAGGTGGCGGGCGGTGTGCCTGCGATGTGCGATGGGGTGACGCAAGGTCAGCCGGGGATGGAGCTGTCGCTGTTCTCGCGCGATGTGATTGCGCTGGCGGCGGGGGTGGCGCTGAGCCACAACGCCTTTGACTCGGCGATCTTTCTAGGCGTTTGCGACAAGATCGTGCCCGGCCTTGTGATGGCCGCCGCCACCTTTGGCCATATTCCTGCGGTCTTTGTGCCTGCGGGACCGATGACCTCGGGGATTCCAAACGATGAAAAATCAAAGGTGCGCAATGCCTTTGCCGAAGGCAAAGCCACACGCGCCGAGCTGATGGCGGCCGAGATGGCCTCGTATCATGGCATTGGCACCTGCACCTTTTACGGCACCGCCAATACCAACCAGATGCTGATGGAATTCATGGGCCTGCATCTGCCCGGCGCGTCTTTTGTCAACCCAGACACCCCCTTGCGCGCGGCCCTCACCTCGGCTGCGGTGGAACGCGCCGCAAGCATGACGGCGCTTGGCAATGACTTCCGCCCAGCGGGCGAGATTTTGGACGAGCGCGCCTATGTCAACGGGCTGGTTGGTCTTATGGCGACGGGCGGCTCAACCAATCTGGTGCTGCACCTGCCTGCGATGGCGCGGGCCTCGGGCATCTTGCTGGATCTGGCCGATTTTGATGACATCAGCCAAGCGGTGCCGCTGATGGCCAAGGTCTATCCAAACGGTCTGGCCGATGTGAACCATTTTCATGCCGCGGGCGGTCTGGGCTATATGATCGGTCAATTGCTAGAGGCTGGGCTGATGCACGCGGATGCAAAATCGGTGATGGGCGAGTCGATTGCCAGCTATAGCCGCGAGCCAAAGCTGGTCGAGGGGCGTTTGTCTTGGCAAGACGGGCCGAAAGCCTCGTTGAACGACCGGATTTTGCGCCCTGCGGCTGATCCGTTCCAACCCACCGGCGGCTTGCGGCAGTTGTCGGGCAACCTTGGGCGCGGCGTGATCAAGGTTTCGGCCGTGGCCCCTGAACGTCATATCATCGAGGCGCCTTGCCGGATTTTCCACGACCAAAACGATGTGAAGGCGGCGTTCAAGGCTGGCGAGATCACAACGGACACCGTGGTTGTGGTGCGGTTTCAAGGCCCAAGCGCCAATGGCATGCCCGAATTGCATTCGCTGACGCCCTCGCTGACGATTTTGCAAGACCGTGGATTGAAGATGGCGCTGGTGACTGATGGGCGGATGTCGGGGGCCTCGGGCAAGGTGCCTGCGGCGATCCATGTCTCGCCAGAGGCTGCCAAGGGTGGTCCCTTGGCGCGGTTGCGTGATGGCGACATCGTGCGTTTGGATGCGGTGGCAGGCACGCTGACCTGTCTTGCGCCCGATTTTGACAGCCGCACGCCGATCACCGCTGATCTGTCGGCCAATGCACACGGCCTTGGCCGCGAACTGTTCGAGGCGTTCCGGCGCAATGTCGGCACCTCGGAAACCGGTGCGGCGGTGGTGCTTTAGCCAAACCATCCGTGCATTGCCGCGCAAAACGCTTTAGCTGCGCCGCAATATCCCGTTTACAGACCCCATTTTGGGGAAGGAGATTTTGATGACCCCTGCTGAACAATCCCGCCTAGCCGCTGAAATCTGCGGTCTTGCCCCCGTGGTACCGGTGCTGGTGATCGACGATATCGCCCATGCCCGCCCGCTTGCGCAGGCCTTGGTGCAGGGCGGTCTGCCTGCTTTAGAAGTCACGCTGCGCACACCTTGCGCGCTGGATGCGATCCGGGTGATGGCCGAGGTTGAGGGCGGTGTTGTCGGCGCAGGCACCTTGCTGACGCCTGCGGATGTGAAAGCGGCCAAGGCGGCTGGTGCGAAATTCGGCGTCTCGCCCGGGGCGACGCAGCGGCTGTTGGACGCTTGTGCGGAATACGATCTGCCCTTGCTGCCGGGCGCAGTCACCGCCTCTGAAGTCATGGCGCTGTTGGAAATGGGCTATACGGTGCAGAAATTCTTCCCAGCCGAGCAATCGGGGGGCGCTGCTTTTCTGAAATCGCTTGGCGCGCCGATCCCGCAGGTGTCGTTCTGCCCGACCGGCGGCATCAGCCTGAAAAATGCCCGCGATTATCTGGGGTCACAGATTATCCTCTGCGTCGGCGCC
>OCOY01000014.1_pt1 | contig 57102 bp, 52 predicted proteins | sample 1494131 | NCBI WGS metagenome assembly OCOY01 (sample SAMEA3275523, study PRJEB22092) | marine metagenome | biome: ENVO:00000039; feature: ENVO:00002042; material: ENVO:00002010 | collected 2014-06-21T17:05:00+00 | depth 1 m | reverse complement strand
GGCGCCGTGCTGCTGGGGATTTGCGAACCGCAGATGACCGGCATCGGTGGCGATTGCTTTGTGCTGCTGAAACCTGCGGGCACGGAAAATATTCTGGCGCTGAACGGCTCGGGCCGCGCGCCAAGCGCAAGCTCGGCTGCCGAGATGCGCGCGCGCGGGCTGAATGCGATCCCCCTGCGCGGGGTTGAACCTGTCACCGTGCCGGGGGCGGTCGATGCCTTTTGTCGGCTGTCTGACGATTGGGGCAAACTGGGGCTGGACCGCTGCCTTGCCCCCGCGATTCGCTATGCCGAAGAGGGTGTGCCCGTGGCACCGCGTGTCGCCTATGACTGGGCCGAAGACGCCAAGGACCTGATCGGCGATGCGCGCAAATTCTATCTGCTGGATGGGCAAGTGCCGCGCGCGGGCCAAATCTTTCGCGCCCCCGGTCAGGCCGAAGTGCTGCGCCGCATCGCCGCCCAAGGCCGCGCCGGTTTTTACGAGGGCGAGGTGGCCGAAGATATGGTCAGCTCGCTGCAAGCGCTTGGCGGCAAACACACTTTGGCCGATTTCGCCGCCACCTCTGCCACCTATACCGACCCAATCTCTGGCCCCTATAAGGGCATCGAGCTGGTCGAGCATCCGCCAAATGGCCAAGGTGCGACCGCGATTTTGATGCTGAACATCCTGTCGCATTTCGACATCGCCGCGATGGACCCCTTCGGCAGCCAGCGCGCCCATATCGAAGCCGAGGCGGCCAAGCTTGCCTATGACGCGCGCAACCGCTTTTTGGCCGAAACCGCGCCGCGGATCGACCATATGTTGTCGCCCGACACGGCCGCGAAACTCGCAGCCCTGATCGACCCGAAACGCGCGATGGGCTCGGCCGCGCCGCTGACCGAAGCGGTGCATAAAGACACCATCTATATCACCGTGGTGGACCGCGACCGCATGGCGGTTTCGCTGATCTATTCGATCTTTTGGGGCTTTGGCGCCGGCACGGCTTCGCGCAAGTTTGGCATAAACTTTCAAAACCGTGGCGCAGGCTTTACCCTGCTGGAAGGCCACCCCAACGAGCTTGGCGGCGGCAAACGCCCAATGCATACGATCATTCCCGGCATGCTGCGCAAAAATGGTAAGGTTATCATGCCCTTTGGCGTGATGGGCGGGGCCTATCAGCCCAATGGCCACGCGCGCTTTGTCAGCAATATGGTCGATTTTGGGCTGGACGCGCAGGCCGCGATCGACGCACCGCGCAGCTTTTCTGGCGCCGAGGGCATGCTTGTGGAAACCGGCTATACGCCGCAGGTTCTGGCCGAACTTGCGGCGATGGGCCACGAGGCGCAATCCGCGCCAGACCCGATTGGCGGCGCGCAAGCGATCTTGATTGACGACACAGGTGTGCTTATTGGGGCCTCTGATCCGCGCAAAGACGGCTGCGCTTTGGGGTATTGAATGCAAGACATCGTCAAGGCAATCCGGTCGCTGACCGAAGGCGAAACCGACAGCGTGGCGCTGATGGCGACGGTGGCCTGCGAAGTGCATCACGCCATGCCGCAGGCCGATTGGACGGGGTTTTACCGCGTCGTCGCGCCCGAGCTGTTGAAAATCGGCCCCTATCAAGGCGGCCACGGCTGCCTTGTCATCCCGTTTTCACGCGGGGTTTGTGGCGCCTGCGCACGCACGGGTGCGGTGCAGAACGTGCCCGATGTCGATGCCTTTCCGGGCCATATCGCCTGCGCCTCCTCGACACGATCCGAGCTGGTGCTGCCAGTTTTCAACGGCGCGGGGCGGCTGTTGGCGGTGTTTGACATCGACAGCGACACCCCCGCCGCCTTTTCCAAGGCCGATGAGGATTGGCTGGTGCCGCTGCTGGCCGACGTGTTCCGGCACGCGGAATGACCTGCGCCGTCAAGCCCTAACATGTGGCAAACGCTGACGCATTTCCCGCTCCAGCCCTATTTCGCCTTTCTGGCGGGGGGGATTTTGCTGAACCTGACACCGGGGCAGGATGTGCTGTTTGCCACTGCCTCGGGCGTCAAAGGCGGGCCGCGGGCGGGGGTGATGGCGGGGCTGGGCGTGGGCTTGGGCGCGCTGTGGCATGTGGCGCTTGCGGCACTTGGGTTGTCGGCCTTGATTGCAGCCCATGCCGGCGCGCTGCTGGCGCTGAAATACGCAGGGGCGGCCTATCTGCTTTATATCGCTTGGAAATCTTGGAACGATACGGGCGCGGCGGGGCACAGCAAAACCGCCACCTCGGGCTGGGATGCCCTGCGCAAAGGCGCTTTGACCAATGCGCTGAACCCCAAGCCGATTTTGTTCATGCTGGCGTTTTTGCCGCAATTTATTCAGCCGCAGATTGGCCCCGCTTGGCAGCAGATTCTGCTGTTGGGCCTGACCTTTGGTCTGACCGGCACCCTTATCACTGCCGGATATGGCTATTTGGCAGGGCGAGCTGGCCATGCTATCGGGGCACGGATGGGCGTTTTGAACAAGGGCGCCGCAGTGCTGTTCGCGGGCCTTGCCGCCCGCCTTATTCTAGAGGATTAGCAGATGGCCAGGATCACCCTTTTGGACGGCGGCATGGGTCAAGAGCTGGTCGCGCGCTCGGGCGATGCGCCAACGCCGCTTTGGGCGACGCGCGTGATGATTGATCATCCCGGTTTGGTCAAAGCGATCCACGACGATTATTTCGACGCAGGCGCTTCGGTTGCGACCACCAACACCTATAATATTCTGCACGATCGGCTGGAAGGCGTCGGCCTTGACGCGCTGTTTCACGCGCTGCACCTGCGCGCGCTGGCCGAAGCACATGAGGCCCGCGCGCGCGCTGGACGCGGCCTGATTGCAGGTTCGATGGGGCCCTTGGGCGAAAGCTATCGCCCCGATCTGACGCCAGATGTTGCGGTTTCCGCGCCGATCTATGCTGAAAAGGCGCGGATTTTGGCGTCGCATGTCGATGTGATCCTGCTGGAAACCATGTCCTCGCTCGGGCTGGCCGAAGGCGCGCTAAAGGGCGCGCAGGCGGCGGGCAAGCCTGTCTGGCTTTCGGTTTCGGTGCATGACCGCGACGGCAGCAAATTGCGCTCGGGCGAGCCTGTCTCGGCGCTGCGCGATCTGGTGGCCGCCTATCCAACCGCCGCCGTTCTGGCCAATTGCTCGATGCCCGAAGCGATGGCCGAGGCGATGCGCGCGCTTGCGCCAATTGGCCTGCCCTTTGGCGCCTATGCCAACGGCTTTTCCGAGATTTCAAGCCTGCCGCTGCCCGACGCGGTGGCTGCCCCCGACTATACCCACCGCCACGATCTGACACCCGAGAGATACACCGCCTTTGTGATGCAATGGATTGATCTGGGCGCCAGCATCGTCGGCGGCTGTTGCGAGGTTGGCCCCGCCCATATCCGCCATCTGGCAGCCGCCCTGCGCGCTGCGGGCCACGACATCGCATGATCCCGGACTTTGTCTACAACCCGCCCGACGTGCCTTTGGACATTCTGTATCAGGACGACCAGATCATCGTGGTGAACAAACCCGCTGGGCTTTTGTCGGTGCCGGGCAAGCTTGCGGGGCGGTCCGATTGCTTGGTCTCGCGATTGCAAGCCGAGCTTTGGGATACGCTTTTGGTGCATCGGCTGGATTGCGACACCTCGGGCGTGATGATCTTTGCGCGCACCAAACAGGCACAGGGGTTTCTGGGGCAAGAGTTTGAAAAGCGGCGCGCGAAAAAGACCTATGTCGCGCGGGTCTGGGGGCAGCTGACCCCCGACGAAGGCCATATCGACCTGCCGCTTTGCACCGATTGGCCCAACCGCCCGCGCCAGATGGTCGATTTTGACAACGGCCGGCCGGCGCAGACCGATTGGCAAGTGATCGCGCGCGATGCCACAACCACCCGCGTGCGGCTGTTCCCGCTGACCGGGCGCAGCCATCAGTTGCGGGTGCATATGCTGGCGCAGGGCTGTCCGATTTTGGGCGATCCGATCTATGCCAAGGGCGAGGCTTTGGCCTTTCCCCGCCTGATGCTGCATGCCGAAACCCTGTCGCTGCACCACCCGACCTCTGGCGAAATGGTCAGTTTTACCGCGCCCTGTGCCTTTTAAAGTGACAGAGGCCGCAATCGGCTTCACATTGCTTTAATGTATTTGCGCCTAAATCAGGTGCAGAGCTATTCAAGGACGCGCCCTTTGATCCGCACGTTTTTTCAAGCCCGCTATCTGCCGCTGACCGCAAGCGCGGTGCTGATGGCGGTGTTTTATGGGCTGGGGCGACTTTGGCCCTATTCTGTGGTTGCCTTTGACACGCTGGCGCTGATTGCAGCGGCAGTGACCGTTTTGGGCGTTTACGATCTGTTTCAAACCCGCCACGCAATTTTGCGCAACTACCCGATCACAGCGCATCTGCGGTTTCTGCTGGAAACCATCCGCCCCGAAATGCGGCAATATTTCTTCGAGGGGGAAAAAGACGGCCTGCCCTTCCCCCGCGACAAACGCGCGATTGTCTATCAGCGCGCCAAAAAAGACCTTGATAAACGCCCCTTTGGCACCTTGTTGAACGTCTATCAGGATCAATATGAATGGCTGCATCATTCGATGTCGCCCGCCCCGCTGCCCCGCGTCGAAGATATGCGCTTGACCATTGGCCAAGGGCCGCAGGCCTATTCGGCCTCTTTGCTGAACATCTCGGCGATGAGCTTTGGCGCGCTTTCGGCCAATGCCATTCGCGCGCTGAACAAAGGCGCACGCAACGGTGGTTTTTACCATGATACTGGGGAAGGCGGCATCTCGCCCTATCACCGCGAATTTGGCGGCGATCTGGTCTGGCAATTGGCCTCGGGCTATTTTGGCGCAAGGCGGGCCGATGGCGGTTTTGATCCGCAGCTGTTTGCGGCGGCCGCACAAGATCCCCAGATTAAGATGCTGGAACTGAAGCTCAGTCAGGGCGCAAAACCCGGGCATGGTGGCGTGCTGCCTGCGGCGAAAATCACGCCCGAAATCGCGGCGATTCGCGGCATTCCGATGGGGCAAGACTGCGTCTCGCCCGCCAGCCATTCTGAATTTTCCACCCCGATTGGGCTGTTGGAATTTGTCGCCCAGATGCGCGCGCTTTCAGGCGGCAAACCGACGGGGATTAAGCTCTGTTTGGGTCATAAATGGGAGTTTATGGCGATTTGCAAAGCCATGGTTGAAACCGGAATCACACCGGACTTTTTGGTCATAGATGGCAAGGAAGGCGGCACAGGCGCGGCCCCCTTGGAATTTATGGACCATGTCGGCATGCCGCTGCGTGATGGCCTTAGCTTTGCCCATAACGCGCTGATCGGCTGCAATCTGCGCGACAGGGTCAAAATCGGCGCTGCCGGCAAGGTCACCTCGGCCTTTGACATCGCCCGCCTCATGGCTTTGGGCGCCGATTGGGCCAATGCTGCGCGCGGCTTTATGTTTGCTGTGGGCTGCATTCAGGCACAGTCTTGTCACACCGGGCGCTGCCCCACGGGCGTCACTTCGCAAGACCCGCTGCGCCAGCGCGCGATTGTGGTGCCCGACAAGGCCGAACGCGTCGCAAATTTCCATCACAACACCCTGCACGCCTTGGCGGAATTGGTGGCCGCGGCGGGTCTTGCGCATCCCGCAGACCTGCGACCACACCACTTTCAGCGCCGCAGTTCGTCTGACCAAGTGATCTCTTTTGCAAAACAATATGAACAGTTGACCACCGGCCAATTGCTTGATGACGCGCAATCCGCGCCGCTGTTCCGCGAGGCTTGGGCGCTGTCATCTGCCACAAGTTTTGCGCGCCAAGGCTAAGGCGCAGACCGACTAAACCGATAAAAAAGGCCCCGATCTCTCGGGGCCTTTGGCTTATTCTGCGGCGGAATCCCAACCCGAAATCGCCTTGACCTCAAGGAATTCTTCCAACCCCCAATGCCCGCCTTCGCGTGCCCGACCCGAGGATTTCACCCCGCCAAAGGGCGCACCCGCGCCGCGCGACTTGCCGTTCATCTCGACCATGCCGGATTTCAACTGCCGCGCCATCCGATTGCGCAGTGCGCCGTCTTGGGTCTGCACATAATTGGTCAAACCATAGGGCGTGTCATTGGCGATACGCACCGCGTCGGCTTCGGTGTCAAAGGGGATGATCGACAAAACCGGGCCAAAGATCTCCTCGCGCTCGATGGTCATGCCGGGCACCACATCGGCGAAAACCGTCGGCTTGACGTAAAAGCCGCGGTTAAAGCCCTCGGGCAGGCCAGGGCCGCCGGCGACCAGACGCGCGCCTTCGTCGATGCCTTTTTGGATATAGCCTTGGATTTGATCCCATTGGCGTTTGTTCACCACCGGCCCGATATGCCCGCCCGCGTCATGGGCAGAGCCGACCTTGATGCTATCAGCGATCCGCGCCGCAGTTTCGACCGCTTGGTCATAGATCGGGCGCTGCACCAGCATGCGGCTGGGCGCATTGCAGGACTGGCCGGTGTTGTTCATCATATGGCGCACGCCGCGTTCAACGGCGCGGTCATCGGCATCGGCAAAGATCACATTTGCACCCTTGCCGCCCAGTTCCAGCGTCACCCGTTTCAGGGTTTCAGCGGCGGCTTTGGAAATCGCCCGCCCCGCGCGGGTTGATCCGGTAAAGGAGATCATCTCGACATCAGGATGCGCCGAAAGCACCGAACCCACGCCCGCGCCATCGCCGTTAACAAGGTTGAACACCCCCGCAGGCAGGCCCGCGTCATGGCAGAATTCGGCAAACAGCATCGCATCCAAGGGGCTTTCCTCGGAGGGTTTCAGCACACAGGTGCAGCCCGCAAGGATCGCCGGAATAGCCTTGAGCGCGATCTGGTTCATCGGCCAATTCCACGGCGTGATCAGCCCAACGACGCCAATCGGCTCCAGCGCGATCCGGTCGTTTGGCGCATGCGGACCAAGCGGGCGGATCCATTGCATCGCGTCAAAGGCGGTCAGGAAATTGGTGGCATGCCAGGGCAGGCAAGGCGCTTGATCGTCGCGCGCCATGTCAATCGGCGCCCCCATTTCAATCGCGATGGCATGGGCCAATTCTTCCAAGCGCAACTCGTATTGCTGCAGGATTTTCACCACGGCTTCGCGGCGCACCGCGGGCGGGGTTGCTGCCCAAGCCGGAAAAGCCGCCTTGGCGGCGGCGACGGCTGCATTGGTATCGGCCTCGGACCCAAGCGAGATGATCGCGCAAGGCTCTTCGGTGGAAGGATCAATCACCGCATAATCTTGCGGGGTTACCGGGGCTACCCATTCGCCATTAATATAGAATTCGCGCTTGGTGATCATAGCAGGCTCCTTAATTTGATCATATCATGACAGCAGGTAAGACCTCTCGCAAGGTTTGCAACGACATGCCATGTCGCGAAGCCGGCTTTGGGCGGATATTCCCTGATAAAACCCAAAGACAGGCCGATTTCCTTTCTTGCGGCATATCCGCACGCATCACTGGAACTTCGTTTCGGAATGGTTAGATAGAACCCATCACAGACAACAGGAGACATCATGTCGATCCGCATCAATGACACCGCCCCCGACTTCACCGCAGAGTCCACCGCAGGCACCATCCATTTCCACGAATGGCTGGCCGACAGCTATGCGATCATCTTCAGCCACCCGCGCGATTTCACCCCGGTTTGCACCACTGAATTTGGCGCCGTGGCCCAGCTGGCCGCCGAATGGAGCAAGCGCAACACCAAGGTCATCGGCGTGTCGGTCGATTCGGTGGCAGAGCATGTGAAATGGAAGCATGACATCGAGGCTTTTGGTGGCGCTGCCGCCGATTTCCCGATCATCGACGACACCAGCCTGACCGTGTCGAAAGCCTTCGACATGCTGCCCGCAGAGTTCTACCTGCCCGAAGCCAACCGCACCCCCGCCAATACCGCGACGGTGCGTTCGGTCTATATCATCGGGCCGGACAAAAAAGTCCGCCTGACCATGACCTATCCGATGAGCGTCGGCCGCAACTTTGCCGAGATTCTGCGCGCGCTTGACGCAGTGCAGGCCACCGACGGCGTGCCTTTGGCAACACCAGCCAACTGGCAGCCCGGCCAAGATGTGATCGTCGCCCTAAGCCTGAACAACGAACAGGCCACCGAGCGGTTCGGCGCGCTGGACATCAAACTGCCCTACCTGCGCTTTGCCAAGGCGCCCAAGTAACGCAAAAGGCCCCGGAAATTCCGGGGCCTTTCTTTTATTGCGAAAGGCTTACGCCTCGGAAGCTTCTTCTTTGGCTTCGGTGATCTCGGCACCAGTTTCCTGATCGACCATCTTCATGCCCAGACGAACCTTGCCGCGATCGTCAAAGCCCAACAGCTTGACCTTCACTTCTTGACCCTCTTTCAGGATCTCGTTCGGGTGGTTCAGACGCTTGTTGGCGATCTGGCTAACGTGGACCAGACCGTCGCGCTTGCCAAAGAAGTTCACAAATGCACCGAAATCGACCAGTTTGACGACTTTGCCGGTGTAGATCATGCCTTCTTCTGGCTCTGCCACGATCGACCAGATCATGTCATAGGCCTTTTTGATCGAAGCCGCATCCGACGAGGCGATCTTGATGATGCCTTCGTCATTGATGTCAACCTTGGCGCCCGAAAGCTCCACGATCTCGCGGATCACCTTGCCGCCCGAACCGATGACTTCGCGGATCTTATCGGTTGGAATCTGCATGGTTTCGATCTTCGGCGCATATTCCGAGAAGCCCTGCGGCGCGGAAAGCGCTTTGTTCATCTCGCCCAAGATGTGCAAACGACCGTCTTTGGCCTGCGCCAAAGCCTGCGCCATGATCTCTGGGGTGATGCCTGCAACCTTGATGTCCATCTGCATCGTGGTGATGCCGTTGGCGGTGCCTGCAACCTTAAAGTCCATGTCGCCCAAGTGATCTTCATCGCCCAAGATGTCGGTCAGAACCGCAAAGCGGCCGTCTTCTTCCAGGATCAGACCCATGGCCACACCCGCGACCGGAGCCTTCAGCGGAACGCCCGCATCCATCATCGACAGCGAACCGCCGCAGACCGAGGCCATCGACGACGAGCCGTTGGATTCGGTGATCTCGGAGACCACGCGCACGGTGTAAGGGAAGTCGGTTGCCGCAGGCAGAACAGCCTGCAACGCGCGCCAAGCCAGTTTACCATGGCCGATTTCACGACGACCGGGCGAACCTACGCGACCCACTTCACCCACCGAATAGGGAGGGAAGTTGTAGTGCAACAAGAAGTTCGAACGGCTGTTGCCATGCAAAGCGTCGATGATCTGCTCGTCTTCGCCGGTGCCCAAAGTGGTGACAACCAAGCCTTGAGTCTCGCCACGGGTGAACAGGGCCGAGCCATGGGTGCGTGGCAAAATACCGGTTTCCGACACGATCGGACGCACGGTTTTGTTGTCACGGCCATCAATCCGCGCGCCACCGTTGATGATGTCGCCACGCAGGATCGAGGCTTCCAGCTTTTTGATCGCCGAGCCAAGGTTGATGTCAGCCAGATCGGCCTCGTTCAACGCGCCCTTGATCGCCGAGACAGCCGCCGAAATCGCAGCAGTGCGCTCTTGCTTGTCGCGAATGGCGAAAGCCGCCCGCATCTGGGTTTCGCCAGCGGTTTTGACGCGCGCATAAAGGTCAGCGTAGTCAGGCGCTTGGAAATCGAAGGGCTCTTTGGCGCAATCTTCAGCAAAGTCGATGATCATGTCGATCACAGGCTGCATCGCATCATGGCCAAATTTGACCGCGCCCAGCATCTCGTCTTCGGTCAGCTCATAGGCTTCGGATTCAACCATCATCACGGCGTCTTTGGTGCCGGCGATGACCAGATCAAGCCGCTGATCCGGGTTGTTGCGCAGGTTCTGCATGTCGTCGACGCAAGGGTTCAATTGGTATTCACCACCCGAGAAGCCAACGCGCGCCGCACCGATTGGGCCCATGAAAGGCACGCCCGAAATCGTCAGCGCCGCCGAAACCGCGATCATCGCGACGATATCAGGATCATTTTCCAGATCATGGCTCAGCACGGTGGCCATCACGAGAACTTCGTTCTTGAAGCCTTCGACGAACAGCGGGCGGCACGGACGGTCGATCAGACGCGAGGTCAGCGTCTCTTTTTCCGAAGGGCGCGCTTCGCGCTTGAAGAAGCCGCCTGGGATCTTGCCAGCGGCATAGTATTTCTCTTGGTAATGCACGGTCAGCGGAAAGAAATCCTGACCTGGCTTTGGTGCGCGTGCATAAGTCACGTTGGCCATAACGCTGGTCTCGCCATAGGTGGCAATAACCGTGCCGTCAGCCTGACGTGCGACTTTACCCGATTCCAGCGTCAGGGTGTCATTGCCCCACTGGATCGACTTTTTCGTAACGTTGAACATTGATCGTTCCCTATATGAGAGCGTCACGGCCCCTGCCGTGGCTCCCGTTTGCATGGCGGCCCCATTGCCGCCGCCCCCTATCCTTTGCATGCGGCCGGGGGCATGGCCTCATATCGCAGATGTCGCGCGCATACAGGAAAAACGGGCGTTTGGGAAGGGGGCTGCAAAAAGCAAAACGCCCGCGGCTTTCGCCACGGGCATTAAGATAGACCAAAGCGAAAGCTTAGCGACGCAGGCCGAGGCGTGCGATCAGCGAGGCATAACGGGCTTCGTCTTTCGACTTCAGATAGTCCAACAGCTTACGACGCTGAGCAACCTGCATCAGCAGACCGCGGCGCGAGTGGTTGTCTTTCTTGTGGGTTTTAAAGTGCTCGGTCAGCGTCGCGATGCGCGACGACAAGATCGCAACCTGAACTTCGGGCGAACCGGTGTCGCCTTCTTTGGTTGCGTATTCTTTGATCAGATGAGCTTTGTGGTCTGCAGTGATCGACATCGGGATCTCCTATAAAGAGGGTTGCGGCACAAGCCGGGATGTCGTCCAGCAGGGCCAATAACACCACTGTCACCAGCGGATGCGGGCGTATAAAAGATTTCACGGCAAAAGGGAAGCCCCCTGCTCGGCGCAAGCTTTGTTAACCAATCCCCCAGATTCCCTGAAAAACAACTGCATTCTTTTTGAAGCCAAGGCCTGATTCTGCTAAAGTTGGTCAGGCAGATTGCCAAAATGTTCTTATAGCAAATTTATTTCACCCTTCCCATTCGCCCCCGTCCCGCGGGGTAGAAAGATCACAGATGCTCGGGCTTATCGGACTCCTTAGCGCCTTATTTGCTGGTGTTGTGGCAGATGCTTTCAGCAGCGCAAACCAGCCCGAAGATCAGGCGGATCCGGCAGACACCTCTGGCGCGGCTGACCCCTTTGCAGAGGGTTATCCGCACGTTGACACCTCGCATAGCTCTGGTTTCCTCGACGCAGAAGAGACGGACGGCATCCTCAACTCCTCGGATGCGCCACCACAGCCGGCGGTTGATCTGTCCCTCTCCGGCACCGCGCAGGATGATATTCTGTCAGGCGATGGTGGCGCAGACAGCATCTGGGGCGGCGATGGCACTGACATGCTTACCGGCCGTGATGGCGCCGATCTGCTTGACGGCGGCGCAGGCGATGATGCGCTGAATGGCGGCGCGGGCGATGATCAGCTGTTCGGCGGTGCCGGCCATGACCTGCTGCATGGCGATGACGGCGACGATCTGCTCGACGGCGGCGCCGGTAATGACCGGCTCGAAGCCTGCGAGGGCAATGACACCCTTTTGGGCGGCGCCGGCGACGATGTGCTGATCGGCGGTGGCGGCAATGATCTGCTGCAAGGCGGCGCTGGCCAAGACGCGCTGATCGGCGGCAATGACTACGACAGGCTCATGGGCGGCAGCGGCAGCGATACGCTCGATGGTCTGAATGGCAATGACGAGATTTGGGGCCAAGACGCCACAGGCGATGACGGCACGCTCGATTTCCTGAATGGCGGCGGTGGTAATGATATTTTGCACCTTGGCGCGGGTGATTACGGCAATGGTGGCGAAGGTGCAGATCAGTTCGAATTGCATGACATCGGCCCGAACGACCCCACACCGCAAATCGTCGATTACAATCCCGCCGAAGACCACCTGATCCTGCTTTACGATCCCGCGCAGCACCCAGACCCACAGCTCTCGACGCAGATCAACAGCACCGGAACCACACTTCTGCTCGACGGCATCGGCGTGGCCGACCTGCAAGGCGCCACAGGCCTAGACCTCAGCACGGTCGAACTGCGCGCAGCCTAGGTCCAAAGCTGCGGCTGCACCGCATAGCTGATATAAAGCGGATGCTTCGGCGCGCCCGCCTGCGTCAGCCCCAGATGAAACAGCGGCTGCCCCAGCCGCCGCAACAGCGCCTCAACCGCCAAACCACGCCCCAGATGCGCGCCATGGCTGCCCCAGGCACAGACAAGACGCTGCCCCCAACCCGCCGCGTCAACAATCGCTGCATCATTGTCAGGCCCCACCGGATCCTGCTGCGCCCGCATCAACCGCGGATCAGTGGCGCGATAGGCAAAGATATTCACCACCCGAAACCCGCCCGCGCCCAGCGCCCGCGCCCGCCGCTCGCAGCGCTCCACCGTCGGATCATTCTGCACCTCTGTGGCAGTCGAGGGGTTCAGCATCACAAACACCAGCCGCACCGCCGCCGGATCCCAGACCCGCGTCAAAGCATAGCGATAGGCCTCACAGGGCGAATAGACCGCCACACTTTCCGCATCCCCCTTCAGATGCCGCCGTGTAATCACCCGCTGCCCTTTCATCTTGGCAAAAATATCCCCCGCGGAGCGTCAACAGCCCCGCCAGCACTCCGCCCCTAATTAAACACCCTGCTCGGATGCAATTCACCGGCCTTATAAACCCCAACCGCCACCGCGCGCCCCTGATAACTCGCCCAAGCCTCATCGCCATAGCTGGCGCTCGAAGTCAAAACCATCCCGGGATTGCCGTTCTTCAACCGCACTGCCCCTTCGGGCGTGCAGGGCAGCTCCGGCAAATCCGCCAGCCCCAGCTCCAAGGGTTTCAGCCAAGCATCCAACTCCCCGGTCTTGGCAAGCCGATCAATCTCCTCAATCGAAATCCCCTCGCCTGCGGTAAAAGGCCCCGACCATTCCCGCCGCAGCCAAGCCACATGGCCCAGACAGCCCAAAACCTCGCCCAGATCCCGCGCGATCGAGCGCACATAGCCGCCCTTGCCGCAGACCATCTCCAGCTCGACCTGATCCACCGAGGGCCGCGCAATCAGCTGCAACCGCTCCACCCACAAGGGCCGCGCCGCCAAAATCATCGCCTCGCCCTCGCGCGCCAAATCATAGGCGCGCTCGCCTTCGACCTTCACCGCAGAAAACTGCGGCGGCACCTGCTCGATATCGCCGCGAAAGCCCACCAAAGCCGCCTCGATCTGCGCATCGCTTGGCCGCGCAGCCTCACGCGCAATCACCTCGCCCTCGGCATCATCGGTCGTCGTCGCAGCGCCCAGATTGACCACAAAGCGATAGCACTTCAGCGCATCGGTGATATAGGGCACGGTCTTGGTGGCCTCGCCCAGCGCAATTGCCAAAACCCCGGTGGCTGCGGGGTCAAGCGTGCCAGCATGGCCGGCCTTTTGCGCATCCATCGCCCATTTCACCTTATTGACCAAAGCGGTCGAGGTGATGCCCGCAGGCTTATCCACCACCAGCCAGCCCGAAATCGCTCTGCCTTTTTTAGCGCGCGCCATTGCCGTCTCCTTGCCTATCCACGTGGAACCACCAGCCCCAACATCGGCCCCATCGGAAACCCCGCGTCCATCCGCGCCAAATCTGGCGCAAGCAGACGCGAAATCTTGCCATCGAAATAAAGCGCGTTGCTCACGCCCAATTTGTCGCGAAACAAGCGCGCAAAATCATAAAAGTTCACCGCTTGGTTTGAAATCGCGAAATAGGCGCGCTGCCCATCCGCCGAGGCACCAACGCCATTGCGGATCTGCCGCGACTCTGACCCCGCGCGAAACATCGGATGCAAACTGCCCTCGATCACCAACATTGGCCCCGATTGCGTCGCATAGCGACAGCGCGGCGCCTCGGCCTTAAAGCGCAGGCTTTCCACCACCCGCAGCAGGCCATCGCCAAAGCAGAACACCCCATTCGGCAACAGCCCAAAATTCCCCGGCCCCGCCCGCGTGACCAAAGGCTTTTTCTGCTGATAATCCTCGATATAAAGCCCAACCGGCGACAGATCAGGATGATACATCCCGGCATTCATCGCAAATCCCAGCGTCTCGCCTTGCGCGGCAAGCTCTGCCTCTACCGCGTTGAAACTGCCATAAGCCCCATCGGCTCCGGCATCAAACAGCCGCAAATCCTGCCCTGCGCCCACATCACAGACCGTATACGACGTGCCATCAAACACCATATCCCGACAGCCCGCCGCCGCCGCAAAAGGCAGCAGCGCCAGCACCAGCGCCAGCCGCAGCATGTTATTCCTCGGCCTCTGGCAGATCTTTGGCGGCAATATCGCGCTGCACCTGCGGATCGGCAAACAGCCGCCGCGCCTCTTCCAACCGATTATAGGTGTCATCGGGACGGAACCGCAGCTCTGGCGAATGCTTCAAGGTCATCTCGGCCGAGACCCGCTTGCGCAATTCCCAGGCATTCTTGGCCAAGGCCGCAATCGCCGCCTCAACACTGGCGCCGCCCATCAAGGGCATCACATAGACCGTCGCCACCCGCAAATCGACCGAGACCGAAACCTCGCCCACGGTGATCGACATGTCTTGCAGTGCAACATCATGCACCTCACCCCGCGCCAGAATCTCTGACAGCGTGCGCCGGATCATCTCGCCAACCCGAAGTTGACGCTGCGAAGGCCCTTTGGCCGAATAGGAACGTGTGTTTGCCATGCCCTGCTCCTATGCGGATTCGCGCGGGCTTGCAACGGCGGGCTTTCGCCGCCGCGTCAAAACCGCTAAACCCTGCCAAAATCGGAGGCAGCCATGACCCAAACCCCTGCAATCACCGTCACCGGCGCCTCTGGCCGCATGGGGCAAATGCTGATCACCGCGATCACCGCCCATCCAGCCGCCCGCCTGATCGGCTGCATCGAACGCCCCGGCCATGCTTGGATCGGCCAAGACATCGGCCTGTGCATGGGCGGCGCAGCGCTTGGGGTCTTGGTCACCGACGACCCGCTCGAGGCCTTCGCGCAAAGCCAAGCCGTGATCGACTTCACCGCGCCTGCGGCAACGGTTGAATTTGCCGCCCTCGCCGCCCAAGCCCGCGCCGTGCATGTCATCGGCACCACCGGGCTAGACCCCGCGCATCACGCCAAACTCGATGCCGCCGCCCATCACGCCGTGATCATCCAAGCCGGCAACATGAGCCTTGGCGTCAACCTGCTGACCCGCCTGACGCAAAAGGTCGCAGCCGCCCTCGACGCCGATTGGGATATCGAGATCATCGAGGCCCATCACAACCGCAAGGTCGACGCCCCCTCCGGCACCGCCCTGATGCTGGGCGAGGCCGCCGCCGCAGGCCGGGGCATCGCCCTTGCAGACCACACCGACTCAGGTCGCGACGGCATCACCGGGGCACGTAGTCCCGGCGCCATCGGTTTTTCCGCCATCCGCGGCGGCGACATTGTCGGCGAACATGATGTGCTTTTCGCCAGTGCAGGCGAGCGTATCGTGCTGCGCCATATCGCCACCGATCGCGCCATCTTCGCCCGTGGTGCGCTGAAAGCCGCACTTTGGGGCCAAAGCCAAAAGGCTGGCCGCTACGACATGATGGATGTCTTGGGCCTCTAGGCCCGAAACAATTTATCTAAAATTTGCCTTCATCTGTCTAAAAATATCCCACGGGGGCAGCCTTTGCGCAGCAAAGGCAATGGGGGTGTGAAACCCCCATGCGCGGTGTCAAAAATCCACCGCGATGCCCTTTTTCTCCCAATCGCCAAAGCGCACCGGCTCTGGTCCCTTGCGCCCACCCAACTCCACGGGCAAGTCAATTGCTTTGGCCTTAAGCCGGCGCTCGGCCGCCTCGGCAAGCGCGCGTTGGGCCGCTTCGGGCAAATCTTGGGGTGTTTCAGACATCTGGCATTCCTTGCAGGGCTCTGCCCTTTGATATACGGCGATCCCACACAGGAACAAGGGCGACAAAATGGCAGAGGCTCAGGCAGGCTTGGCAGCACGCGCAGCGGCACTCGCCCTGCTCACCGCAATTATGGAAGAGGGTCAAACCATGGCCCAAGTCCTTGCCGCCCCGAACGGGCCGCTGAAATCGGTCGCCCCGCAAGACCGCGCCCGCGCGCAGCGGCTTGCTTTGCAGGTTATCCGCCTGCTTGAACCGGTGGACCGGATGCTGGAACCGCATCTGCGCAAAAACCCGCCCTTGGCCGTGATGAACATCCTGCGCCTTGCCACCACCGAATTGCACGAGGGCGCAGCCCCGCACGGCGTGGTCAATGCCGCCGTGGAACTTGCGCGCAAATCCAAACGCACCACGCCCATGGCAGGGCTGATCAACGCAGTTCTGCGCAAACTGCCCGAAGGCGCACCCTTGCCAGGCCCCGCCCAGCGCCTGCCGCGTTGGCTGCGCCAGCCGATGGTGCATGCCTATGGCCGCGAGGTGGTCGCGGCCATCGAAGAGCTGCAAGCCAAGGCCCCACCGCTTGATATCACCCCGCATGGCGCGGATCTGCCAAAGGGCCAGCCGCTGCCCACCGGCTCGCTGCGCCTGTCGGAACCTTCGCAAATCTCGACCCTTGCAGGCTTTGCCGAGGGCGCATGGTGGGTGCAAGACGCCGCCGCAGCCCTTGCAGCCCCGCTCTTGGCCGCACAAAAGGGCGAAGCCGTGCTTGACCTTTGCGCCGCCCCCGGTGGCAAATGTTTGCAATTGGCCGCCACCGGCGCCGATGTCACAGCGCTGGATATCTCGGGCCCACGCTTGGAACGGCTGCAAGAAAACCTTGCCCGCACCGGCCTTGTCGCAAAAATCATCGTCGCCGATGCGCTGCATTGGCAGCCCGAGGCCGCCTATGACGCGATCTTGCTGGATGCGCCCTGCTCTGCCACCGGCACCATCCGCCGCCACCCCGAACTGCCGTTCTTGAAAGACGGCAGCGAATTGGCCGAGCTGACAGCGCTGCAAGCAGCCCTGCTGGATCGCGCGCTTGGCTGGCTGAAACCGGGCGGGCGGCTGGTCTATTGCACCTGCTCGCTTTTGCCCGAAGAGGGCGAAGCGCAGCTGACAGCCGTGCTGGCCCGCCACAAAGGCCTGTCGGTGATCCGGCCCGATCTGGCCGGGATTGAGCCTGGCTGGATCACGCCAGAGGGCGGCTTGCGGCTGCGGCCCGACTATTGGGCCGATCTGGGCGGCATGGACGGCTTCTTTATGGTCTGCCTGCGCAAGGACTAGCCGCTATTTCGGCGCAAAAATCCGGTAATACAGCCAATCCGGCAGGAAATTCCCGCCGCGAAACAGCCATGAAAACAGGGTTGGAAAGCTTGCCTTAAAGCGATTGCTTTTCATCAGCCGCAGCATATGGCCCGCAGCCTCTTCGGGTTGCATCAAGAACGGCATGGCAAAATCGTTCTTCGCCGTCAGCCTTGTGGCAATAAAACCGGGGTTGCCCAGCTGCACCTTGACACCACTGCCACGCAGATCGGCATAAAGACATTCTGCAAGCGCCATCACCCCCGCCTTGCTGGCGGCATAGCCCATCGCGCCGGGCAGGCCGCGAAAGCCTGAAAGCGAGCCTGTGATCACCAAATGCCCAGTCCCACGCGCCACCATGGCGGGCAGAACCGCCGCCACCACCCGCGCGCAGCCGGTAAAGTTCACATCACACATCGCGATCAGTTTTGCGGCGTCGATGGCTTGGGCGGGCATCGGCCAATAGACCCCTGCCAGAAACACCATGCCGTCAATCTGCCCCAACTGCGCCACGGCTTGATCAACCGCCGCCCCATCAGCCACATCCAGCGCCAAGGTCTGCACCCCACCCAAGGCCTGTGACGCCGCAGCCAAACCTTGCGGCGAGCGCGCCGAAACGATCACCTCTGCGCCCTCAGCCTGTAAAGCCTTGGCCAGCGCAAGGCCCAAGCCCTCGCTTGCCCCCACCAGCCAATATCTTTTTCCAGCAAAGCTCATGCCGGCACCCGCCGCATGGTGGCGACCAGCTCGGCCACTTTGATGCCGAATTTGCGGAATTGGCTGCGGTTGATGATGGTGCCATTCTCGGCCAGATACATCCAATCGACCACACTCAGCACATGGCCGCCCGCGCTTTCGGGCAGGCGGATGTCGTAAAGCATCTGCACAGTTGGCCCCGAAATACAGCCCCGCCCGGTGCCCGGCACATCGGCGGCCTTGGCCTCGAGCGTGCCATCTTCGCGGATCAGCAATTGCCATTCGCGCAGCTGCACCTCGCCGTTGTCATAGCGAAAGCTTTCGCGCAGCACGCCGCGGTTGCCCTGCCAGTCGCCCTGCATCTCGGCCACAAAGCGCGAGGTGACACGGCCAAAGGGGCCATAGATCACGCCTTCGCAGACAATCGCGCCGGCCAGATCGCGCTGCGGGTCAAAGGCTGGACCCTTCCCTTTCCAATCGGCGGGGCGCTGGCTGGCAAAGCCAAAATAGCGCGGCACAATCGCCAGCGAGAGGATGACCCCAAGCAGAAATATCAGGCTCCAAAGCATCGACATCACAGCTCCTTTTCCATCGGCATCCGCGCCAAAAGCGCCATCGCCACAAGTTTCAAACCACAGGGAACCCCTGCATATAGCAGTGTCAGCAGCGCCAAGGCCTGCGGCGTGTTTTGCACGCCCGAGGCAAAGCCCCCCGCTTGCAACAGCGGCAGCAACACCGCCGCCGCCAAGGCCAGCGACAGTTTCGAGGCAAAGGCCCAAAGGCCAAAGCCCGCACCCTCGCCGCCAATCTGCGCCAAGCGCCGCGCAAACAGCGCCGGCAGCAGCACCATATCCGCACCAAGCGCCGCCCCCGAGGCCGCAGTGATCAGCGCAAAGCCAAAGATCTGCCCCGCGCCAAGGCTATAGGCCCAGACAAAGCTTGCCACCGCCAAGGCCATGGCCGCCAGCAAAACCGGCCGCTCGCCAAAGCGCTGGCCAAGGTTGCTAAAGATCGGCGCGCTGACTGCGGCAGACAAAAAGAACAACAGCAGCAACGGCCCAGCCGCATCTGCGCGCTGCAAAACGCTTTCGACGTAGAACAAAAACAGGGTCGAGGTCACCGCAACAGGGGCCGCATTGATCAGCGCCAGCACCAGCAACCGCCGCGCAGGCGCATCGCGGGTCACCTGCCGCAGCGCCGCGCGAAACGGCAGCGCTTGCGGCAGTAAACTGCCGCGCCACTGGCCGCGCATCGCCAGCACCGCCAGAACCGCCAATGTGGCAAAGCCTGCGGCAAAAATCGGAAACGGCGCGCCGGTGCCTGCCAGCGCCACGGGTGCCACGGCGGCAAGGCAAACGCCGATCAAACTGCCGGTTTCGCGCCAGCCCGCCAAACCGATATGCCCCGAAGCCACGCTTTGCGCGCGGGCCACACCTTGGGCATAAAAGGCAATCGACAGAAAGGAATAGGCCGAAAACAGCGGCAGCATCATCAGCGCAAACCACGCCAGCGGTGCCAGCGGCGGCGTCACCGCAAACAGCCCCAGCATCGACAGCGCCAAAATCGCCGCCGCCACGCCGACCGCCGCCTCGCGCCACGCACCCAAGCGATCGACCAGCCCGCCAAAGAACGGATCCTGCACCACATCGACCAGCCGCAGCAGACCCAAGACCACGCCAAGGCTGGCAAGGCTGACGCCATAGTCATCGACATAAACCTTTGGCGCATTGATATAGATCGGCAGCCCCGCCGCCGCGATCAGCGCCGCGAACAGCGACCAAGGCCAAAGCCTGTCTGTCACCGCGACACCTCATCGGCTGGCGGCTTGGGGTGACGCAAAAAGCCCGCCCCCTTCAGCCACAGCCGCAGTGCCTGCCAATGGATCAGCCCCAGCACCCGCCGCGAGCCAAAAGGCCTACGCAGGCAGGCACCCAAAATGGCGCGATTGGTCAACGGCTTACGCTTGCCCGTCAGCGTCGCGATCAAGCTGCCCTTGGCGTGAGTATAGTCAATCCAGATGCCAATATGCGCGGCCGTGATGTCAAAGCGAAAGGCATATTGCCCCTCGACCGGCTGAAACGGCGAGACGTAGAACACCTTGCGCGCGGTCACGGTATCATCGGCGCGCATCGGGGCCAGATCGTCGCGGTGGCACAGATAGCTGTGACGGTCGCCATAGGTATTGCTGACCTCGGCCACCACCACTTGCAGGCCATCCCCCGACCAGCACAGCCAAAACGACACCGGATTAAACACATGCCCCAGCACGCGCGGCTGCGCCAAAAGCTCGATCCGGTCCGGTTGCGGCAGCCCGTGTTCGGCCAAAACCTCGCGGCACCAAACCACACCGCGGCCCTGTTTTGGCGCACCGCCGTGGTCTACGTCCCAAAGCGAGGTCAGATTGCCCCGATTGCGCGAAAACAGCGCCGGACCAGCCGTCGATTCGGGATCGATCAGCAGATAATCGACGCCATAGCGAAAGCCATTGCTCACCGCCCCGCGCCGCCCATGATAGGTGGTGCCGCTTATATGCTGCGGCAGGCTCATGCCGATTGCTGCACAGCATAAGCTTGCCGCAGCGCCGTAACTGCCGCAACAGCCGAGGCAAAGCCGTCTTCGTGAAAGCCGCTGGCCATCCAAGCGCCACAGAACCAGGTGTTATGCGCCCCATTCATCGCCCGTATCTGCCCCTGAGCGGTGATCGCTGCCAGATCATAGACCGGATGGCGGAAGGTCACCTCGTCATAAATCAGCTCTTGCCGGATCGGGCGGTTCGAGTTCAGCGTCACAAACATCGGATCGTCGTGCGGAATGGGTTGCAGCGAGTTCATCCAATAGGTCAGATCAATCCGCTCGGGCCGCGGACCTGCGGGTTCGACATAGACCCAAGAGCTCCAGCATTTGCGCAGACGCGGCATCAGGCTTTCGTCGGCATGCAGGACCGCGCTGTTGGGCTGATAGCGCACGGCAGAAAGGGCTGCGGTTTCGGCAGGCGTGGCATCTGACAGCAGCGCCAGCGTGTCGTCGGAATGGGTGGCCATCACCACATCGTCAAAGCTTTCCCATTCGTCGCCCTGCACCCGCACCGCCACGGCCCCCGCATCCCGCCGCACGCCCGCAATCGAAGCGCCCAAGCGCAGCGCAACACCTTGGCGCTGCAACTCTGCCTCGAGCCGGGCAACATATTGCACCGATCCCCCTTTGACCGTGTACCATTGATGCTGATCCGACAGCTGCATCAGCGCGTGGTTTTGGAAAAACTGCACCAAGGCCTGCGCAGGAAAGTCCAGAATGCCTTGGCTCGGGGTTGACCAAATCGCGCCCGACAGCGGCAACAGGTAATAGTCGCGGAAATAATCCCCCGTGCCCAAAGCCGCCAGCAAACCGCCAATGGTCAGCGCAGGGTCGCGCGCCAAAGCTCCGGCGTTTTTGTTGAAATGCACAATGTCGCGGCACATCCGCAGAAACGACGGATTCAGCAGATTGCGGCGCTGCGCAAACAGGCTGTCCAAGGTTTTCAGCGCATATTCCACCCGCCCACCACCGATCGAGGCGCCAAAGCTCATGTCGCTTTCGACAACCGGCACCTCCAGCTTTTCAAACAGCGCCACAAGATTGGGATAGTTCACGCGGTTGAACACGATAAAGCCGGTATCGACCGGCTGATCGCCACGCTTGCCGGCCAGCACGGTGCGGGCGTGGCCGCCCAGACGGGGTTCGGCCTCAAACAGGGTAACGTGATGCTCTTGTGCCAGAAGATGCGCGGCCGCCATGCCCGAGATGCCGCCTCCGACCACGGCAATGCGGCGGGGGGCAGCGGTTGGTTTATCAAAAGCCATGGCATCCTCGGTGTAACAATTTGAAGAGATACGGGTTAGTAACATGGTTGGATCACATCGGCAAAAGTGATCCAACCTGCTTTGCGCTGCGTAACACCTCTATGCTACTTGACCTTGCCCCTCTCTATCGGCCCTATGATGCAGGATATCCGCCTGCAGCGCGTGCCATTGTGCGCAGCTTGTTGGCTGGCAAGGGACAAACAGGCGTGACGGCTAAACAAGAAGACCCCGATTGGACGGCGCATATGATTGCTGTGCGCGACCATCAGGACAAGGCGGCTTTTGCAGCTTTATTTGCGCATTTCGCCCCACGGATCAAAGGCTTTTTGATGAAGGCGGGCAGCGATGCTGGCACCGCCGAAGATTGCGCGCAGGATGTGATGGCAACGGTCTGGCGCAAAGCCGGGCAATTTGACCCGACGCGGGCTTCGGTGGCGACATGGATCTTTACCATTGCCCGCAACCGCCGAATCGACATCGCGCGGCGCGATCGCAGACCAGAACCCGAAGATCTGCCTTGGGGCAACGAAGACGAACCCGATCAGGCCGATGTTTACGAGGCCGCGCAAGACAACAAACGTCTGGCAGAGGCGCTTGCAGACCTGCCTGAAAAGCAAAGACTATTGGTTCAGCGCGCCTTTTACGGCGATCTGTCCCATTCTGAAATCGCCGCCGAGACGGGGCTGCCCTTGGGCACGATCAAGTCGCGGATCCGGCTGGCGCTGGACCGCCTGCGTCAGAAAATGAGCTGAGGACACTATGACCATTCGCCACCACCTCTCCGATCAGTTGCTTATGGCCTATGCCACGGGCAGTTTGCCCGAAGCCTTTGGCCTTGTGGTCGCAACCCATGTTTCGATGTGCGACGACTGCCGCGCCCAGCTTGCCACCTTCGAGGCGGTGGGCGGGGCCGTGATGCAAGCCGAAAGCGTCGCCATGTCTGAGGGCGCGCTGGCAGCAACACTGGCGCGGCTAGAGCCCCGTGAAGCCGCTCCAACCCCGCGCAAAGCTGGCGTGCTGCCTGCGCCGCTTTTGGGCTATGTCGGCGGTGATCTGGCTGATGTGAAATGGAAAAGTATTGGCATGGGGGTGCGTCAGGCGATTTTGCCAACAAGCAAGCGCGCTTCGGCGCGTCTTTTGTATATTCCCGCCGGTCAGGCCGTCCCCGACCACGGCCATCGCGGCATCGAGCTGACGCTGGTTCTGCAAGGCGCGTTCCGCGACGCCAGTGATCGCTTTGCCGCAGGCGATGTCGAAATCGCCTCCGAGGCGATGGAACACACACCCGTCGCCGAGGCGGGCCTGCCCTGCATCTGTCTTGCGGCCACCGATGCGCCTTTGCGCTTTAGCGGGCTGATCCCAAGGTTGATGCAGCCGCTGTTCCGGATTTAGCGCGCAAGATCGGCCCAAACAGCCTGCTGCAAACGAGCAAGGATAAAGTGGCCGTCAATGCGCGCCGCCTGATCTGTCAGGATCAGATCATACAGGCCAACCGACAGATCATTCACCACACCCACGCCAAGCGCATATATAGCCAGAATACCCCCCTCGGGCAGGGTTTCAGGGGCTGCATGCACTGTCACCTCGGGGGGCGGCAAGGCGCGGGCCGACATCACGTTAAAATCATCGCTGGGGGCGGTGACAGCCTCGGCCCTAAGCGGCAGATCGCCTGCAAAAGCAATCGGTTGCAGCGGCCGCGCTTGCATGGCCACCCCCTTGCCCCGCAGATCAAATCCGGGACCCGAGATCACCGTCAGATTGCGCTCGATCTGCGGAAAGATCGAGAAATCGCCCGCCTCGACCACACTGGCGCGCGAAATGCGGTATTGTAGCCCGGCATCCGTCTCGATCCGCAGCATCTCGACCGTGACGCCTTTGCCATTGGCCCAAGCCATCTGGCGGTAATCGGCAGGGGTCAGATGGCGGATCATTCGGCAGCCTGCGGCCCAAGCAAGGGCGTGGGATCATTCGGCGACAGCTCTTCGAAATCAAAGTTATCCAGCCGCGCCGCACGCTTGCCAGCCCGCTCGGCGGCGGTCGAGATACCGTCCAGATCGGCGCGGGCTTGGTTGAAATGGGTCGAAAGCTTTTCCACCCGCTCGACCACCAATTCAACGTCGCGGTGCAATTGCCGCAAGGTGGTGCGAATGGCGCCGGCCTGTTCGCGCATCCGCGCATCTTTCAGCACCGCGCGCATGGTGTTCAGCGTGGCCATGCAGGTGGTGGGCGACACGATCCAGACCCGCGCGGTAAAGCCATCGCGCACCACCTCGGGGAAATTGGCGTGCAACTCGGCATAGACGGCCTCGGAGGGCAGGAACATCAAGGCCCCATCGGCGGTTTCGCCGTCTAGAATATATTTCTCTGAAATCGCCTTGATATGCACCCGCACCGCAGCGCGCAGCTGTGCCTGCGCCTCTGTCACTGCCCGCGGATTGTCAGCGCGGCGCAGCGCCTCATAGGCCTCAAGCGGGAATTTCGCGTCAATCACAATCGGGCCGGGCGGATTGGGCAGATGGATCAGACAATCCGCGCGCTTGCCGTTCGAAAGCGTCGCCTGCATGGTATAGGCATCCGAGGGCAGCGCCTTTTGCACGATATCGTTCAGCTGAATTTCGCCAAAAGCCCCACGCGCCTGTTTGTTGGCCAAAATATCCTGCAAGTTCAGAACATTGCCCGACAGCTTTTCGATATTGGCCTGCGCCTTATCAATCGTCATCAGCCGTTGCTGCAATTCACCAAGGCTGTGGGCGGTGCGCGTTGCCGTGCCGTTCAGGCTTTCGCCCATGGCGCGCTGCACCTCGGCCAAGCGCTTTTCCATCAGTTGCAGCATCGCGGTTTGGCTGTGCGCCTGATTTTCGCTGACATGGTGCAGACCGCCCGCAAGCCGCTCCTGCCCCTCGCCCAGCGCTTGCACCCGCTGGCCCAGCCAGCCCATTTCGCGCATCAAAGGCGCTGCCATCGTGGCCGAGCGTCCTGCTGCCCGCAAGATCAGCACCAAGAGCGCCAAAATCACCAAAACGGCGGCCCCAATCGTCAGCACCTCGGGCGAGGTCCAAGCATAGCTTTGTCCGAAAAGCGTTATCATCTGCGACCAAACAGCCTTTCGATATCGTGAAGTTTCAGTTCAACATAGGTTGGGCGGCCGTGGTTGCATTGCCCCGAATGCGGCGTCGCCTCCATCTCGCGCAGCAGCGCATTCATCTCTTCGGCGCGCATCTGCCGCCCCGAGCGGATCGAGCCATGGCAGGCCATCCGGCTGAGGATCGCTTCCATCTTGGCCTGCAAGGATTGGCTTTGACCAAGGTCAGACAGCTCGTCCAAGACATCTTCCAGCAGTTGTTTCGCCGAGACATTGCCCAAAATCGCAGGCGTTTCGCGCACCGCAATCGCGGTGCCGCCAAAGGCCTCGATGGTCAGGCCAAGCTGGGCCAGATCATCAGCCAAGGCCAAAAGCCTGCTGGCATCGCTGGCAGAAAGATCAACGATTTCAGGGATCAACAGCGCCTGCGCCTTGATACCAGTTTCGGCCATTTGCCGTTTAAGCCGTTCGTAAACCAGCCGTTCATGCGCGGCGTGTTGATCGACAATCACCATGCCGGTGGCGGTCTGGGCGATGATGTAGTTTTCATGCACCTGCGCCCGCGCCGCGCCCAAGGGCAGATCGGGGGCTTGCGGCAGCTCTGGCTCGACCCGCGCGGCGGGGGCCTCGGCAAAGCCCGTCAGGCTTTCGGGGGCCTGATAGGCATAGCTTTGGCGCAGGCTGCTTTGGCTTGGCCGCTCCATCTGGTAGACGCGCGGCGCTTCTGGGCGCATGGCGGCAAGGGTGGCATCGGCCACGGTGCTGCTGGCGCGGTGGCCCGCGCCTGACAGCGCTGTGCGCAGGCCGGTGATGATCAGGCTGCGCGCGGCTTCGGGTTCACGAAAGCGCACCTCGGATTTCGCCGGATGCACGTTCACATCCACCCGCTCGGGGTCGCAGATCAGGTTCAGCACGGCGGCAGGGTGACGATCGCGCGACAGAAAATCGAAATAGGCCACCCGCAGCGCCCCCAAAAGCGTGCGGTCCAGCACAGGGCGGCCATTGACGCAGACAAACTGCTGCACCGAAGACCCGCGCGAATAGGTCGGCAAGGCCGCATAGCCGGTCAGGCGCAGGCCATCGCGCTCGATGTCGATCTTCAGCGCGTTGTCGATAAAATCACGGCCCAAAACGCTGGCCAAACGCCCGTGCAGCGCCTCGAAGAAATCGCCCGACAACGGATCGGCGCGAAAGATCAGCCTTGGAGCCTCGCCGTCCGCAACCTCGGTCAAGCTAAAGCCAACCTGCGGTTCCGCCATCGCCAGCCGCTTGATCACATCAGCAATCGCTTGGGCTTCGGCGCGGTCGGTGCGCAAGAATTTCAGCCGCGCCGGCGTGGCATAAAACAGATCGCGCAGCTCGATCACCGTGCCGCGCACCGCCGCCGCGGGCCGCAGTGGCGACATCCGCCCACCCGCAACCGTCAGGCTGGCGCCCTCGTGCCCCTCGGCGCGCGAGGTCAGCGTCAGCCGCCCCACGGCACCCAGACTGGCCAAAGCCTCGCCGCGAAAACCGAAAGAGCGGATGTTCAACAGATCAGAGCCGTCGATCTTCGAGGTCGCATGCCGCGCCATGGCCAAGGGCAGATCTTCGGGCGTCATGCCGCAGCCATCGTCCGTGACGCGGATCAGCACCTTGCCGCCGGCCGTATACTCGACCGAGATGCGCCGCGCCCCCGCATCCAGCGCGTTTTCAACCAGTTCCTTGACCGCAGAGGCAGGCCGTTCAACCACCTCACCCGCCGCAATGCGGTTGATCGCAGATTCGTCCAGCGGGCGAATAATGGGGCGTATATTGGGGGCATGAACTGTCATACCCCCAATCCTAGCAGCTTCACCGGCGCGGGGCCATAGATTCGGTTATTCGCTGACCACGCCTGTGGGCTGGCCCACCACGGTGAAATGCAGATCTTGTGGCTGCAACAGCTTGGCCGCCACGCGTTTGACATCGGCAAGCGTCACCGCCTCGATCCGCGCGTTGCGGGTCTTGGGGTAATCAGACGACAGGCCCAGCGTCTGCATGCCGACAAGAATGTTGGCGATACGGCGGTTGCCATCAAACCGCAGCGGATAGGCCCCGGTCATATAGGTTTTCGCATCGTCCAACTCCTGCTGGCTGACCCCCTCGGCGGCAATCAAGGCCCATTGCGCACGGATCACACTGATCGCCTCGGCGACCTTGTCGTTGCTGGCTTGAAACTGGCCCGACAGCATCGCGGCGTGATCGTAATTGGCCAGTGCAGTGCCGATGCCATAGGTGAGGCCGCGCTTTTCGCGCACCTCGGTCATCAGCCGCGCGGTAAAGCGGCCACCGCCGATGATCTCGTTCAACACCGAAGCCGCATAGTAATCTGGGTCGTCAAAGCCGATGCCACCCTGACCAAACAGCACAACCGACTGCGGCCCAGGAAAGTCTTGCACCGTGATGCCGCCCTTTTGCTGTGGCGTCACATCGGCAGGCTGCGGCGCGCCCGTGGCGGGCAGGCCCGCAACCAAGGCATCAACCAACTGGCCCAGCTCTGCCGCCGTGATGTCCCCTGCCGCCCCCACGGTGATGCGGTCCAGCGCCAGCGCGCCCTGATGTGCTGCCAGAATATCGTCGCGCGTCAGGGCGGTGACACTGTCAACCGTGCCCGAGCCATCGCTGCCGTAAGGATGATCGCCAAAGCTGCGGGCGCGGTCCAGATTGGCAGCAATCGCTGAAGCGTCTTTCAGATCTGACCTCAGGCCCGACAGAATTTGCGCGCGCACCCGCTCGACCGAGGCTTGGTCAAACAGCGGGTTGACCAGTGCCTGATGCAACAAAGCCATCGCCTGCTCGCGGTTTTCACTTAGAAACCGCGCCGAGACTGAAACCGAATCCTCGCCCGAGGAAAAGCTGAAATCCGCCGCCAAGGCATCGCGCGCCGCAGCAAATCCCTGCGCATCCAAATCGCCAGAGCCTTCTTCGATCAGCGAGGTCATCAGATTGACCGCGCCGCGCTTGCCCGCCGCATCCAAAGAGGTGCCGCCCTTGAAATCAAGGCTCAGCGAGGTGAAGGGAATACCATGATCTTCCACCAGCCAAGCCTTGATCCCCTTGGGCGAGGTGACTTCTTGAATAGCCACCTCTGCTTGTAAAGGCGAGGCAAGGGCCAGCAGGAAAAATGCGATGCGCAGCTTCATTTTGCAGCCTCCAGCGTTGCCAACCAGCCCGTTACGGCGTTGTTTTTGTTCAGAACCTTGCGTGCTGCCACCATCACATCTTCGGGGGTGACCGATTGCAGAATGCTGGGCCAATCCTGCACATCCTGCACCGTCAGACCCGAGGCAAGCGCCGCGCCATAGCTGCGCGCCAGCCCACCTGCGGAATCGCGGGCATAGATTTCAGAGGCGCGGATCTGGGTTTTGATGCGGGCGAAATCCTCGGGCTTGGGGCCGTCTTGCAGGAATTTTGCGATCACAGCATCCATCGCCGCTTCGGCATCGCCAAGGCTGACACCGCCTGCGGGCACAACGACCAGCGAAAAGGTGTCGGGGTCAAGCGAGACATCCGAGTAAAACGCCGAGGCATAAACCGCCGTCTGACTGTCAAACTGCAAAGCCCGGGTCAGCACCGATGTGGTGCCGGCCCCGCCCAACAGCTCGGCCAGCACGGAAAGCGCTGCGGCTTCTTTCTGGTCGCCGGATTTGCGCTGCGGCGCAAGGTAGCTGCGCGCAACATAAGGTTGGGCCACGCGTTCATCGCGCAGCACCAAACGCCGCTCTGACAGCTGCGGCGGCTCGGCAGGGCGCAGGCGGGGTTTGATTTTATCAGACGGCGGCAGAGGGCCATAATGGGTTTCAGCCATCGCCAGCACGGCCTGCGGATCGACATCGCCTGCCACCACCAGAATGGCGTTGTTGGGCGCGTAATAGGCTTTGTAAAACGCCATCGCGTCGTCATGGGTCAGGGCGGCAATCTCTTGACGCCAGCCGATCACCGGAATGCCGTAGGGGTGGTTCAGAAACTGCGCCGCCCCCATCTGTTCTTGCAGCAAAGATCCCGGATCGCTGTCAACGCGCTGGCCGCGCTCTTCCAAGATCACTTGGCGCTCGGTGGCAACGTCTTCTTCGGACATGTTGAGGTTCACCATACGGTCGGCCTCCAGCTTCATCATCAGATCAAGCCGATCTGCCGCAACCCGCTGAAAGTAGGCGGTGTAATCCTGGGTGGTAAAGGCGTTGTCATCGCCACCCTGCTTTTCGACAATGGCGGAAAATTCGTTCGGGCCAATCTCTTTGGTGCCCTTGAACATCAGATGTTCAAAGAAATGCGCGATGCCAGAATGGCCAGCGGCCTCATCGGCGCGACCGATCTTATACCAGACCATCTGCGTGACCACGGGCGCGCGATGGTCTTCGATCACCACCACCTCCATGCCGTTTTTCAGCGTGAAGTGACTTACCGTGTCTGCCATCGCGGGCAAAGAGAGGGGTAGCAGGGCAATCAGCCCAAAAGCCCTGCGGCCAAGGGTGCGAAACATCGCGGTCCTCCGTTGGAAACCTGATCTGCAAGCTAGTCGCTTTGCGAGGGGGTGCAAGCGCGGTTACGACCTTGTGATCGCAGCTGAACTGGCGGTTATTTCGCAGCCGGAGGCGGCGGGGGGGCCGCAGGCGTGCGCGCACCCGCTTGACGCCAACGTGCCAATTCGGCCTGCTGATCCAAGGCATAGGGGCGATAGGCTTTGAAATAGACGTTCTGATCGAACAATCTTTCCAACAACTTGCCGTTGTTGTTGCGGCGATAGTCAAGATCTTCACTGGCCAGCGTGTCACGAATGCCTTCAGCCACACCAGCCCGCGCGGCATAGCTGACCAAAGCCGCATCCCCCGCTCCGATTTTGCCCGAAACATTGGGCTTGCCGCCCAACGCTGTGATGGCATCTTCAAAGGGGTTCTGGTCGGTGCGATTTGCACCACCCGGTGTTGGCTCTGGCAGCTCGGTCAGGCTTTCTGGCATGGCCAAAGGCCTTGGCGGCACAATGGTGAATTCGTCCGGCCCCTCGGTGGTCGAGCGGATGTTCATCAACTGCGGGGTTTTCTCACCGCGTGCGCAGGCCGTCAGCACCAAAAGCGCCGACATTGCGATCGCGAGAACACCCTGTGTTGAGCGCATCTTGTAGCCTCCACCAGACTCTATGCCTTTGTCTTAGCCTATCGTTCCGCTTTCGTCACGGGGTCTTTCGCCGTTTCGGCGCTGGCTTGGCCGTTCCCCGCCCCGTGAACAGCACCAAACCAAAGGCGCCGGCAAAGATCGCAATATCTGCGACATTGAAGGAATACGGATTGTCAAAGCCACAGCAGGACATGGTGATAAAATCGGCGACAGCGCCATAGATAACACGATCCACCACATTACCCAGCGCGCCACCAATCAGCAGCCCGCCCGAGATCATCGACCACCGCCCCGCCTTTTCGCGGTAAAGCCAAAGCAGCACCCAAGCCGAAATCACCAGAGCAACAGCAATCAAAATCCAGCGCATGATATCGGCCGAATTCGAAAACAGCCCAAAATTCACGCCACGATTCCATGCCATGCGAAAGTTCAGGTAGGGCGGGAAGACATCCCGCTCTCCTAGGTTTATCAGATTCATGCCCTGCACCACCGCCCATTTCGACAGCTGGTCCAGCACAAAAACAATCAGCGTGGTAAGGGAAAGCGCGCGCATCCTAGTGCCGGAAGTGCCGCTGATCGGTGAAGACCATGGCAAGGCCCGCCGCATCTGCCGCCGCAATCACCTCGTCATCGCGCATCGACCCACCTGGCTGGATGATCGCCGTCGCCCCTGCTTCGGCCGCGGCCATCAGACCATCGGCAAAAGGAAAGAACGCGTCAGAGGCCACAACCGAACCGATCGTCGGGCTTTGCGTTAGCCCCAACGCCTCGGCCATATCGCCCGCCTTGCGCGCGGCGATGCGGGTCGAGTCGATCCGGCTCATCTGGCCAGCGCCTACCCCAACCGTCGCACCGTCTTTGACGTAGACGATGGCGTTGGATTTGACATGCTTGGCAACTTTCCAAGCAAACATCAGATCGGCAAGTTCCGCCTCGGTCGGCGCGCGTTTGGTCACCACCCGCAGATCGGCGGCCGAAATGCTGTCAACATCGCGGTCTTGCACCAGAAAACCACCGGCAACCTGCTTGAAAGCAAGGCTTTTCTCGGCAGGATCGGGCAGGCTTTGCGTGGTCAGCAGCCGCAGGTTTTTCTTGGCGGCAAAGATCGCCTTGGCCTCATCCGAGGCGCCGGGCGCAATCACCACTTCGGTAAAGATCTTAACGATCTCTTCGGCGGTTTCGGCATCCAGCGGCTGGTTCAGCGCCACAATGCCGCCAAAGGCCGAGGTCTGATCGCAGGCATAGGCGCGCAGATAGGCCTCTTTCAGGCTGGCCGCCTTGCCGACGCCACAAGGGTTTGCGTGTTTGATAATCGCACAAGCAGGCCCCGCACCGGCAAATTCCGCCACCAATTCAAAGGCCGCATCGGTGTCGTTGATGTTGTTGTAAGACAGCTCTTTGCCCTGCCATTGCTTGGCCGTGGCCACCCCTGCGCGGCCAGTGCCGTCGGTGTAGAACGCCGCCGCCTGATGCGGGTTCTCGCCATAGCGCAACCCCTGCGCCAAAGTGCCGGCGAAGGATTTGCTGCGGGTAAAGGGCTGGTTTAATGCGCCCGAAAGCCAAGCCGAAACCGCCGTGTCATAGGCCGCGGTGCGCGCATAGGCTGTCAGCGCCAGCTTTTGCCGGAAGGCCAGCGTGGTCGCGCCATCATTGGCGCGCATCTGGTCGATCAGCGCCTGATAATCCGCAGGATCGGTCAGCACGGTCACAAAGCGGTGGTTCTTTGACGCCGCCCGAATCATCGCAGGCCCGCCAATGTCGATATTCTCGATGCAGGTCTCGTGGTCGGCGCCTTTGGCGACGGTTTCTTCAAAGGGGTAAAGGTTGACGATCAGCAGATCGATCGGCTCGATCCCATGCGCGGCCATTGCCAGCAGGTGTTCATCATCATCGCGCAGCGCCAGCAAACCGCCATGCACATTCGGATGCAGGGTCTTCACACGGCCATCCATCATTTCAGGAAAGCCAGTGACGTCAGCGACATCGCGCACCGCAAGCCCTGCGTTGCGCAGCATGCCAGCGGTGCCGCCGGTCGAGATCAGCTCGACTCCTTGGGCAGCAAGACCGCGGGCAAGCTCCAGCAGGCCGGACTTATCAGAGACAGAAATCAGCGCGCGGCCAATGGGGACGAGGTTGGTCATGGCGTTGGACCCTTCGTTAAAAACCAGATCGGCACCGGTCAGATCGGAACCGGCATATCGTCGCGGTCCAGATCCCGGATGGCGAGCGGAGTATCCTGTGCTTTCGCCAAGGTCCAGCCGATCCGCGTCTGGACTTGCCTTGCACGGCCAGAAAGCACGATTTGCTGGGTTGGACGCGGCTTAAGCCGGCCTTTTTCCAGATAGACCGAAGCATCAAGCGACAGTTTCGTGCTGCCATCGTGGCGAAAAACCCAAATCTCGCCACTTTTCAGCGCCAACGAAATCGCGGTGCCACCCAGATCAAGGCTTGGTTCAACATCAGGATGCAGATGAAACCGCAGGGTAAAGCCCACGCCCTCCATCCGGCCTTCGGTCAGCAAATGTTCAAACCGCTCTTGCTCGGCAGAGCTTTGCGCCAGCAGCGTCTCAAACCCCGTCAGCTTGCGCCCGTCTGGCGACAGCAACAGATCGCGGCCATGGGTCAGACCATGCGTCGCAGACCAACCCGAATGCGCGATAGAGATCTGGGTGCCTTCGGGCAATTGGCCTTGCTGCAAGCCGGTGACCTCGGCGCGGTCAACCAAGACCTCGCGCCCCTCACCCGCCCGCAGCCGCGACGAAGAATAGCCGTCAATCGCCAGTGTCGAATGCGAAGGCGTCGCCCGCCCTGCACGACGCCACTCGCTGCCAAAGGTTTTTCCTGAACCACAGTTCACAATTAAGGGGCGCCGCCCCGAAGTCAGCTCGAAAGCCGCCGTAGAGGCATGCGCCGAAAGACCCGCGCGCGCATCGGGGGGCTGTGCCGCGTCAACGATCACCGTGGTGCGCCCCTCACCAAGACGGGCAAATCCCATGGCAAGCGCCGGCATTGCCTTGGGCGAGGCCGGCCGCACCCCCGTCACAGCCAGCGCTTGATCCAGCCTGCCTTCCGCACCGCGACCGCCACCATGAAACCGCGCCAAGCCGCCATCGGCATGCCGCAGCGCCCGCAGGCAGGGCGCCATCCGCTCCAGCGCTTCCACCAAAGCCAAGGGCGGGCGATGCCCCGATTCGGCAAGTGCAAGTTCGGCCCAGGTCAGCAGCGTGAAGACTTCCAACAATTCTTCAGGATTTCGGGTGGGAATGCCGCCAAGCGCATCGACCTCGCGGCTGCATTCCTCGGCCAGGGCGGAAACGGCCGGCAAAACCCGTGCCTCCATCCCCGTCAACGCAAGCCCCGCATAGATCAGCCCCGTCAGCGCCTCAAACCGGGGCAGACCCGCTGCGGCATGCGGCCAACGCCGCGACAAAAATACCACCTGCGCCGAAAGGCTGCGATAAAACGCATCCGATTGCACGCGATCGCGCCCCGAGAGCAGCAAAAGCGCATGGTTAATCCAACGGATCAACCGCCGTCCGGTCAGATCTGGCGACCAGCCTGGCCCCTTGCCCGCGCCAAACCGCGCCATCCAGCCCCAAGTCCAATCCTGCGCGCGCGCTCGCGCCCCCGCATCACCCAAAGCGGCCAGATCATCCAGCCAGTCAAAGCCATGCATCTCTTCGGCGGCGGCCAAATCCTCCAGCCCGATATCCCAGATTGCGGTGTCTGGGGCCTCGATCACTTGGCCTGCAAAGTTGAAATTGCCCGCAACCAGCTGCCGCCCGCGCGCGTAAAGCCCCATGCTGCGCGGCTCGGGCTGCGAGACAAAGCCGCGCGCAGGCGCAGCCCGCCTTGCGCGCCACATCGCCAGCCTATTCCCAAGGCTTCCACTTCCTAAGCTGCGCTGCATGCTTGTCCTGCATTTGCCTCTCGGCCCGCCCGAGGCAGATCGTTGCAGCAATTCTAGCGCGACGGCGCAGATGTGTCACCCGCACATGCCAGCTACGCGGTTAAAAATCCAAACTGCGGCCAAGGTCGCACACCAAAGCCGCCGTGGGGGCCTCGATGGCCCGCGCGGCGGCGCTGGGTTTTGCGCAAAGATCGCGCTTAGTGCTGAACGCGGTCCATATATTGCGCAAGCCCGCGCACCTGATCCAGCCAGCTTTTCAACAGCTTCGGCTCATGTGGGGCTGCGTGAACCCCCGCCGTGATCTCGTGGTTCAGCACCGATTCAACCGCAAAGGACACGGGCATCGACACCAGCCGCGCCATCGCCGAGCCGCGCGCATCACCCCAAGCATCCATCGCCCAGGTCTCATGGAACACCACACGCCCGTCGCGCTCGGCCTTCAGGCTGACAAACAGCACCACGCGGTCAGGCTCGCCCGGCGCATAGGCGTTTTCCTTCAGGAACTCTGCCGCCATCTCGGCCAAGCGCGCATCGCCTGCCGGGCCTTCCAGCGTTTCAATCTCGCGGAACACCGGCGCCCAAGCCTCGGCCCAGCCGCCCAGACGGATGGTGCCGCGCACGAAATCCTTGACCTTCCACGCCGGATCAAAGCGGTATTCTTCGATAAAGGGATAGCTGTCGCGGTTTGGATAGACCTCAAAGCTTTCCGCTTGCGGCAGCGGCGCTTCATAGCTGGTGATCGCATCCCAAGGCCGCGCCACCCGCAGTTCGGCGAAATTCTTCACCGAGCGCGACGGCGAGCGCAGCGCTTTCAGCACCCCCACCGGCGCCCAAGAGAATTTATAGCGGAACGGGTTCGGAATCTTCGGGATCCCGCCGCAATAGCTGACAAAGCTTAGGGTGTTTTCCGCGTCATAGGCCTTGGAGGCGCGATAGCGCGCCACCAGATCATGCGCCATCAGATGGTCAATGCCCGGATCCAGCCCGACTTCGTTGATCGAGACCAGCCCCGCGTCGCGAAACGCCTGATCCAAGGCTTTCATCTCGGGCGCGATATAGGACGAGGACACAAAATGCGCGCCCTTGGCCAAGCAGGCGGTGGCAATCGGCACATGGTGATCGGCCGTCAGCATCGAAATCGCCACATCTCCGGGCTGCAAAGCCGCAGTCAGATCGGCCAGCGCATAGGGGCGAATGTCTTGGGTCAGATCGCCCACCGCCTCGCGCGCCTTTTCAACAGTGCGGTTCCAGACCACAACCTTATGACCGGCCTCGATCAACCGCCGCAAACCCGGAGCCGAAGACAGCCCTGTGCCACACCAATGAATTGTCATCTTGCTCTCCCTTACAGATCGGCGCTGTGGCGGGTAAATTCCGCCATAGCCCGCCCCCAGACACCTGTTTCCAACGCGCCCAAAGTCGCCAGCGAGGGCAACAGTTGCGCTGCATAATCCATGCTGCTTTCGACAGGCAGCAAGGACGGCAAATTATCAATCGCAGTCACATCCAGCGGCGGCGCATCCGCCACCCGCAACGCCGGCGCATCCCATTCCGTCACCCGGTCATAGACCTTGATCGGCGAGAAATCCGAGGTCGGATCGCAGGCGATATCGCCAATCACCGTCAGCGCGCGCGCGTCGGTCTTGGCGCTTGCAGGCACAAACACCGGGCAACCGGGCCGCGCCAGAATGCAGTTCAGGAAAATCTCGTGCTGCAAAATCTGCGGAAACGGACCACCGCTTGCGGTCTCGGCGATGTCCCATTTCGTCACCGCAACCCCCAAGGCTTCGCAAAGGTCCGAAGCCCCGGTGCCAACCCGCCCCAGCGCCCCGATCACAATCGCGCGCGGCGGGGTCATGCCCGCCATCTCGGCAGCCAAATCGGCCAAAAGCGCGGTCTTGCCCGGATATTTCGCCACAGGGCCCGCAATGCCGCCACGCTGTTGCGCGGCCCAGCATTTCAGGCTGATCGCCGCCCCCGCATAGCCCGCCCAATAGCCAAAGGCCGCAACCCGACGCCCGTCTTCATTGACCAGATATTCCAGATCATAAAGACTGCCACCCCCCGCCTTGAACCGCTGCAACAGCACGCGCCCCGCAGGCTGGCCCTTATAGGCATGCCCAAACATGATATGGCGATGGGTCAGCGGCGTGCCGTCTTCGGGCAGCTCTTTCAGGCCAAAAATGATCGCATCGGCGGGGGCCTCTGGCCATAGGTTTTCCGCCGCAATCTCGCAGCCCGCCGCGATATAGCCCTCAATGCCAATCGCGCGCACCGAGCTGTGTTCAACCGTCACCCGAATGCCCGCCTTGATCAGCGCCGCCGCACCCTCGGGGGTCAGGCCAACGCGTTCTTCGTTCGGGCGCTGTTCAGCGCGCACCCAGAGGTGAGTCATCGACGAAATCCTTCTGTGCTATAGCCGCGCCGCATCGCACGGCGGTGCCACCGTTCGGCAGCAAGGCAGGCGTCGCGCAGGTTGGAAAACCAGACCAACAAATGCCGCCCCTGCCGCCCCTTTGGCCCCCATTCGCGCATGACCGAATATTCGCCAAACAAATTGTAGGCAACTTCGACGCGGTAATAGCGATCCCGCTGGCGGCTGGTTTGGGTCAAAAACAGGGTGAACAAGCAGCGGCTCCTGTGATCGTTCAGCCACAGACCTAACAGAATTGGCTGCAAGCAAAAGGGGGGAAAGCGGGGCTAACCTAAAGATCAAACGTCGCAAAGACCGGCACATGATCGCTGGGTTGGGTCCAGCCTCGGGTCTCGCGCAGAATGTGGCTGCCATGCGCTGCGGCCGCAATATCGCGGCTGGCCCAGATGTGATCCAAGCGGCGGCCCTTGTCTGCGGTGTCCCAATCGGCGGCGCGATAGCTCCACCAGCTGTAAAGCTTGCCTTGCGGCAGGTCGTTGCGGGTCACATCCGCCCAATCGCCTGCCTCCATCACCTGATTGAAATGCTCGACCTCGATCGGGGTGTGGCTGACGATCTTCAGCAGTTTCTTGTGATCCCAAACGTCATCTTCGCGCGGGGCGATGTTCAGATCGCCGACCAAAATCGCGCGCTCTGGCTTTTCAGAGCGAAAATAATCCCGCATGTCGGTCAGGAAATCCAGCTTTTGGCCGAATTTTTCATTCTGCGCACGATCAGGAATATCGCCGCCCGCAGGCACATAGCAGTTGTGGATCGTCACGCCGTTTTCCAGCCGTGCCGCCACATGGCGCGCATGGCCCATGGTGGCGAAATCCTTCTCGCCCGCATCGGTGATCGGACGCTTCGACAAAATCGCCACGCCGTTATAGCCTTTTTGCCCACGCGCCACGATGTGATGGTATCCAAGCGCCTGAAATTGCTCGAGCGGGATTTTATCGACCGGGCTTTTGCATTCTTGCAAGCACAGGATATCGGGCTGCTGTTCGGCCATCAGCCGCGCCACCAAATCTTCGCGCAGACGTACGGAATTGATGTTCCAAGTGGCAAGGGTAAAACTCATAGCGCGCTCCAGCTGGTGTTGGCCAAGCCTAAGCCCTGCGGCGGCGGTTCTCAAGCCGCAAGCGGCCAAGGTTTTGGGGGGAAGGGGATCAACCGGCTTTGGGCAAAAAAATCCCGGCCAAAATGGCCGGGGAGGTCCAACAGGGAGATAATGATCAAAGGTAGCACAGTTTTAAGCCATTGCGCGGGTTCTGGAAACAATCTGCGGGGTTATGGCACTTTCGCCACGCCCCAATGGAGCGGCAGAGCACAGATAAAAAAGGCCGGGCGCAAAGCCCGGCCAGTCCAACAGGGAGGAAAGCTGTGCCATAACCCCGACACAGCAAGGGGAACAAAGATCGTCTTTCGCACCACAAATAGGTTTTACCTATCCATTTGGATAATAATAAGACCAAAGGGTGACAAAACCGTTAACTTAAGCCACCAGTTTGTAGCCGCCGTTTTCGGTGACCAGCAGCCGCGCATTGGCGGGATCGGTCTCGATTTTCTGCCGCAAACGGTAGATATGGGTTTCCAACGTATGGGTCGTCACACCAGCATTATAGCCCCAAACCTCGTGCAGCAGCACATCGCGGGCCACCACGCCTTGTTGCGCGCGATATAGGAATTTCAAGATGTTGGTTTCCTTTTCGGTCAACCGCACCTTTTTATCCTTGGCATCGACAAGCAACTTTTGCGCAGGCTTAAAGGTGTATTGCCCCATCTGGAACACTGCATCTTCGGATTGCTCATGCGTGCGCAATTGCGCGCGAATGCGGGCCAGCAGCACCGGAAACTTGAACGGCTTGGTGACATAATCATTGGCGCCCGAATCAAGGCCCAAGATGGTGTCGCTGTCGGTGTCATGGCCCGTTAGCATCATGATCGGGCATTTGACGCCAGTTTTGCGCATCCGGCGGCACAATTCGCGGCCATCGGTGTCAGGCAGACCGACATCCAGGATTACCAGATCATAGAGACCGGCCTTGGCCTTCTCCATGCCCTCGGCACCGGTGGCGGCCTCGAAGACGTCGAAATCTTCGGTCATCACCAATTGCTCGCTCAGCGCCTCGCGCAGATCGTCGTCGTCATCAACCAGCAGAATCTTCCGTAGCGTTGCCATCTTGGCCTCCATCTCACGGGGAATACCTTTGGGCGGGCTCGCCCTGTGGGTTACAGATGCGCTCTGATCCGTGGCACAACAAGATATGCTTCAATTTGCTCACGCGGTCGTGTCGACAGATAGGCAATTGTTTCACTTTCGTATGATTTGACCTATCTACGCCCCAAGACGCGCGCCCCCAAACCCCGACCGAAGGAGCAATAATGAGCCGCCTAGATCTTTTTGTCAGCCCCACAGGAGCGCAGTTCATGAACCGCCGCTTTGCCTGCACCATTGGGCGCGGCGGCATGACGGATGCCAAACGCGAGGGCGACGGGGCAACCCCACGCGGGGTGCATAAGATTGTCGGCATGCTCTATCGCGCGGACCGGATTGCGGCGAGCGCCCTGCCCGATTGGGCCTTGCCAATCCGAATGGGCGATCTGTGGTCAGATGACAGCAATGATCCCGATTACAACACCATGGTCTCCGCGCCGCACCCTTACAGTCACGAATCGCTGCGCCGCGCCGATCCGCTGTATGATTTGATCCTGATCACCGATTGGAACTGGCCCTATGCCACCGCCGGGCGCGGGTCGGCGATCTTTTTGCACCGCTGGCGCAAACCCTGCCACCCCACCGCCGGCTGCGTGGGCTTTGCCCCCGCCGATCTGTTGTGGATCGCCAATCGGCTGCAACCGCAATCGCGGCTGATCACCCGCGGCTAGGCATAGCTGCGCGCGCCGAAAATCGCAGACCCCACCCGCACATGCGTGGCCCCTGCGGCGATGGCAGCCACGAAATCGCCGCTCATCCCCATTGAGAGGCCCTTTAGCCCGTTGCGCGCCGCCATCTCTGCCAGCATCGCGAAATGCGGGGTGGCGTCTTGATCCTCGGGCGGGATGCACATCAGCCCCGACAGCGGCAGATCCATCGCGCGGGCGGTGGCGATAAATCCGTCCAGATCGTCCGGCAAGACGCCGGCCTTTTGCGGCTCGGCACCGGTGTTGACCTGCACGAAAAGCTCTGGGCAAGCGCCGCGCGCCTGTGCCAGTTTTGCCAGCTTATCGGCCAGCGAGGGGCGGTCCAGCGTGTGGATGGCGTCAAACAGCTCGACCGCGACCTTGGCCTTATTGGTCTGCAAAGGCCCGATCATATGCACCGAAACGCTTGGAAATTCAGCGCGAAAATCCGGCCATTTTCCTTGCGCTTCCTGCACATAATTCTCGCCAAAGACCAAATGTCCTGCGGCCAAAACCTCGCGGACCCGCGCATTGGGCTGCACTTTACTGACAGCGATCAGCTGCACCGACCCTGCCAGACGGCCGGCTTTGGCCTCGGCGTCGCGAATACGTTGGGTGATAAGGTGCAAAGACATGTGGGCTCCTGTTTTGGCCATCTGCCCATATTTTGCCTTGAAAGGAAAGTCGGGCGATGGTTGATGTCTGCACCCGCGCGGCCTAATCTAGAACAAACGTCATCCAGAGGCCGATATGAGCGTCAACATCGACAAAGTGCTGCGCAACGCCAAGACCGAGATCCGAGCGGGTCGTGCGGCGCAGGTGCGCGGCGAGGTCTTGATGGCGCTGGAAAAATTTCCTGCCAATGCGCGGCTTTTGACGGCACTGGCCGAGGTGCAGCAGGCCGCAACCGGCCTGCCCGCCCGCCCCTTTGGCCCGCATCATCTGCAGCATTTCCTTGCGGTGCGCGACCGTATCGGGCTTGACGCCGCCATCGAAGAAATGGCCGCAGCGGTGCGGCTGAACCCACAGCATCCTTGGCCCAACAGCATTCTGGGCGGTGCCTTGATGGAGGCCGGCCTGCTGCCCGCCGCGATCAAATACCTTGGCATCGCGCTGAAACTGGACCCGCGCTTCCTCGAGGCAGGCATGAACCTTGCCGCCGCGCAGCAGCAAGCCGGACAATTGCCGCAGGCCCTGATCAGCCTTGATCATGTGTTAAAGCAAGACCCGAATTTCGCCTTGGCGCAATTAAAGCGCGCGCAAGTTCTGGCGCTGTCGCAGCGCGACGCCGAGGCGATTGCGGCCTTTCAAGCCTATAGCGCGCGCCACCCCGCTGATCTGGAAGCCAAGATCGGCCTTGCCTCTTGCCTGACCACCAGCGGCGATTTGTTTGCGACGCGGCAGCTGTTGGAAAGCGTGCTGCAAGCCGACCCAAAGAATGCCGCCGCCTTGGGCAATCTGGGCAATCTGGCCTTGTCAGAAGGCGATCTACCCAAGGCGCAAGAGCTGTTTGAACGGGCTCTGACGATCAATCCCCGATCGGCCATCGCGTTTTTCAATCTGGGCCGCGCGCGTGATTTTACCGCAGAAGATCCACTGATCGCGCAGATGCAAGCAATGACCGCTGACAGTGGTCTGCCATTTGAAGACCGTGTGCCGCTGCACTTTGGCCTTGCAAAGGCCTATGAAGATATCGGCGAGGCGGACGCCAGCTTTGCGCATCTGCAACAGGCCAATGCCCTGCGCGCGTCACAGTCACCTTATAGCCTTGCCACCGACCGCGCCTTGTTTGCCGACTATGTGCAACGGTTCTCGCCTGCCGCGCCGGCCCTGACGCCGCCACCCGCCGCGCGCACCCCGATCTTTGTGTTGGGGATGATGCGCTCGGGCACCAGTTTGACCGAACAGATCCTGTCGGCGCATCCGCTGGTGCATGGCGCGGGCGAGTTAGAGGTGCTGCCACGTTTGGTGATGGCCGAGACCGCGCAGACCTCCGGCAGCTTTGACACCCAGACCCTAGAGCGGATTCGCAGCGCCTATCTGGCAGCGATTGATCAAGGCGCGGGCGATGCGCGCTATGTGGTCGATAAGTTGCCTGCGAACTTTCGGCTGATCGGCCTGATCCGCAAAGCCCTGCCCGAAGCGCGGATTTTGCACATGCGCCGCGATCCGGTGGCGGTGTGCTGGTCGATCTATAAGACCTTTTTCACCAATCTGGGCATCGGCTATGACAACTCTTTGTCCGATACCATCGGCTATTACGATCTGTATACCCAGATGATGCAGCAATGGCGCGCGGCCTATCCTGACGGCTTTATGGATGTCGATTACGACTCGCTGACCCGCAATCCAGAGCCCGCCATCCGGCAGATGCTGGACTATTGCGGCCTGCCCTTTGACGCTGCCTGCCTCTCTCCTCAAGACAACCAACGCGCGGTGCGAACAGCCTCGGTGCGGCAGGTGCGTTCGGGGATTTATCAAGGCAGCAGCGGCAAATGGCGTAAGTTCGAGCCGCATTTGGCCGAACTGATCGCGCATTTCGCCTAAGGCCCATTGCGGGCTCGGGCGGGGCCGTTTGCGAAACCGCAAAACACCTGTTCCGCCGCGCCAAGCGCCAGTTGGCCTTATCCGGCGGACTCTGTCGATCCGGCACCAGAGAAGGCGCGCTTGGCCTATAAGCAGGCGCAGATCATGTCTTTGGGCATTGATGGCTTTGATCGCGAACAGATGCCGCAAACGCATATCGTGCGGACTGCGGTAGAAGATCTGGCGAAAGGCGGTCGCTTGAAATCGTGGATGCCTTTGGACAAAGGATGCAGTTGCACCCAAGCAAACGGCACCGGCCTATCGGTCCGCTCTGTCAAAGACCTCTGACGCGGGCCTAAGTGGCGGGCACAAAGCGATAGGTGTCGCCCGACCGCTCGGCGCGGCCAAGGCCGCCATTGGGCAGATGATAGCCAAGCAAAAGCATCTGCTCAGAGGCCAGTTGATCCAGCAAACCCAGCCGTGTCTGGGCCGCCAAAGCGGCATCCTGATCAGAGTTCGAAGCCCAAGCCGGACGCTCAAAAGCAACATGGTGATTGCCCAAGGCATCCCCGACCACCAGCATCGACTCTGACCCATCGCGCAGCTCGAAGGACATGTGACTTGGGGTATGGCCAATGGTCGCCCGCGCCGCGACACCGGGCAAGATTTCCTCGCCGTCGTTAAAAAAGCGCAGCTGATCGGCAATGGCATTCAGCCGACGCGCAGCGCCCACGGCAAAGGTCGTACGCTCGGCCCCAATGCTGCTAAGGGTATTCTCATCGGTCCAATAGTCGAATTCGCCCTGCGCAAAATGATGCGTTGCCTTGGCAAAAACCGGTTCGTCAAATTCGTCAAGCAGCCCCCAGAGATGATCGGGGTGGCCATGGGTAAAGACAACATCGGTAATGTCTTCAGCCGTGAGCCCCAGCGCCTCGAGCGCCAAACCAAGCTTGCCCGCAGTTGGCTGAAAATCAGGCCCAGCCCCCACATCAAACAACACATTCCGCCCTCCAGAACGCAGCAGCGTCACGTTGCACGACGGCTCGAGCGTCTCTGTCGAGAGGTTATATTTGGCAAGAAGTGTCGCAACCTCATCCGCCGGCATCCCACCCAGAATAAACGCCCCCGGCAGCATCAAATTGCCATCCGACAAAGACGAAATCTCCATCGCACCCAACGTGACCTGCGTGCTGGCCCAAAGCATCTTTGGCACAACACTGGCTGCCAAGGCAGAGGTAAGAAGATTGCGTCGGGTGATGCGCATGCTGTTTCCTTTTAGGCCAAAATTCCGAGGTGACGCGAGAACCTGGCAAGCCAATGTCGTCAAATCAGGTGCGACCATAGCAAGCCGCTCGCGCTTTGCCCAGAACCTCGTCAAGACGGTTTGTCGCAGGGATTTCAGATTTTTCCGCCCCCGTAGTGTCAACCCCAGCGCGAGACAGGATACCAACCACCCCGCCGAATTTAAACAATTCAGTTTACAGATAACATCTTTGCGTGCAGACTGATTCTCAGGGTTGTATTAAAATTTTATTCAAATCTACTTTATTGCAAGAGGTGCAAGGCCGCGAAAAATACGGGGCTTTTCCTCTGAAAGCATGTGTATTTGAGAGTGACATTCTATGGCGAAAAAGACATCCGCGCGCGCAACAGCCGACGCAACTGAAAACCCAAAATCAGGCCCTGGCGACACCAGCCGACCGAAGGTTTCACCAGAGGTTCAGTTGGTCTGGGCCAGGGTCATCTCGCGGGCAGCATCAGACAGCGATTTCGCGGCCGTCTTGCGCGATAACCTTGCCGAAGCCTTTGCAGTATTCGGGGTCTCTGGCCTTGGGGATATCGACCCAGAACAAGATTTGATACCAAGCTATTCTGCCGCGCTTGAAATGATTGGAGCTGCGGCACATCCACCCGCCGCAGCAAGCGGTTTGATGCCAGGTCAGGCAAAGCCAAATCCCGTCGGCGACGATATCACCACAGCTTCAAGCGGATGCGCCTGCGCGGCAACGGCCCAAGGCTCGGTTGCCAGCGGCTTTACGTCTGGCTGCTGGTGGATGCCCGTGCCTGAGCCGCAACAGCCTACCCCAGCCGAGCCTGATGCGTCGGCAGGAACGGCAGAGCAAAGCGTGGACACCACAGCGAGCGCCGGATCAATGGGGATGACGGCGGCTTACTCATTTGCAACGACACAATCATTGGCAACGAAAGGTATGAATATGCAAAGTTCAGGAACTTCTTCCACTCTTGGCGGCGATTGCGTCGGATCTTTCGGGAGTGCGGGCTCAATCGGATCAGTTGGCGGCACCGCTGGCAGCTTCGCCACAGCTGGAACCTATGGCTGCGCGGGCGCTCAGGCGCTTTGTGAATCCACCCCGATGACCCAAGCCTCTATCAAGCCAACCGTGGCTTCGATCCGGCAATGTGAATTGACACAGGCCTCGATCCGGCAATGCGACTTTACTGTGGCGTCAATCAAGCCTTGCAATTTCACCACGGCAACGCAACTGACCCAATCCTGCCTTTCAACTCCTGTCCCGACATTGGCCACGCAGGTCACCACTGGCAGCATGCTTACCAACCCGGGCCCGATCAGTTCGACCCGCCTTTCGGGCGGTGACTACACGGGGCAGATGTCAGGCGATTGCTGGGGATCAGCAGGCAGCTTTGGCAGCGCCGGCACCTTCGGCGGCTGCGCAGGCTCGGTCGGCACAGCAGGCACCTACGGAAGCGGGGGATCTAACGAACTTAAAATGAAAACACCTGATTTCTGCCTGACGCCGACAATGGGTTCCGTGATGACGCAGGGCACCCAAGCCACGCTTCGTCAAAACCAAGTGCCGACGATGAATGCACCTGTTTCGGGCGATTGCGTGGGGTCCGTCGGATCGGCAGGTTCGATTGGATCGGTTGGCGGAACCGCGGGCACATTTGCCACTGCCGGCACCTATGGCTGTGCTGGGGGGCGCGTTCAGATGAAAGCGATGCCGCAACAACAGGCGATGCCCTGCCAGATGATGGCAACACAGGGATCGGCCATGATGGCGACATCCAGCGCTCAGATGCCCTCTTCTACCCGCCTGTCGGGCGCCACGCTGGGCAGCTTTGCAACCTATTGTGGCTGCGTCGGGGATGATGGTCAGAGCATGTCAGCCGATCCAGTGAGCGGCGATTGCTGGGGCTCTGCTGGGACTTTCGGCAGTGCGGGCACCTTCGGTGGCTGCGCGGGGTCGGTGGGGTCAGCTGGAACCTATGGCAGTGGCGGTTCAAGCGACTTGAAGGCCATGCAGATGCAGCGCCCGGGCATGGCAATTTCGGCAACGCGTATGATGCCTGCGCTCAACCTTGCACAACAGCGGATGCCGAACATGGGTTACAGCGGCTGCTACGGCTGGTGATCAACTTGGCAGGCGGCAGCCAGTAGGGGCCGCCTGTCACTGCGCCACCCAAAAGGAGATCAGAGATGATCGCAAGGCCTGTTTTGCGGGAAGATTTTGCCGTGTATCATTTGCATGGCGAAGGCAACATCCTGTTGTCGGACACCGAAAGTTTTGCGCTTGAAGGTGGCGCCATCACGCCCGTGCTGTCGATGATCGATGGCAAGCGGACCCGGGCGGAAATTGTTGCCAGTTTGGCCGGTCAAGTTCCCGCCGAAGATGTCTCGCACACACTAGATTACCTTGCGCAAATGGGACATCTGCGCGAAGCGGATGCGCAGGCTGCTCCAGAAGAGGCACTGTTCTGGTCAAGCCTTGGCATCGACACCCGCAGCGCACGCGACCGCGCCGCGGCCTATCCGATCAGCGTGATTGGCTTGGGCAAGACCAATCCTGAAATTGCCGCAAGTTGGTTGGGCTCGATGGGCTTGCAGATCGCCCCACAAGGGACCGAAGGTGCCGTGGCGCTTGTCTTGGCCGATGATTATCTCGATCCGCAGCTAGAACCGCTCAACCGACACTTTCAGACAAAGCGGATGGCTTGGCTGTTGGTCAGAGCGGCTGGGCTAAAGCCCTTGGTAGGGCCGCTGTTTGTCCCCGGCACGACAGGGTGCTGGGAATGTCTTCGAACAAGGCTTGTAGAAAACCGCGAGGTCGAGCTGCTGCTCTCGCGCCGTTTGGGTGTGGCCGGCCCACCCGAACGCCCCGTGCCACGCCCGCAGGCTTTTGTCGCGCAAACGCTCAGTGTGGCGGCGGTCCAATTGGCGCGGCTTGTCCAATCAGGACGCAACGTCGATTTGGAAGGCCGAATACAAGAGTTGGATCCCCTCGGCTTTGCGCGCCGCCAGCATCCGCTGGCACGACGCCCCCAATGCGGGTGCTGCGGCGACCCTGCGGTGGGCAGGATCGGCGGGGCGCCTACGGAATTTCGCGCGTTTAGCGGCGTGAAAGGTGTCGAGAACGGTGAACGCAGCGCCAGTGCCGCCCAAACGCTATCACGCTACAGCCATCTGATTGGTCCGATAACTGGCATCGTGAAAGAGTTGATCCCCAGCAAGTGGAATGGCCATACCCCGTTGCTGTCTTACAGCGCAGGAAATAATTTGGCGGTGGCCCCGATGGCGCTTTCAGGATTGAAGCAGAATCTGCGCAGCTACTCTTCTGGCAAGGGACGTAGTGATCAACAGGCCCGCACATCGGCGCTTTGCGAGGCGCTGGAACGCTACAGCGGCAAATATCGAGGTGAGGAAATCACCCTGCGAGGAAGCCTGCGTCAATTTGGCGATGCAGGAATTCACCCCAATAAGCTGATGCTTTATTCCGAAAAACAATACCGCGAACGTGACACTTGGAACGCGCGCGGCAGCCAGTTTCAGGTTGTGCCCTATTGGCTGGAAGAGACCGAGATCACAGATTGGACTCCGGTCTGGTCACACAGTGAAAAGCGCATCAAATATCTGCCTGCCAGTCTGCTGTTTTACAGCTACCCCGCTCAGGGCCCAAGGTTCACCAGCTGGGCAGACAGCAACGGTTGTGCCGCGGGCGCCTCTTATGAAGACGCCGTGTTACAGGGTCTTTTTGAACTGGTCGAGCGTGATAGCGTCGCGATCTGGTGGTATAATCGCGTGCAGCGGCCTCGGGTTGATCTTACCGCTTTGGATGATCCATTCATCAGTAACATGCAGGCTTGGTTCGCGCAGATGGGGCGCGAGTTTTGGGTGCTTGACCTTACAACAGATCTTGGGATCCCATCTTATGTGTGCCTAAACCGTCGCACTTATGGGCCGACCGAGGATATCGTGATGGGTTTTGGGGCCCATCTGGACGCACGCACTGGCATCTTGCGGGCCATCACCGAAATGAACCAGTTTATGCCAGCGGTTTTGGATGTGGGCAGCGATGGCGTGACGCATTACGCCTTTGACGACCCCGAATGCCTGCATTGGTGGCGCACAGCCACTCTCGAAAACCAGCCCTATATCCAACCGAAAAGCGATATTCTCTCTGACCCAAGCAAAGCCCAGCGGCGGCAGGGTGGTGCGATTTCCGATCTGTTGGACGAGGCTATTGCAGCCATCGAAAAGGCCGGACACGAGGTGCTGATACTCGATCAGACCCGTGCGGATGTTGGCTTGCCGGTTGTGAAGGTCATGGCACCCGGACTGCGCCACTTCTGGGCACGCTATGCGCCGGGGCGGCTGTTTGAGGTGCCGCTCACCATGGGCGATGTTACAGCGCCCCTGCCCGAAACCGCGCTTAATCCGATCGCGATGTTCCTGTGAGGAGGCTGAGATGTACCTAAGCCTCTGCCAGCCACCCGGACAGCATCGTGGTCCGCGGACCAAAACCGACCCACTCGGCGTTTTGGATGAGATGCTGGCCAGCTTGGGGATGTCGGCGCCACATACGGCGGTTGCGCTTGCTGATCTGTTGCGAAGACCCGTTGCCCGCAGCCAAGTCGATGCTCTCTTGATTGCAGCGATGCAGGGGGGTGAGCCATTGGCAGCTGTTGTGGCAAGCCAAGTGATGGACCAACTGGGCGAATTGCGTATGCTGGCCTATGCCACCGCAGCAGACGAAACCGAATCCCTGTTTCGGCTGGCTCCTGTCGCCCCTGCACCTGCCTTAACCGCGACATCTGCTAAGGCCGGCGTGACCTACCGGCTGTCACGCTTTGCACAGATTCGGATGGATGAGGCCGGCCATGTGCCCGGGCAACTGCCGCATAATGCGGGGTTGATCCTTGAAAGCCCGCTGTCACCATTTCGCTGCCATATCAACCCACTTAGCCGCAGCACAACCGCAATGCAGGCCTTGGCTCTGCTGGGGTCTGGAGCTGCGCTTGAAGACTTGCGCCGCGCAGACATCCCCGAAGCCGATTGTGAACCGCTGCTAAGCTTGCTTTCTGCGGCAGGGTTGATCAGACCGCTAGACGCGAGCGGTCTGAGTGACGAAGACCAAGATCCGACCCTGCGGCAATGGGATGTCCATGATCTGGCCTTCCATCTGCGGTCACGCTTGGGGCGGCACGATCAGCGCATTGGCGGCGATTTTCGGTTCAAGAATATCATCGACCCGGTTCCGGCGCTTCGCCCCGAGCCAAAGCATCTGGCCCGACTTCAGCTGGCAAGGCCGGACGAGATGGCGATGGCAGCCAATGATCCAACCCTGTCGCAGACCATTGAGGCGCGCGTTTCGGTCAGGCCTGGGGCACGCCGGCCGCTTAATTTGCAAGAGTTAGGTCTTTTTCTTTGGCGCACCGCAAGGATCACCCGCATCTTTGACGGTGGAATAGGTGAGTTTACCGCCCGCCCCTATCCATCCGGCGGGGGCAGCTATGAACAAGACGTCTGGATCACTGCACGCGAGGTTGTCGGCCTGATGCCGGGCTTCTACTTTTACGCTGCCGCCACGCATGAATTATTGCTGGTCAGGCCGTGGAATACCGATTGTGAAGCGTTAATCGCGCAGGCCGTGACCGCGATGGCCGAGACCACCATTCCCGATGCGGTTCTGACGCTGGGCGCAAGGTTTCAGCGTGTAAGCTGGAAATATTCCGGCATGGCCTATGCAACCCAGCTTAAGAACACGGGTGCGATTTACATGGCCTTCTACATGGCGGCCACGGCTATGGGCCTGTCACCTTGCGGGCTTGGTTTAGGGTCAATCGAGACGTTTCGTCGCCTTACGGGTTCGCGGATCGAGGTCGAAGGCTCCATCGGGGAATTCGCGCTGAGTGGCCCACCCATAGGAGCATAAGGAGATCGCCATGCCCAAGCCCGATTTTCAGGAATTCGACCTGTGGTCCTTGCGTGACTTTGACGTTTCAATGACCAGCGACGATCGGCGCGAAACGGCAATCCGCCTGCGCGAATTGCTTGGCGATTATTACGTTCATCTTCCCCAAAAAGTAGGGGCAATGGCCATCAACCCCAGTCGCGAGTTGGAACTTCTGGCCGATGACGCACCACTTTACTACAATAACTTGGCATTTCTAAATCGTCTGAACGCCGTTATCACAAAACTGCGCGATCGTCACACAGCGCTGCGGATGCCCGAGCCCCTGAACCGCATGATTGCCTTTCTGCCAGTTGTACTGGAAAGCTGTTATGAAGCGGGCCGCAGATTGCTTATTGTCAGCCGCATCGCTGGCGAAATCCCCGATGATCAGCTGCAAGTCGGCGTCGAGGTCACGCATTGGAACGGCACTCCAGTGGCCCAGCTGATCAATGACTTGTCTTGGAGCACGCCCGGATCAAACCCCTATGCACGCATTGCTTTGGCCCAGCGCAGCCTGACATTGCGCGCCTTAGGCTATATGCAAATGCCACCAGAGGATTGGGTGACGCTCAGCTACATCTCTTTGAAAGGCGAGCGTCGGCATGTCAGTTTGAACTGGCGGGTCGCAATCGCACCAGAGGGAGGCTCGACACCTGGAGCTGTGATGTCGGGAACAGCGATGGCCGCCCCCCTTGCCGCCATGTTAGGTCTGGATGAAGGCACCGCGATCGTCAACAGCGGGCTAAAGACACTGTTCTCTAAACCACGCCGCGCCAGTGTCATTCGCAAAAGTGGCCAGCGTCATGGTGCTTTATTGTCCGAGCCCTTGTCTGGTTCAGCAGGTCTTGAAAATCTGCTATCGGCCTCGACGCTGACCTTGGATGATGGGCGCAACTATGGCTATTTGCGCCTGTTTTCGTTTTCGGTTCAAGATGTGCGCCGCTTTGCCGAAGACATGGCCGCCTTGCTGCGACAGATGCCGCCAGCGGGCCTGATTATAGATGTACGCGGCAATCCGGGCGGGACCATCCCCGCAGGCGAAGCTTTGCTGCATCTGATAACCGATCGCGCGATCGAGCCAACGCGCAATGTCTTTCGCGCAAGCCGCCCACTTCGCGCCATGGCAGGTACAATTCCGTTTTTTCAGCGCTGGCAACGCTCGCTCGATCTTGTCTACGAAACAGGGCAGGATTTCTCGCAGGGCTTTGAGCTTTCAGATCCGGCAGACTATGCGGGGCTTGAACACAGCTATCGTGGGCCAGTGGTGGTGATCATTGACGCACTCAGCTACTCAACGACAGATTATTTCGTTGCTGGGTTTGAAGACAATCGTCTGGGGAATATCTTGGGGCTCGATCCGACCACAGGCGCGGGTGGCGCCAATGTCTGGAGCCTGTCGCAAATATCGGGATTTGCAGCAGAGGCAGGCTTACCCGAAATCCCGCTTTTGCCAGTTGGCATGGATTGCCGTGTTGCTGTGCGCCGCGCATTGAGGGCAGGGCCGAACCGTGGTCTGCCGCTTGAGGGGCTGGGCGCGATGGCAGATCAGCGCTACTTTCCAACACGACGCGACATCTTGGGCATGAACGAAGACATGCTGATGGCCGCCGTCAACCTACTCCAGCGCCCAGCGTCTGTTTAAGGCCGCCTTGCTTAGGGCAAACGTGTGGATCCCAAGGCCAACAGCTGCGCCCAGAGGGCAGCTTCTGCGGTGCTGGCCTTGCCCTGAATGCGCACCGCGCGCACTTGCAATTCGCAACTGGGCAAGAGCTTGGACAGATCGAAAAGCCGCCCTGTCTGTAACCTGTCTTGCGCCAGCGATTTTGGCACCCATGCCACCCCCACCCCCACGGCGGCCATTTCCAGTGCTGCAAGCGTTAACGCGGTTTCTGCTTTGGCCGAGGCCAGCGTCACCGGTTCCAGCAGCGGCAGGATTTTGCGCGCCATCACTTCGCCCAGAAACACATCGGCGGGATAGGCGATATACAGCAGCTCTGACGGCGGGGCCAAGGCAAAGCGCTGGGTCAGATCCTCGGCAAAAACCGGGATCAGCTGATCAGAGCCAAACTCGATGGTTTCGATAAAATCGCCCGAAAGCTCGTTGGCCTCATCCAGCAGCCGGTACAAAATCGCAATGTCGGCCTGCCGCGACAGCAACAGCGTCAGGCATTCATCGCGATTGGCCGAGCGCAGCCGCACATGCACATCGCCATCCTGCTTGCTCATATTCTGAATGATCTGCGGCGTGAGCGAGGTTGTCAGCGAATGCTGGCTGGCGATCACAATGCGATTGCTGGCAATGCGGTCGCCGCGCCGCAGATCGACAATCAATTGCCGCAACGCCGCGGCGATATGCTCGATCTGCCCGCTTTGCGCCAAGGTGGTGGGGCGCAGTTGCACTGGCTTATGGCTACGATCAAACAGCTCGACGCCGATAAACTCCTCGATATGGTGCACGCGGCGTGAGAACGCCGATTGCGTCAGCCGCCTGCGTTCCGCCGCACCGCTGAAAGAGCCGGTTTCGGCAATCGCAAGAATATCTTCCAGCCATTCCAACCGCATCGCATCCCCCGTTAACTTGCATTTTATGCAATATGGTTCAACTATTTCGCATTTGTAAACAAGTCGATGTGGATCAATAGTTGCGGGATGCAAGTTATCAGAAGGACGTCGCCAATGCATCTCGCTCGTTTCCCTCGTGTTTTCTTAGCGCATCTGCCGACGCCCTTGGAAAAGCTGGACCGGCTGTCAAAAGAGTTGGGCGGGCCGGAAATCTGGATCAAGCGCGACGATTGCACCGGGCTTTCGACAGGCGGCAACAAGACCCGCAAGCTGGAGTTTCTGATGGCCGAAGCGCAGGCGATGGGCGCGGATACGGTGATGACCCAAGGGGCTACTCAATCCAACCACGCGCGCCAAACCGCGGCTTTTGCAGCAAAACTCGGCATGGGCTGCCATATTCTGTTGGAAGACCGCACCGGATCAAACGACGCCAATTACAACGGCAACGGCAATGTGCTGCTGGATCATCTGCATGGCGCGACCACCTCGAAACGTGCTGGCGGGGCTGATATGGCCGCCGAGATGGAGGCTGTCGCGGCCGATCTGCGCGCGCAGGGGCGCAAGGTTTACATCATTCCGGGCGGTGGGTCGAATGCCACCGGCGCGCTTGGCTATGTCAATTGCGCCTTCGAGCTGGTCTCGCAAGCCAATGATCGCGGCTTGGTGATTGACCATCTGGTCACCGCAACAGGCAGCGCGGGCACCCAAGCCGGCCTGATCACCGGTCTGAAAGCCATCAATGCGGGCATTCCGCTGCTGGGCATGGGCGTACGGGCGCCCAAGGACAAGCAAGAGGAAAACGTGTTCAATCTGGCGCTGAAAACCGCCGAAAAGCTGGGCTGCCCTGATGTGGTGAAACGCGGCGATGTGATTGCCGACACCAGCTATGTCGGCGCAGGCTACGGCATTCCGCGCGCCGATACGCTGGAGGCCATTCGGATGTTTGCCGAGCTAGAGGCGATTTTGCTTGATCCGGTCTATTCCGGCAAGGCGGCGGCGGGCCTGATCGACTATTGCCGCAAGGGCCGGTTCAAAAAGGGCGAGCGGGTGGTGTTCTTGCACACCGGCGGCTCGGCGGCGCTGTTTGGCTATGACGCCGCTTTTGCCGAGCATAACGCCACACTTCGGGTCTGATCCGCCGATGCGCCACGCTCTGATCCGCGCCAAAACCCTTCAGCCGCCCCGCATTCGGGCGCGGCGGCTGGTTTTGGCGCGAGATTACAGCAAGACAGACGCACAGGCCCTGAACCGCCCGAAGATCGGGCAAGCGCAGCGGCAAAGGGCTGATTGTTTCAGCAGATGGCGCAGGCCGTGCCTGATTGGGGCGCGCCCGCTTGGCAGCACGGCGCTGATCGGCCAGCCTTGCGCAAAGGGTGGCGCCCTAAATCGGCAGCGGGGCAAGACATGAGACGGGTTGGCATTCTTGGCGGCATGGGGCCAGAGGCGACGGTTCTGATCCTGCAAAAGCTGCTGGCGGCGGTGCCTGCCCAAGATGACGCCGACCATATCCCTGTTATCGTTGATCAAAACCCGCAAGTCCCCTCGCGCATTCGGCATCTTTTGGAAGGCAGCGGGCCAGACCCCGCCCCCGTGCTGGCCGAAATGGCGCGGCGTTTGGTGGCTGGCGGGGCCGAGGCTTTGGCGATGCCCTGCAACACCGCACATCATTATGCCCCCGCCATTCGCGCCGCCGTCACCGTGCCTTTTCTGGATATGATCGCGCTTTCGGTGCGCCATGCACGCGCGCTGGTGCCACAGGGGCAAAGCGCAATCGGCATCCTCGCCTCGCCTGCGGTGCAAAAGGTGGGGCTGTTTGATGCAGCCCTTGCCAAAGAAGGGCTGACCGCGTTTTATCCAAGCACGCCCGAGGCAATGCTGGCAGCCATTCGCCAGATCAAGGCGCAGGGGCCAAGCGCGGCAGCGCGGCAAGCCCTGCGCGATGCCTCGCAAGAGCTGCGCGCGCGCGGCGCCTTGGTGCAGATGATCGCCTGCACCGAATTTTCGCTGATCGCTGAGGCGGTTGCGACAGATATTGTGGCATTTGACACGCTGGACCTGCTTGTCACTGCTATCGTGAAATTCGCGCAGACCAATGGCGCGGAGGAAGAACAGGCAGCATCGTGATTGCCTGACGTAAAACCCACAACGACAAGGAGAGACCCAAAATGAACCTTAGCATTAAAAGATTTCTGATCGGCGTCGCGGCCTCGAGCCTTCTTGCGACCTCGGCCTTGGCTGATAAAATCATCATCGGCCACTTCGGCAACCCTACACCGATGCAGCTGCTTGCAGCTTCGGATGCGCTGAAAAATGACACCGGCTGGGATATCGAGTGGCGCAAGTTTGACTCGGGCACCGATGTGATCGCGGCAATGGCCTCGGGCGATGTGGTCTTGTCAGAGCTGGGGTCTTCGCCGCTGGCGATTGCCGCCAGCCAAGGCGTTGATCTACAGCTGATCGCCTTTTCCGACATCATCGGCAAAGCGGAATCGCTGATCGCTCATAACGACAGCGGCATTGCCAGCGTCGCCGATCTGAAGGGCAAGCGCATCGCGGTGCCAATCGGGTCGACCGCGCATTTCTCGCTGATGGGGGCCTTGCAGCACGAAGGCATTGCGGTGGGCGATGTCACCATCATCGGCATGAAGCCCGACCAGATCGCGGCCTCGTGGGAACAAGGCGTGATCGACGCGGCCTGGATCTGGCAGCCGGTGCAATCGGAACTGCTGAAATCGGGCACGCTGATCCTTGGCGCGGATCAGGTTGCGGAATGGGGCTTTCCAACCTTTGACGGCTGGGTGGTGAACCGCGAATTCGGCCAAGCGCATAAGGCCGAAGTGGTGGCTTTCCTGAAGGAAATCGACAAGGCAAACGCCTCTTACCTTAGCAACCCAGCGGCTTGGACTGCCGATTCTGCCGAGGTGAAAACCCTTGCCAGCGGCACCGGGGCGGATGCTGCACAAGTGCCCGGAATTCTGGAAGGTTTTGGCTTTTTGCCGATGGCGACCCAGATCACCGACACCTGGCTTGGCGGCGCTGCTAAAACCATCAAAGGCACGGCTGACTTCCTGAAAGAAGCAGGCCGGATCGACAGCGTTGGCGATGATTACGCAGGCTTTGTGAACCCAGAGTTTGCCGCAGAAGCTGCAAAATAAGCCCAGTCGGGCTGCCCAAGCGCCACCTGCTTGGGCAGCCCCCCTTCCCGCCTGAGAGGACTTATGGGACTGACAATCGACCAAGTATCAGTGGTATATCCCGCCGCCGACCGCCGCCCGCCTGTCGAAGCGCTCAGCAAGATCGACCTGACCATCGACAGGGGCGAATTTGTGGTGGCGCTGGGGGCTTCTGGCTGTGGCAAGTCTACGCTGTTGAACCTGATCGCGGGGTTTTTGTCGCCCTCGTCGGGGGATCTGTTGCTGGACGGCGTGCCGGTCTCTGGCCCCGGAGCGGACCGCGCGGTGGTGTTTCAAAAGCACGCGCTTTTGCCTTGGCTGAACGTTTTGGACAACGTCGCCTTTGGCTTGCAAATTCAAGGCATCTCGAAAGCCCAGCGCTACGAGATGGCGAATAAATTCGTAGGGCTTTTGGGGCTGGATGGCTTTCAAGCCTCGCCCGTCTACAAGCTTTCGGGCGGCATGCAGCAAAGGGTGGGCATTGCCCGCGCGCTGACCTGTGACCCAAAGGTTCTGCTGATGGACGAACCCTTGGGCGCGCTGGATGCGCTGACCCGCGAAAAGGCGCAGGAATTGATCCTGAACATCTGGCACGAGACGCAAAAATCGGTGTTCTTCATCACCCATAGCGTCGAAGAGGCGCTGTTCATGGGCACCAAGCTGGTGGTGATGTCGCCGCGCCCTGGTCGCATCACCCATCTGTTTGACCTGCCGTTTTCGCGGCAATTCCTGGCCGGAGCCTCGGCGCGGCAGGTGAAAGCCTCGCCCGAATTTATCCGCCTGCGCGAAGAGATTCTGACCATCATCTTTGCCGATGAAGAGGCCGCAGCATGAGCAAACCATCCAAACCCACAGGGCTGATCGCCCGCCTGTCGCGCGCGCGCCCCACCAAACCCGGCGAGATCTACGGCGTGCCCGGCCAAGGCAACACGCTTTGGCTTTCGGCCTGCTCGGTTGCAACGTTCTTCTTTATCTGGTGGCTGGTCACCGCGATGGGTTGGGTCAAACCCTTGTTCGTGCCCTCGCCTCAGGCGGTTTTTGGCAAGTTCATTGCGATCTGGAACGATGGCTTTACCGGCACGCCGTTTTTAGAGCACCTTGGCGTCTCGACGCTGCGGGTGTTTGGTGCGTTTTTACTGGCCTGCGTCATCGGCCTGCCGCTCGGGCTTGCCATGGGGATGAGCCCGCTGATGCGTGGCCTGTTTGATCCCCCGATCGAGTTTTACCGCCCGATCCCGCCGCTGGCCTATCTGCCGCTGATGATCATCTGGTTTGGCATTGGCGAGACCTCGAAAATCCTGCTGATCTTTCTGTCGGTCTTTGCGCCGGTGGTCTTGGGCGCACGCTCGGGCGTGAAATCGGCAGCCATTGAACAGATCCACGCCGCCTATTCCTTTGGCGCCTCGCGTTGGCAGGTGATGCGCTATGTCATCATGCCCTCGGCCCTGCCCGAGATCCTGACCGCGATGCGCATCGGCATCGGCTTTGGCTGGACCACGCTTGTCGCCGCCGAGATGGTCGCGGCCACCAAAGGCCTTGGCTATATGGTGCTTTCAGCCAGCCAGTTTTTGCAAACCCCTGTGGTGATCATGGGTATTTTCGTCATCGCCATCATCGCTTTTGCTTTTGATCTGTTGATGCGTTTTGTCGAGCGCAGGCTCGTGCCTTGGAAGGGCAGAATGTAATCCGAAAGACAAACCCATGATATATATGAAAAAAGCCACCCCACCCGCGCCTGCGGATCAGCAAGATGTGCGCGCGACCGTGGAAAGCATCTTGGCGCAAATCGCCAGTGGCGGCGAAGATGCGGCACGGGCCTTCACTGCCGATTTGGATCATTGGAGCGGCGATATTGTCGTATCGCAAGCCACGCGCGCGGCTGCCGCCGATTTGGTGCCCGATCAGCTGAAAGCTGATATCCGCTTTGCCCATGACAACATCCGCCGCTTTGCCGAAGCCCAGCGCGCCACCGTGACCGATTGCGCAGTGGAAATTCTGCCCGGATTGATGGCGGGGCAAAAGCAGATCCCGGTTTCGGCGGCCGGATGCTATGTGCCGGGCGGGCGCTATAGCCATGTTGCCAGCGCCATCATGACCATCACCACCGCCAAAGTCGCAGGCGTGCCGCATATTGCGGCCTGTTCGCCACCGCGCGCGGGTCAGGGCATTCCGCCCGCGATCCTTTACGCGATGGATCTTTGCGGCGCGGATGTGATTTTGAACATGGGCGGGGTGCAAGGCGTGGCTGCGATGGCGAACGGCCTGTTTGGCCTGCCCAAAGCCGATATCCTCGTCGGCCCCGGCAACCAATATGT
>OCOY01000013.1_pt1 | contig 57888 bp, 54 predicted proteins | sample 1494131 | NCBI WGS metagenome assembly OCOY01 (sample SAMEA3275523, study PRJEB22092) | marine metagenome | biome: ENVO:00000039; feature: ENVO:00002042; material: ENVO:00002010 | collected 2014-06-21T17:05:00+00 | depth 1 m | reverse complement strand
GGGCTTGGGGAAAGGGCTCTGACGGGTTAAACACAATAGACTTGGCCAGCAGGCAAGCGCATAATTGCGCCATGCCCGCGCTGTGCCGAGAGTGTCTGACCCAATTTGATGCCGGAACGCGCTGCCCCAAGTGCCGCTCGCCGCGGGTGATGTCGCATCCCGAGCTTTGGGATCTCAGCATCGCGCATATGGATTGCGACGCCTTTTATGCCAGCGTGGAAAAGCGCGACAATCCTGATCTGCGTGACAAGGCGGTGATCGTTGGTGGCGGCACGCGCGGCGTGGTCTCGACCTGTTGTTATTTGGCGCGCATTCATGGCGTGCGCTCGGCGATGCCGATGTTTCAGGCGCTGCGGCTTTGCCCGCAAGCCGTGGTCGTGAAACCAAGGATGAGCGTTTACGTCGAGGTCAGCCGTGCCATTCGCGCGCTGATGGAGGTGCTGACCCCCGCGATTGAACCCTTGTCGCTGGACGAGGCGTTTTTGGATCTGACCGGCACCGCCCGCCTGCACGGCGCGCCGCCTGCGGTGATGTTGGCGCGCTTGGTGCGGGATATGGAGGCCGATCTGGGCGTGTCAGGTTCAGTCGGGCTGTCGCATAATAAGTTTCTGGCCAAAATCGCCTCGGACCTCGACAAGCCACGCGGGTTTTCGGTGATAGGTCGCGCCGAGACCGAGGCGTTTTTGCGCCCGAAACCGGTGCGGATCATTTGGGGCGTCGGCACGGCGGCGCAAGCCAGCCTAGAGGCTGCGGGGATTCGCACCATCGCAGATCTGCTGCGCTGGGATCGCGTTGATCTGACCGCGCGCTTTGGCAGCATGGGCGACAGGCTTTGGCATCTGGCGCGGGGCCTGGACACGCGGCGGGTGACGCGGGATGAAAAGCTGAAGTCGATCAGCAAGGAAACCACGTTTTTCGAAGACACCTCGGACGCCGAGCTTTTGGACGGCCATCTGTGGCGCTTGGCCGAACAGGTTGCCGACCGCGCCAAGGCCAAGGGGCTGGCGGGGAGGACGGTCACGCTGAAGCTTAAGCGCTCGGATTTCCAACTGATCAGCCGCCGCCACAGCCTGACCGACCCGACGCAGCTGACCGACCGCATCTATCGCGCCGCCAAGGCGCTGTTCGATCAAGCCAAGGTCAAAGCGCCGTTTCGGCTGATCGGGGTCGGCATCTCGGATCTGGCGGGCGAAGATCAGGCCGATCTGGACCGCGATCTGCTGGACCCACAGGCCGGCCAACGCGCAGCGGCAGAGCGGGCAACCGATGCGATTCGCGCAAGGTTCGGCAAGGACGCGATCCTGAAAGGCCGCGCGCTGCGCTGATTATTCGGCGGCCAGTTGCAGCGCCTGCCCTGTCACCTCGGCCATCACCCCGTTGATCAGCGCGCGAAACGCCTGAAAATCGGCACGCGGGGTCAGGCTGGCTTCGTGCATATAAAGGCTGCGATCAATCTCGACCTGAATGGCATGGCGGCCCGCACTGGGGCGGCCATAGCTTTGGGTGACAAAGGCCCCGGCAAAGGGGGTGTTGCGCGCCACCCGCAGACCGGCTGCTGCAAAAGCGGCCTCGACCCTGTCCATCACCTCCCGATTGGCAGAGGCACCGAATCGGTCGCCCAAAACGACCTCGGGACAGGCTTTACCCAAACGCGCGTGGCCTTCGATCGCCTCATGCGGCATCGAATGGCAATCAATCAGCGTCGCTTCACCAAAGCGGGCATGGGTATCATCCATCAGCTGACGCAAGGCGCGGTGATAGGGATGCCAAAACCGCGCAATCCGCGCCTCTGCCTCGGCCAGCGACAGCTTGCCACGATAAATCTGCCGACCGCCCGCCACAACGCGGGGAATCACCCCCAGCCCCGAAGAAACCCGCGGATTATGCGCCATGCGCGCCACCCCCGTGATCAGCGCAGGGTCCAATTCATCTGGCGCACGGTTTAAATCCAGATAGGCGCGCGGCACATCAGCCAAAAGCAACGGCGCGCCGAACAGGGGCGCATCGGCAAAAAGCTGATCGACAAAGGCGTCTTCCGAGGTGCGGATCAGATCGGCACTTAGCACCGACTGCTCAAGAAACGCAGGCGTATAGGCCCGCCCCGAATGCGGCGAGGCGAAAACAAAGGCGCTGCTTTGCCGCATGGGCGAAAGGATACGAAATACGTCAGACACGCCACACTCCTGTTCCTTTTCAATATAACGACAAAAAATCACTTACCGAAACCCCTTGAACAGCCCAGCGACTCTGTTTATAGCCCAGCCATCCGACGCGGTTCCGCCCGCGTCCTTTTCTTTAGGGCGCGCGGAATGGCAAGGTTTGTGGGCGGTTAGCTCAGCGGTAGAGCACTACGTTGACATCGTAGTGGCCACTGGTTCGATCCCAGTACCGCCCACCATTCATCGTCTTCGCAAGAAGACACAGATTTTAACTGGCGCGAAGACGCGCCGCGACAAGGGAGACAGCCATGAAGGTTGCAAACTCGCTCCGCTCGCTGAAGTCGCGTCACCGCGATTGCCAGGTCGTGCGCCGTAAAGGCCGCGTCTATGTAATCAACAAGACGCAAAAACGCTATAAGGCCCGTCAGGGTTGATTAGCTGTCAGCACGCGAAAGAATAGGCCGCCAAGAGCAATCTTCGGCGGCTTTTTCATGTCTTAGAGGATTCAATGCACCCCAACCCAGCCTTTCGCAGCGAAGATGAGGCCGCAAGCGTGCTGTCCGCGCGCAGCGATGCAGGCTCGCAAGCCATTGCGGCACTGATGGCGGCACCGGCAAAGCCCTGACTAGGCGGTTGCGGCGGCGATGATTTCGGGCATTGATGCGGCAAAGTTTTGCAAAGGACACGCCATGAAGCTCTATTCGTCGCCCACCACCCCCTTTGGCCGGAAAATCTCGGTTCAAATCATCGAAGCCGGTCTGTCCGCGCAGGTGGAAACCGCAGCCGTCGCCGGATCGCCACTGGATGTCGGCACGATGCCGGTGGACCGCAATCCTTTGGGCAAGATCCCCGCCTTGGAAACCCCCGATGGTGTGATCTATGACAGCCGCGTCATCAGCCGTTATCTGGACGATCTGTCGGGCAAGGGGTTTTATCCTGCCGCACCGCTGCTGTGGCGCAGCCTGACGCTAGAGGCCACCGCCGACGGTATTTTGGACGCCGCCGTGACCATGGCCTACGAGCTGCGCTTGCGGCCCGAAGCCATCCGCTTTGAGCAGTGGCTCGAGGGGCAATGGGCCAAAATCAGCCGCGCGCTGGATGCGATCGAGACCGATTGGCTGGATCATCTGGCAGGCCCCGTGAGCATGGCGCAGATCGGCTTGGCAGTGGCGCTGGAATATCTGGATTTCCGCCATGACGCGCGCAACTGGCGTCAGGGTCGGCCAGAATTGGCCGCTTGGGCGGCTGAATTCTCTAAACGGCCAGCAATGATTGCGACAAAACCGCCCACAGCCTAAGGTTTTTTTGCCGATTTACCGGATCTTAGTCACCCAAGTTTAGTCTAAATCCCGCCCAACTGGGCATAAATGTCGCCAGTTCAAGGCCGCAGCCGCATAATTCTAAGATTATGCGCCCCCTGCGCGCCTTTGACCGCTGGACGGGCGGGCCTTCCTTGGCTAAAACCCGCCGCATAAGGCTTTGGGCAACCGGAGTCTCATCTAATTATGGGTCGTCAGGTCTTGCGACCCCTGAAGGGAGAAGTTCTCGTGTCCCACGCAGACGATCAGACAGGAACCCGTCGGGATTTCCTGTATTATGCAACCGCCGGCGCTGGCGCTGTTGCGGCAGGCGCAGCGGTTTGGCCGCTGGTCAATCAGATGAACCCCTCGGCCGACACCCGCGCCTTGGCTTCGATCATGGTCGATGTCTCGGGCGTCGAAGTCGGCACGCAGATCACGGTGAAATGGCGCGGCAAGCCGGTTTTCGTGCGCCGCCGCAATCAGGCCGACATTGATCTGGCGCGTTCGGTCGCACTGACCGATCTGGTCGACACCAATGCTGAAAACGCCAATATCGATGCTTCTGCTCAGGCCGAAGACAAGAACCGCACGCTGGACGAAGCCGGCGAGTGGTTGGTGATGATGGGCGTTTGCACCCACTTGGGCTGCGTGCCTTTGGGCGACGCTGGCGACTTTGGCGGCTGGTTCTGCCCCTGCCACGGCTCGCACTACGATTCGGCGGGCCGTATCCGCAAGGGCCCCGCACCGCGCAACCTTCCGGTTCCGGTCGCAAAGTTCGAAAACGAAACCACGATCAAGCTCGGATAAGGACAGAAAATTATGGCCGGAATTCCGCACGACCACTACGAGCCAAAGCCGGGTTTCCAAACCTGGCTGCACAAGCGTTTGCCGATCGTCAGCATTGCTTACGACACGCTGATGCTGCCAACACCAAAGAACCTGAACTGGATGTGGATCTGGGGCATCGTTCTTGCCTTCTGTCTGGGGCTTCAGATCATAACCGGCATCGTGCTGGTAATGCACTACACCCCGCATGTTGATCTGGCCTTCAGCTCGGTCGAACACATCATGCGCGACGTGAACGGCGGCTATATGCTGCGGTATTTGCACGCAAACGGCGCATCGCTGTTCTTCCTTGCCGTCTATCTGCACATCTTCCGCGGGCTTTACTACGGATCGTATAAAGCCCCGCGCGAAGTGACATGGATCATCGGCATGCTGATCTATCTGGCGATGATGGCGACCGGCTTTATGGGCTATGTTTTGCCTTGGGGTCAGATGTCGTTCTGGGGCGCTACCGTGATCACCGGCCTGTTTGGCGCGATCCCGGGCGTTGGTCCAAGCATTCAGGAATGGCTTTTGGGCGGCCCTGCCGTGGATAATGCCACGCTGAACCGCTTTTTCAGCTTGCACTACCTGCTGCCTTTCGTGATTGCAGCGCTGGTTGCACTGCACATCTGGGCCTTCCACACCACCGGCAACAACAACCCAACCGGTGTTGAAGTGCGCCGTGGCTCGAAAGAAGAAGCTGCGAAAGACACCCTGCCCTTCTGGCCTTACTTTGTGATCAAAGACCTGTTTGCTTTGGCTGTGGTTGTCACGATCTTCTTTGCGGTCGTGGGCTTTATGCCAAACTTCCTGGGTCACCCAGACAACTATATCGAAGCGAACGCGCTCTCGACTCCGGCGCATATCGTGCCTGAATGGTACTTCCTGCCGTTCTACGCGATTCTGCGGGCCTTCACCGCAGACGTCTGGATCGTGCAGCTGGTGCATTTCGTGACCTTTGGCATCGTTGACGCCAAGTTCTTTGGTGTGCTGGCGATGTTTGGTGCGATTGCGGTTATGGCTTTGGTGCCATGGCTGGATACATCTTCGGTGCGTTCGGGTCGCTTCCGTCCAAAATTCAAGGCTTGGTTCTATCTGCTCTGCATCGACTTTGTCGTGCTGATGTGGGTCGGTGCGATGCCAACCGACGGGATCTACCCCTATATCTCGCTGATCGCGTCGACCTATTGGTTCGCCTATTTCCTCGTGATCCTGCCGCTGCTGGGTGTGCTTGAAAAGCCCCTGCCGCAACCGGCTACGATCGAAGAAGACTTCAAATCGCACTACGCCGATCCGGCTGAGTGAGAGAAAGGAACTGACTGAGATGTTTCGCAAGATCGCAATCAGCGCAGTCTCTGCACTGAGCTTGATGACAGGCGCTGCCACCGCAGCCGAGGGTGTTGTTCATATCGAGGACATTCCCTTCAGCTTTGAAGGGCCCTTCGGCACCTATGACGAGCACCAGCTTCAGCGCGGGCTTCAGGTTTTCACTGAAGTCTGCTCGGCCTGCCATGGCCTGAAGTTCGTGCCAATCCGCTCGCTTGCGGACGAAGGCGGGCCTCACCTGCCGGCGGACCAAGTGCGCGCTTATGCCAAGCAATTCACCATTGTTGACAAAGACACCGGTGAAGACCGTGAAGGCCTGCCGACCGACAACTTCCCAATGAACAACGGCGCCGGCGCCCCCGATCTTTCGCTAATGGCGAAGGCACGGGCAGGCTTCCACGGCCCCTATGGCTTGGGGATCAACCAGTTGCTGCATGGCATTGGTGGACCAGAGTATATCGTCAACCTGCTGCACGGCTACACTGGCGAAGAAAAAGAAGAGGCTGGCAATACCTTCTACGAGAACCCTGTGTTCTCGACCGGATGGATCAAGATGCCAGCACCTTTGTCGGATGGTTTGGTTGAATACGCCGACGGCGCGCCGAATGACGTAAAGCATATGGCCGAAGACGTCTCGGCTTTCCTGATGTGGACCGCCGAGCCAAAGCTGATGGCACGCAAGGACACTGGCTTTAAGGCCGTGCTGTTCCTGATCTTGCTGTCGTCCTTGCTGTATCTGACCAACAAGCGTCTGTGGTCCGCCGTCAAAGGCCCGAAAAAGCACTAAGCTTTTTATATAATCTGACTTGAAAAGCCCCGCCTTGTGCGGGGTTTTTTATGTGCCCAGATAGGCGGCAAGCGCCGGCGGTGGATTGGCAAAAAGTGCTGCCGTCTCGCAAGGTGGCTGGGCCACGCCCTCTGCCACCAGAACGGTTTGGCCCGCAAAGCGCTGCGCATCGGCGGGGTCATGCGTGACCATCAGCACCGCAGCCCCGGTGGCACTGGCGACCTCGTCCAGCAGATCCAGCATCTCGGATTTCAGCGCCGGGCCAAGCGCGGCAAAGGGCTCGTCCAGCACCAGCAGGGGGCGCGCGCGCAGCAAGGCGCGGGCCAAGGCGGCTCTGCCCTGTTGGCCGCCCGACAGCTGTGCGGGCTTGCGCGCACCCATCCCGGCAAGGCCCACGCGCTGCAACGCAGCTTCAACCGCATCGCGTTGCGCTGGCGTAAGCCGCAGCTGGGGCGACAGCCCAAGCCCCAGATTCTGCGCAATGGTCAGATGTGGAAACAGATTTTGGTCCTGAAACAGCACGCTCATCGGCCGATCGCCCACCGCCAATGCGGCCAGATCACGCCCCTGCCACAGAATGCGCCCCCTGGCAGGCGGCAAGAACCCCGCAATCGCCATAAGCAGTGTCGATTTCCCCGCGCCCGATGGCCCAATAACCGCCACCCGAGCGCCCGCCTGCACTGACCAATCGGCGCGCAGATCAAAGCTGCCTTGGCTTAGGTGCAGCGCCTCAAGTGTCAGCATAATGATGTCCTATCCGGTCAAAGACCCAAAACAGCGCATAGCTGATGCCAACAAGCACAAGCGCCGCCGCCGCCGCTTGATCCATCCGGTAAGCCCCCATCAGCTGTTGCACAAACAGCGGCAGGGTTGCGCCGCTGTTGCCCGCAAACAGCGCGATCACCCCCAGATCACCCATCGACAGCGCCGCCGCCAGCCCCGCGCCATAGCCCAATGGCCGCGCCAGCCGTGGCAGGGTCAGATAGCGCAGCCGGGCCATGCCGCGCAGACCAAGACTGCTGGCCAGCCGATCATAGTCGCTGTGCAGCGCGCGGGCCTCGGGCAGCAGCAGACGATACAGATAAGGCAAGGTTAGGGTCGCATTGACCAGCATCGTCACCGGCAGCGCCAGCGCTTGCGGCGCCACGAATGGCCGCAGCATCAAAAACAACCCCGTGCCCAGCACAAGGCTAGAGGCCGCAAGCGGCAGCATCGCCGCCAGCTCCAGCCAGCCAGAGGCTCTGCGCGCCTGCGCCAAAGCCAAGACCAAAGCCGCCAGCACCACCAGCAAGGCCGAGGCCAGGGCCACCGAAACCGAGCGCAGCGCCGCCGGCCAAACCCCCGAGGGCAGCGCCAGCAAACCCGGCAGGCCCTTTGCGGCCACCGCAAGCAGCGGCAGCGCCAAAAACAGCACCACCATCAGGATCAGCAGCGCATCCCCGCGCCGCCGCCATCCGTGCGGTGCCGGCAGATCAAGACTGCGCCCCAGACCCGCGCCAAAGCTTGGCGGCAGGGTCAAGCGGCTGGCCAGCAGCGTGCCCGCCGCACAGATCAGCAGCTGCACCAAAGCCAAAAGCGCCGCGCGGCCAAGGTCAAACTCGAACCGCAGCGCTTGATAGATCGCCAGTTCAATCGTGCTGGCGCGCGGGCCACCGCCCAGCGTCAGGGCGATGGCAAAACTGGCAAGACAGATCAGAAAAATCACCAAGGCAATCGCAGGCGCCTGCGCCCGCAGCATCGGCAGCTCTAGGTGCCGCAACTGCGCGCTTGGCGGCATCCCCAGCGAGGCGGCAAGCCGAAACCGCTCGACAGGGATAGCCTGCCAGCCGTGCAACAGCATCCGCGTCGCCAAAGGCAGGTTGAAAAACACATTCGCCAGAACCACGCCTTGCAGGCCAAATATCGACACGGCAGGCAGGTGAAACGTCTCTAACACAGCGTTAATTGGCCCTGCGCGGCCAAAAACCGTAACGATCCCCAAGACCGCCACCACCACCGGCAAGACAAAGGGCGCGGCCAGCAGCCGGATCAGCGCACCCCGCCCAACAAAGCGCCGCCGAAACAGCGCGCGCGCCAGCGGCACCGCCAAGCCCAAGGACAGCACCGCCGACAGCGCGGCTTGCAGCAGGGTAAACCGCACCGCCGCCCAATCTGCGGGCCGCAGTGCCCAACTCTCGGCGCGCAGCCCCAGCATCGCCGCCGATCCAAGGATCAAGGCGGCGATGCCAAGGCCAAGCGCCTTGGGCAGCATCACTTGGAGAGCGCGGTCTGCCATTCCTCGATCGCGGCGGCGCGGATCTCTTGCGCCTCGGTTGCGGTGAACAGCAGCGATTTTGCGGGCTGAATAAGCGTCTCGAACCCCTGTGGCAGACCCTCGGCTGGGGTCTTGGCCGGATACATCCAATTGGTGGTGATCAGCGCCGATTGGGCGGCATCAGAGCCTAAATAGGCAAGGAAAGCATCCGCCAGTTCGGGCTGTTTGCTGGTCAGAGTTTTGCCTGCAACCTCGATCTGCATGTAATGACCTTCGCTGAAGGCCGCCGCCGATTTGCTGGCATCGGATTCCGCAATCAGGTGATAGGCGGGCGAGGTGGTATAGGACAAAACCATATCCGCCTCACCGCCCAAGAACATGCCATAGGCTTCAGACCAGCCCGGCGTGACAGTGACGATGTTATCGGCCAGATCGCTCCACAGCTTGGCAGCGCCGTCGCCATAAGCGGCCTTCACCCAAAGCAGCAGGCCCAGACCGGGGGTCGATGACCGAGGGTCTTCGATGATGATTTTCAGGTTCGACGCGGCCAGATCTGCGATCGAGGTCGGCGGCGTCGTAAGCTTGGTGTTGTCATAAACAAAAGCGAAGTAGCCCCAATCAAAGGGCACGAATTTGGGGTCGGCAAAGGGCACTGGCAGGGTGTTGGGCTGCGGAGCGACATCGGCAAACAGTGGTGCCGCCGCCGCTGTCAGATTGGTATCAAGCCCAACCACAACATCGGCGTCAGATTTATCGCCATCCAGTTTCAGCCGCGCCAGAACCGCCGCGCCATCGCCTGCGGTGGTGAACTGCACCTCGCAGCCGCAGGTGGCCTCGAAACCGGCCTTGAGAATCGGGCCGGGACCCCATTCGGCGGTAAAGCTGTCATAGGTCAGAACGTGCAAAACAGGCGTATCGGCCAATGCCGTGGTGGCAAAAGTCGCAAGGCCCGCAGCAAGGAGTGTGGTTTTCATAGGTCTTCTCCATGGTGCGACGGGTGGTCGGGATGGAGTTCTCCATGCACCTTCCCTCCGCCGGTATGATCCGGTTCAGGTTCGACGGGTTCGCTTGCGCATCTCAGCCGGTGAAGGCTCCCCGAGGTAGCTCCAAGGATAAGGCAAAGTGCAGCGGACGCAAGGGGGGGCTTTCACCACGGCCCAGCTTGGCTTATGCATCCTGAAAGCAAGGAGCCCGCCATGAGCCTGAACACCTTCGGTCATCTTTTCCGTGTCACCACTTGGGGCGAAAGCCATGGGCCTGCGATTGGCTGCACCGTGGATGGCTGTCCGCCGAATGTGGCTCTGACAGAGGCCGATTTGCAACCATGGCTCGATCTGCGCAAGCCTGGCACCTCGAAGTTCACCACCCAGCGCAAAGAGGCCGACGAGGTGCGGATTCTGTCGGGCGTGTTCAACGGGCGCACCACCGGCACGCCGATTCAGCTGATGATTGAAAACACCGATCAGCGCAGCAAGGATTACGGCGATATCGCGCAGGCTTTCCGGCCGGGCCATGCCGACATCACCTATCATCAGAAATATGGCAACCGAGACTATCGCGGCGGCGGGCGGTCTTCGGCGCGCGAAACCGCAGCGCGGGTGGCCGCAGGCGGCGTGGCGCGGGCGGTCTTGGCGCAGATGCTGCCAGACCTGCGGATCTCGGGCTATATGGTGCAGATGGGGCCGCGCGGCATTGATCGCGCGCGCTTTGATGCCGATGTCATCGCCAGCAATCCGTTCTTTTGCCCTGACCCAAAAGCTGCCGAAGACTGGGCCGCCTATCTGGACGAATTGCGGCTGTCGCATAATTCCGTCGGCGCGGTGATCGAGGTGACGGCGCAGGGCGTGCCCGCGGGCTTGGGCGCACCGCTTTATGCCAAGTTAGACTCTGATTTGGCCGCAGCGATGATGTCGATCAATGCTGTCAAGGGCGTAGAAATCGGCGATGGCATGGCAGCAGCAGCCCTGACAGGTGTGGAAAATGCCGATGAGATCCGGATGGGCGCGCAGGGCCCCGAGTTTTTGTCCAACCATGCCGGCGGCATTCTGGGCGGTATTTCCAGCGGCCAGCCGGTTGTGGTGCGCTTTGCGGTCAAGCCGACCTCAAGCATCCTGACCCCTCGCGCCACGATCAACGCCGATGGTGCCGAGATCGACCTGATCACCAAAGGCCGCCACGACCCTTGCGTTGGCATTCGCGCGGTGCCTGTGGGCGAGGCGATGATGGCCTGCGTGCTGCTGGATCATCTGCTGCTCGATCGCGGCCAGACCGGCGGGCAGCGTGGCGCAATCGGCGGGCTTTAAGCGTTCAGCCGAAAACCGCATAAAGCAAAAGGCCCCAAGACAGCGCACCAAAGACAACGGCGGGAAGCAACCACCAACCCGAAGGCAGGCGCTTTGACCGACGAGGTCCAGCGGCAGCTTTGCCGGACGTCTCCTCTGTCTTGGCCGACATGGCGCTGCTCCCCAGCCTTAGTCCCCGCAGCCGTTCTAGACGGAAGACTGCCGGTCTGTCAGATCGCAAAGGGCTAAACACCCTATGCCTTTGAGTCGTGATAGCACAGCTAGAGCGTTCTAACCAAGCGCAGCGCGTCATAAATTGCGGCGTGAATGTTGCGCGCCTCGATGGCATCGCCGATGCGGAACAGTTGAAAACCCTCTGGTCCGCCTGCCTTGGTTTGCGGCGTCGAGGCGATCATCGCATCGTAATCCACTGCCCCCAGATTGACCGAGCGCGGTTTAAGATCGAAATACAAATCCGCCAAGGGCTGGGTGCCGTGGTTAACCACGACCTGATCGTAATGCGCGGTCTTGCCCAGCACCTTATAATCGCTGTCGATCGTAGCCTTGATCAGATTGCCATCTTTTTCCACCGAGGTGAGGCGGTACGTCACGGTAAAGGTTACATCTTTGTCCTGCAAAGCGCGCATATAGGGCACAAGGTTCATCGCCATCACCTCGGGCGCAAAGCTGCGGTCTGGCGTCATAATCTCGACCTGCGCGCCGGCCTCTGCCAGCACCTGCGCGGCCTGCAAGGCGGTGTGATCGCCCGCATCATCATAAAGCAGCACCGTGCTGCCCGGCTTTACATCGCCCGACAGAATATCCCAGGCCGAAACCGTCAGCTCGTTGCCAGAGGCTAGGATATCTTTCTGCGCCATGCCGCCTGTGGCCACGATCACCACATCGGGGGCGCAGGCCAGCACATCTTCGGCCTCGGCCCAGGTGTTAAAGCGAAACTCCACGCCATGGGCCGCGCATTGCGCCATGCGCCAATCGGAAATGCCGATCAACTCGGCGCGGCGTTTGGTCTGGGTCAGCAAGCGGATCTGCCCGCCAGGCTGGGCTGCGGCCTCGAACACCGTAACATGGTGGCCGCGCAGGGCGGCGACGCGGGCGGCCTCCAGCCCAGCCGGACCAGCCCCCACCACGACCACACGGCGCGGCGTGTCGGCAGCGGCGATCTGATGCGGCTGCTCGCCCTCGCGCCCGGTCGAGGGGTTGTGGATGCACAAAGCCATGCCGCCTTGATAGATTCGGTCCAGACAATAGGTCGCGCCAACGCAGGGGCGAATATCATGCTCGCGGCCTTCGATGATCTTTTGCACCACATGCGGATCGGCCATATGCGCGCGGGTCATCCCCACCATATCCAGCTGGCCGGTGGCGATGGCATGGCGCGCAGTTGCCACATCGGGAATCCGCGCGGCGTGGAAGGTCGGCATGCCAACCTCGGCCCGCATCCGCCCGGCAAAATCCAAGTGCGGCGAGGATTTCATGCCGTGGATCGGGATCATATCTGTCATCGCGGCATCGGTATGGATGCGGCCGCGGTTGATGTTCAGATAATCCACCTGCCCGGTGGCCTTTAACATATGACCGATCTCGATGCCCATATCGGGGGTGATGCCGCCGGTCTGCGCCTCGTCTGGGGCATAGCGGACACCGACGATGAAATCATCCCCAACCCGCGCCCGCACCGCACGGATGATATCCAGCGTCAGCTGCATGCGGGTGGCAAGGCTTTGCGCGCCATAAGCACCCTCTAGATGGTTGGTCAGCGGCGAGATGAACTGATCCAGCAAATGCCCATGCGTCATGACTTCGACGCCATCCAGACCTGCAAGCTTCATCCGCTCGGCTGCATCGGCGAAATCGCCGATAATGCGGGCAATGTCCCAATCTTCCATCGGCTTTGGAAAGGCGCGATGCGACGGCTCGCGGTCCGAGGTAGAAGACACCACCGGCAGCCAATCGCCCTTGTCCCAACGGGTACGGCGGCCAAGGTGGGTCAGCTGGATCATCACCGCAGCACCGGCCTCGTGGCAATCATCGGCCAAGCGGCGCATCCATGGCACCACCTCGTCTTTATAGGCCAGAATATTGTTGAACACCGGCGGGCTGTCTTTCGACACCGCAGCCGATCCCGCCGTCATGGTTAGCGCCACACCAGCCCGCGCACGTTCCAGATGATAAAGCCGATAGCGGTCTTTCGGCATGCCATCTTCGGGATAGGCCGGCTCGTGGCTGGTGGTCATGATCCGGTTGCGCAGGGTCAGATGTTTCAGCTGATAGGGCTGCAAAAGCGGATCGGTAGACATGGCGCACCTCGGGCTGTTGTTTTTAACAGCCTAAGCCCGACGCGCAATAAGGGCAGGAGAAAATGCGACATCTGGAGGTCTGATCGCACCATCGCTGCGGCTAAAGATTTGCCTCTAACCGCAGCTCTGCAACAAAGTCATAGATATCCGAGTGATAAAGCCCGCGCGTGAACTCGATCGGCCGCCCCGAGCCCAAAAAGCCGGTGCGATCAATCCGCAAAACTGCCGCACCTTCGGGCAAGTTCAGCAAGCCCGCCTCGGTTGCAGGCAGGCTTACCGCCTTAATCCGCTGAACCGCACGCGCGGGCGCCGTGCCATTGGCCCGCAGCAGATCGTAAAGCGAGGCACCAACGCTTGCAGGGTCAGGCAGAATATCTTGCGGCAGCGAGGACCATTCCACCGCCATCGCAATGCCATCAGCGGCGCGCAACCTCTCGATCCGCGCGACACGGTCGGCAGCCGAAAGACCCAGCGCCAGTTGCTCGTCTGGTGTCGGGTAAAAGATGCCCTGATTGATCACCGAACTGGTCGGGGTTTTCCCGCGATGCAGCATATATTCGGTAAAGGACAACAGCTTGGACAAATAAGGCTCGGTGCGGCTGCGGACGGGACGCACAAAGGTGCCAGCCCCCCGACGCTGATCCAGCACGCCATCGGCCACCAGCTGTGCCACCGCCTTGCGCACCGTCACGCGCGAGACCTGTGCAAGCTCGGCCAGATCGCGTTCGGGCGGCAATTGTGTCGCCTGCGCCAGATCACCCGCGGCAATCGCTTTGGACAGATGCCGATACAGCTGCTCATAGCGCGGCCCATGGCCTGCGATGAACCACTGATCGGGATGAAACTGCTGCGGCTGCATGGGCGTCCTGATTGGTATTATTCAGGTATCATACTGCGGCACGAAGGCCGGCTCAAGCCCCATGATGCTTTGCGCTGCGATGGCCTAGATGACATCATCCAAAAGCTTGGCCGCAGCTTTGACCAACAACCCGACATCGCCTCCGATGCCCAGAAAATGCACCCCCATCGCGGCATAGCGCTTGGCCGCCGTGGCATCAAAGGTCAGGATCCCCGCCGCCTTGCCCGAAGCAACAATCGCGCGCAAGGCCATGTCGATCGCCGCCTGCACCTCGGGTGCAGAGGCATCACCGCCAAAGCCCATATCGGCAGCAAGATCGGCGGGGCCGATAAACACACCATCAACCCCCGCCAGCTGCAAAATCGCCGGCAAAGCTGCCAGACCGGCGCGGCTTTCGACCTGCAACACCAAGCAGACCTGCGCGTTGGCCGTGGCAGCATAGTCTCTGTTCCGGCCAAAATCGCCAGACCGTGCCACCGCAGAGCCCATACCGCGGATGCCTTCGGGCGGGTAGCGCATCGCCTTGACCATCTGCTCGGCATGCGCCGCACTTTCGACCATCGGCACCAAAATCGTCTGCACGCCCAGATCAAGGATCTGCTTGATCATCCAAGCCTCGCCCACCGGAGGCCGCACCACCACCTGCGTGCGACTGCCAATCGCTTGCGCCTGCGCCAGCATCTGTGGGATCAGGTTCGGCCCGTGTTCGCCGTCAATCAGCAGCCAGTCAAACCCCGCCCCCGCCAAAACCTCGGCCGAGGTGGCGCTGGCAAGGTTCAGCCAGATGCCATATTGCGGCTTCCCTGCGACAAGGGCGGCTTTCAGGTGGTTGATCGGCGCGGGCATGGCTTCCCCTTAGGCTTTGCGTTTCTTCCAGAACCAACGCCGCCCGTCGCGCAGCGATTGATTGCTGCGGCTGACCAACATCAACAGTGACGGCGTCACGATCAGGGTCAGAATGGTGGCAAAGGCCAATCCGTAAACGATAGCCGAGGAAAGCGAGATCCACCACTGCGTTGATGGCGCGCCGTAGGTTGTCTCGTGGCTTAGAAGTTCAAGGTTCAGGCCAAAGGCAATCGGCAAAACCCCAAAAATCGCGGTCAGCGCGGTCAGCACCACCGGCCGCGCCCGCTCGCGGCAGGTTTCCAAGATCGCGTCGATCTTATCCATGCCGCTGTCGCGCAACTCGTCATAGGTGGCGATCAGCACGATGTTGTTGTTCACCACCACCCCGGCAAGCGCGATCACGCCAATGCCGGTCATCACCACGCCAAAGGGCTGCCCCATGATCATCAGACCCAACAGCACACCAATGGTCGACATGATCACCGCCGAAAGCACAAGGCCAACCGAGATGAACTTGTTGAACTGCGCCAGCAGCACCACAAAGATCAGGAAGATCGCGGCGCCAAAGGCCTTGCCAAGGAAAGCCCCCGCGTCGGCCTGCTCTTGGTCGGCCCCCGCCATCACCCAGCGAAAGCCTTTTTGCGTCAGGCTCTGCTCGGCAAAGACGCCGTCGACCATGGCTTGCACTTTCTTGCGCACCTCGTCCTCTTGCACGCCGGCTGTGATACCGGCCTGAATGGTGATGGTGCGCGCGCCGTTGATGCGGATCAGATTGCCAACCGTCGGCGCCGCCGTGCGAGTGACAAAGTTCGAAATCGGCACCGGACCGTTCGGCGTTTCAATCCGCAGCTGGTCCAACTCGGCAATGGTGCGCTGTTCGGGCGGCAAGCGCAGCACGATATCGACGGCATCATCGGACCCCGCAGGGCGATAATCCGACAGCTTCAACCCCGAGGTGACCATCTGCACCACGGCCCCAACCGCAGCCGGCGATGCGCCGTAACGCGCCGCTTCGCCACGATTGACCAGCAGTTGCCAATCAATCCCCGGTAAGGGCAGGCCATTGGCGATGTCGATCACATCCGGCACATCGGCCAGTTTGGTCGCAATCGTCTTGGCGATCTCGTTCATGCCCGCAGGGTCATCCGCCGAGAGCTGAATCTGAATGGCCTTGCCCGTAGGCGGACCTGCGGCAGGAACCGAGACTTCAATATCAACGCCGGGAATGCCCTGCATGCCCTTGCGCAGATCGTCAAGGATGGCATTCGCCCCTTTGCGTTCGCGCCAATCGACAAATTCATATTGAATGGTGCCGATCACATCAGCAGGCGCTTCGTTGCCCGCACCACCGCTGGACCCGACACGGGTGTAGATCGTCTCGATCCCCGGCCAACCCAAGATTCGCGCCTCGGCCTGACGCACCAGCGCGTCTTTTTCCGAGATCGACAGATTGCCGCGCGCCTTAACGTAAAGCAGGCCGTAATCAGGCTCTACATTGGGGAAAAACTCGACCCCATTGCCGAATTTACCATAGGCATAGGGCACCGCAACCAGCGAGCCCAGCGCCAGAAACAGCACCAGAAACGGATGCCGAATGGCGCGACCCACCAGCCACATATAGCCGCCGTCTTTGTGAACCGGCGCGGCCTTGAACGGCTTGGCGATCAGCGACCCCAGCGTTGGCACAAAGATCAGCGCATAAAGCATCGAGGCCGACAGCGTCGCGATCAGCGTGATCGGCATGTATTTCATGAACTGCCCAACCACCCCCGGCCAGAACAGCAGCGGCGAAAACGCCGCGATCCGCGTCAGCGTCGAGGCAATCACCGGACCTGCCATTTTGTGGCTGGCTTCGGCAAAGGCTTTGCGCTTGTCCATGCCCTCGCCCATGCGGCGTTCGGCGTATTCGGTGACGATAATCGCATCATCCACCAACATGCCCACCGCCAGAATAAGGCTGAACAGAACCACAAGGTTCACCGTCAGCCCTGCCATTTGCAGCCCCAAGATCCCCATCAGGAACGAGGCCGGAATCGCCAGACCGATCAGAATGGAAGACCGCACCGACAGCGCATAAAGGATGATGATAAAGACCAGCACCACGGCCGTTAGAACCGAGTTTTGCAGATCTGACAGCATTTGCCGGATATTGGTCGATTTATCCTGACTAAAGGTCACTTCGATGCCAGCAGGCAGTTGGGCTTGCAGCGCGGCGGTCACGACTTTGACCTTATCGACAGTGTCGATCAGGTTGGCACCCGTGCGCTTTGACACCTCGACCGCCACGGCCGCCTTGCCGTTCAGCCGCGTCACGGTGGTGGGGTCTTTCAGGGTCGGCCGAATTTCGGCCAGATCGCTAACGCGCACAATGGCGTTGTTGCTGGCCACCACCGGCAGATTGGCCAGATCCTTGACCGTTTCCAGCAAGGACGGCACTTTGATCGCGTATTTGCCCTCGGCGCCTTCCAATGATCCTGCGGTGATCAGCCGGTTGTTGGCGTTAAAGCCCGCAATCAGCAGATCGGGGCGCAGGCCATAAGACGACAGCTTGGCCGGATCGATGACAATCTCGACCAGATCATCGCGCACGCCTTGCAAGGCGGCATCCAGCACGCCCGGCACCTCTTTGATCCGGTCGCGCAAGGACCGCGCCGCCGTGTTCAGCACCCGTTCGGGCACATTGCCCGAAAGCGTGACAACCAGCACCGGAAACTCGCTGATATTGACCTCATTCACCGTTGGCGCGTCAATCTCGGAGGGCAGATTGCGCTTGGCGTCATCGACCTTGTCTTTGACATCGGTTTTCGCCTTGGCCAAATCGGCACCGGCCTGAAACTCCATCAAGACGTTGCCGCCGCCCTGATAGGCGGTCGCGGTCATCTTCTTGACGCCCTGAATAGATTTCAGCGCAGTTTCCATCGGCCGCAGCAGCAGTCTTTCGCTGTCTTCGGGCGAGATGCCGTCCAGATGCATGCTGACATAGATGATCGGAATCTGAATGTCTGGCTCGGCCTCTTTCGGAATCGAGTTATAGGCCAGCGCGCCGGTCACCAGCAAAAACACCAGCACCGAAAGCGTCAGGCGCGCATTGTTAATCGCGGTTTCAACGATCTTCATTTCAGCGCCTTTGCAGCTTCGGCAACGGTCATTTCCTTGACCTCAACCAGATCGCCGTTGCTGACCAGATCTTGCCCAGCCACGATCACCAGCTTGTCTTTTGGCACGCCAGTCACCACCAGCCCCTGTTCGCCATCGTCCAGAATAGAGACCTTGGCAAAATCTGCGATGTTATCGCCGCCCACAACCCGCAGCCCCAGATCGCCGGTGTCCGAAATCGTGATGATCGACCGCGGCACGAAGACTGCCTCTTGCTTGTCAGCATAAAGCCGCACTTCAGCTGTCATGCCCGAGGGGATTTTGCGGTCGGCATTGGGCAGCGCCACCTCAACCGCAAAGGTGCGGGTGACGGGCGAGGCCTGCATCGCGACATGGCGAATGATCCCCTCCATCTCGACACCATTGACCAGCCGCACCATGGCGCGCGATCCGGTCGAGACAAAGCCGACATCTCTTTCGCTGACCTCGGCCTTGATCACAATCGGATCCAGCGCCAGCAGCGTCGCAATCGGCGCGCCCGATTGCACCGATTCGCCGATCTCAACCGCAACCGAATCCACGGTGCCGGCAAAGGGCGCCTTCAGCTGCAACCGATCCAGCGCCGCCTCTGCCTGTGCAAGCGCGCCCTCGGCCGCCGAAGCCGCCGCCCGCCGCGAGGTCAGCTCAAATTCAGCCAGCGAGCCTTTTTTGAACAGGGTCTCGCCGATCGACAGCTTTTCCTTGGCTTGCGCCAGCGCGGCTTTGGCAGTTTCAACGCCCGCGATCACCTCATCGCCTTCCAGCTGCAAGATCAGCGTGTCAGAGCTGACATCTTGCCCCTGCTGCGCCCCCAGCTTGGCCACAATCCCCGAAGACCGCGCCGCCAGCACCGCCTGCTTATCCGCCTCGGTCACCCCCGACAGCCGGATTTCGCGGGCATATTGGGTGTAGATCGGCGCAACCGCCGCCACCGTTCGCCGCACCACCGCCGGAGCCTCTGCCGCAGCGGGCGCCTCATCTTGCGCGGCGGCTTCGCTGCCAACAGAAGAAAACTTGCCCGTAAGCACCCAAGCGGCGGCGACAATCAGAACGACAATGGCCGTCATGCGGTGGGTGGTGAAATATTTCATTGGGAAACCTTAGGTTTTGCAGGGGGCAACTTTGTTTCGGGATAGATGAGGGATTTTCGGGAAAGGTCAATGAATCTTGGTGGTTTTGACGACAGAAAGTGAACGATCCTGTTCGTTTTTTGCATCCCTGCCCGATATTTTCGCCTTTCGCCTTGAAAGCCCGCCTGCGGCTGGTCACAACTATGCGCAGAGCGCGGCGGGGGGTTCACATGCAGATCGACCTGAATTCTGATCTGGGCGAAGGCTTTGGTCCTTGGGCCATGGGCGATGATGCTGCCATTCTGGGCTGTGTCACCTCGGCCAATATTGCCTGTGGCGGCCATGCCTCGGACCCCGACACAATGGTGGCGACGCTGCTTTTGGCGCAGGCCAAGGGCGTGCGGGTTGGCGCGCATCCGGGCTATGCCGACCCTTTGGGTTTTGGCAGGCGGGTGATCCCGATGAGCGAAGCCCAGATCGAGCGGATGGTTGCGGTGCAAATCGGTGCTTTGATGGGGGCTGCGGCCGTGGCGGGGGTTCAGATCGCCTATGTCAAAGCCCATGGCGCGCTGGCCAATCTGGCCGCTGCCAACCGTGGCGTGGCCGATGCCATTGCCCGCGCCACCCGCGCCCTGTCGCGCGATCTGGCGCTTTTGGCAATTTCGGGCACCGAACTGGAAGCCGCAGCCGAGGCCGCCGGTCTGACCAGTTTTTCCGAGGTTTTTGCCGACCGCGCCTATCAAGCCAATGGCCAGCTTGTGCCGCGCGATCAGCCCGGCGCGATGATCACGGATGCAAATGCGGCCACGCAGCGGCTGTTGCACCTGCTGGAGACCGGCGAAATGCCGGTGCTGGGCGGTGGCCATGTTAAGCTGCGCGCGCAATCAATCTGCGTGCATGGCGATAGCCCACATGCGGTTGCGATGGCGCAAAGCATCCGGCAGGGGCTGGCGGCGGCGGGCGTGAAACTGGCGGCCTTTGTGTGAGCCTGTATCCGATTTTTCGCGCCGTGGCCGAACAGGCCGTCTTGGTCGAATTTGGCGATGCGATCACGGCGCAAGCGCATCGCGCCGTACTGCATCTGGATGCCATGTTGGCCGATCACCCCTGCCTTGGCTTTCGCGAAGCCACGCCGGCCTTCGTCAATCTGCTGGTGCGGTTTGACCCCATCTTGACCGATCATGCAGCAATAGAGACGGATTTGCGCCGCCTGATCGCCCGGCCAGCCTTGCAAACCCGCGCGCAGACCCAGCGCGAAGTGCAGGTTTGCTATGACGCCGAGCTTGCTCCTGATCTGCCCGAAGTGGCGCGTCGGAGCGGTCTTTCGCCCGAAGCGGTGATCGCGGCGCATCTGGCGGGCGATTATACCGTGTTCCTTTATGGTTTCGCCCCCGGCTATGCCTATTTGGGCGGTGTTAGAGCCGAATTACAGCTGCCGCGCAAAGACACCGCCCTGCGCGATGTGCCGGCAGGATCGGTGATTATTGCAGGCGCGCAATGCATCGTCACCACGCTGATGATGCCCACGGGCTGGTGGATCATCGGCCGATCCCCCACCGCGATTTTACAAGACGACCCCGCCCGCCCTTTCTTGTTTGACGTCGGCGACGCGGTGCAGTTTCGCCGCATCAGCCGCGCCGAATTCGAGGCCGCCAGATGAGCGCGCATCTGCGCATCACCGCCGCTGGCCCCTTGGTTTCGGTGCAAGATGCCGGCCGCTTTGGCTTTGCCCGCTTTGGCGTCACTGCTTCGGGGCCGATGGACAGGCTGGCCTACCGTGCTGCAAATGCGGCTTTGGGCAACCGTTTGGACGCAGCGGCGATCGAGGTTTCGTTAGGGGGGCTGCGGCTTGACTGTCTGGCGGGGCCGATCAGCCTTGCCGTTGCGGGGGCTGGGTTTATTGTCGAGACAGATCAGGCCTTTGGTTCGTGGCAGGTGCTGACGCTGGCGGCGGGGCAAAGCCTGACGCTGCGGCGCGGGCCTTGGGGCAGTTGGTGCTATCTGGCCGTTGCGGGCGAGCTTAAGGCGCCGCTGTGGCTGGGCAGCCATGCCACCCATGGCAGCAGCGGCAAGGGCGGCGGGCTGGTGACGGCGGGGATGGATCTGCAGATCGAGTCCCCCCGCGTTGTCGGGCCAGATCGCGCCCTGCCGTGCCCGGTTTTCGCGCGGCCGCGTCACCGCCTGCATGTCACGCTTGGGCCGCAAGATCGCTGCTTTGCGCCGGAAACGCTGCAAGCCTTTCTCTCCTCGCCTTTCAGCCTGACGGCGGCGGGCAACCGCATGGGCGTGCGGCTTGCGGGGCCTGATATTGCGCCGAATGTGGCTCTAACCATGCCATCAGAGCCTATTGCACGCGGATCAGTGCAGGTGGCGGGCGATGGTGTGGCAACCCTGCTTTTGGCCGATCATCAGACCACGGGCGGCTATCCCAAGATCGCCACCGTGCTGGATTGTGATCTGGATGCCGCGGCCCAGTTGCGCCCGCATGATGCGATTGGCTTTACCGCCCTGACCCCTGCCGAGGCGGTGGCGCGTGCCCGGCTTTACGCCGCCAGCACCGAAAGCTATCTGGCCGCGCTGGCCGCCGCTGTTACACCGCTGTCATCCTAGCGGCTTACTTGCATGCGCAAGGGGATCGGCCTATACCGCCCCCCTCTTGGATTTAGGGGGACGCCATGATTCCGACGCCTTACTACCTGATCGACAAGACCGCTCTTGCCCGCAATATGGCGGTGATGGACCAGCTACGCGCAGCTTCTGGCGCCAAGGTCTTGCTGGCGTTGAAGTGCTTTGCGACCTGGCCCGCCTTCCCCGAGATGCAGCCGCATATGGATGGCACGACCTCGTCCAGCCTTTATGAGTTGCGTCTTGGCGCGCAGAAATTTGGCGGCGAGACCCATGCCTATTCGGTGGCTTGGGCCGCAGATGAGGTGGCCGAGGCGGTGGGCTATGCCGATAAGATCATCTTCAACTCGATTTCCCAGCTGAACCGCTTTGACGCCGAAACCCAAAGCATCGCGCGCGGGCTGCGGCTGAACCCGCGCTTTTCGACCTCGGGGTTTGACCTTGCCGATCCGGCGCGCCCGTTCAGCCGTTTGGGCGAATGGGATCTGGCCAAGCTGATGGCGGTGGCCGACAAGATTTCTGGCGTGATGATCCATTACAACTGCGAGAACGACGACTTTGATCTGTTCGATCAGCAATTGACCCGGATTGAGGCCGAGTTTGGCGATTTTCTGATGCGGCTGGATTGGGTCAGCCTTGGCGGCGGCATTCATTTCACCGGCGAGGGCTATCCGCTGCAGCGTCTGGCCGCGCGGCTAAAGGCGTTTCAGGCGCGGTTTGGCGTGCAGGTGTTTCTGGAGCCCGGCGAAGCGGCGATCACTGGCGCGGCAAGCCTTGAAGTCACGGTGCTGGATATTCTGAACAACGGCAAAGACTTGGCTATCATTGACAGTTCGGTCGAAGCGCATATGCTGGACCTTCTGATCTATCGCCAATCGGCGCGGATGCAGACCTCTGGCCCGCACCCCTATATGATCTGTGGCAAGTCTTGTCTTGCTGGCGATATCTTTGGCGAATTCAGCTTTCCGCAGCCGCTTGCCGTTGGCGACCGTTTGTCGATTGCCGATGCCGCTGGCTATACCATGGTGAAAAAGAATTGGTTCAATGGCGTGCGGATGCCCGCGATTGTGCTGAAAGAACGCGATGGGAGCCTCACCGTCTCCCGCAGTTTCGGCTATGCCGATTTTGAGAGCAGCCTCGGCTGACCCCCTTCCCTCTGTCCTTAAAGGAGACGGTTCGAAGTGAAACGTAATGTTTTGATCATTGGCGCAGGTGGCGTCGCACAGGTTGTGGCGCATAAATGCGCGCAACATAACGATGTTTTGGGCGATCTGCATATCGCAAGCCGAACGCTTGGCAAATGCGAAGCCATCATCGCCTCGGTGCAGGAAAAAGCCGCGATGAAGGTCGCGGGTCGGTTTGACGCCCATGCGGTGGATGCGACCCAGACCGCCGAGGTGGTGGCCCTGATCCGTCAGACCGGCTGTCAGATCGTGATCAACGTCGGCTCGCCCTTTGTGAATATGTCGGTGCTGCAAGCCTGTATCGAAACCGGTGTCGCCTATATGGACACCGCGATCCACGAAGACCCCGCCAAGATTTGTGAGGCCCCGCCGTGGTATGGCAATTATGAATGGCAGCGCCGTGCGGCCTGCAAAGCCGCCGGTGTCACCGCGATTTTGGGCGTTGGCTTTGATCCGGGCGTGGTCAATGCCTATGCGCGGCTGGCGGCGGATGATTATTTAGACAGCGTTGAAAGCATTGATATCGTTGATATTAATGCAGGCTCGCATGGGCGGTGGTTCTCGACCAACTTTGACCCCGAAATCAACTTCCGCGAATTCACCGGCACGGTCTATTCCTGGCAAAAAGGCGCTTGGCAACAAAACAGCATGTTCGAGGTCGGCCAAGAGTTTGATCTGCCCGTTGTCGGCAAGCAAAAGGCCTATATGACCGGCCACGACGAGGTGCATTCGCTGGCACATCGCTATCCGGCTGCCGATGTGCGGTTCTGGATGGGCTTTGGCGATCACTATATCAACGTCTTTACCGTGCTGAAAAACCTTGGGCTTTTGTCGGAACAACCGGTGAAAACCGCCGAAGGGCTAGAGGTGATCCCGCTGAAACTGGTCAAGGCGGTGCTACCAGACCCGTCGAGCCTTGCGCCGGATTATGTCGGTAAGACCTGCATCGGGGATGTGGTGCGCGGTCAGAAAGACGGCAAAGCCACCGAGGTGTTTATCTATAACGTCGCCGACCACAAAGACGCCTTTAACGAGGTCGGATCACAGGGCATTTCCTATACCGCTGGCGTGCCTCCGGTGGCGGCGGCGCTGCTGATTGCCAATGGCATCTGGGATCTGGGCGAGATGGCCAATGTCGAAGACCTTGACCCCAAGCCCTTTCTGCAGCTTTTGAACCAGATGGGCCTGCCCAGCCGGATCAAAGATGCACAGGGCGACCGCGCGCTGACGTTTTAACGCGCGCGCCACTTGGCTTGGATATAGGCGGCGGTCATCAGATCCAGATGAGCGCCGCCACCGTTTTTGGCGATGGTGATCTCATCCTCTGATTGGCGGGCATAGCTGCCTTGGGCGATGTCATAAAAATCGCCCTGAATATCGGCTTCGCGCAGCGCGCCAGATTTCAGCGGCTCGATCAGCTCGCCGATATGGTGCAGCGTGGTTGCCCGACTGTCGACAAACACCCGCGCGCGCGCCATCGCGGCATCGTCAACTTCGCGCATGCGGGGGTTATAGGCGCCGATCAGATCCAGATGCTGTCCCGCGCGCAGCCATTCGCCCTTGATCAGCGGCTCCGAAGCCATGGTGGCGGTGCAGATCACATCTGCGGCCTGCACGGCGCTTTGCAGATCATCGGCCACGGGCAGACCCATCGCCTCTGCGGTGGCGCGGCTCCGGCTCCAGACCGTGAACTGCGCGTCAGGCCAAAGCGCTGAATAGGCCTGCTGCATCGAACGCGCGACAGTGCCTGCGCCGACCAAAAGAAACCTCTTGGCATCTTTGCGCGCCAATTTGCTGGCCGAGAGCAGGCTATCGCCCGCGGTTTTCCATTTGGTGACAAGATGAAAATCAACCAAAGCCTCGAGCAGGCCAGTCTGATCGTTGAACAGATTGACCACGCCATTCACATTCGGCAAACCGCGCGCCTTATTGCCCGGCACCACGGTCGCGACCTTGACCAGCGCGCCCAAGCCCTCGATCCAAGCGGCACGATCCAGCAAGACATCGGGCCCACGATACAAAAACAGATCATTGATCTCGGCGCGCGGCAGGCTGTGGCCTGCCTCAAGCGCCGCAATCAGCCCTGGCCAATCCAGCAGCGCTTCGGCCTCTGGTCCGATCATTTCAACAGTCATAATCCCTCATATATCTCCGCTGGGGGCCGCGACATCGACCTGCTTTTTGTGCACCGTCTCGCGCCACAGCGTATAAAGCCCCGCACCGCAGATCAGCGCGATGCCCACCCAAGCATGATGATCCGGCCAAGTGCCAAACACAACCACGCCCCAGAAAATTGCCATCGGCATGCCGATATATTCAAAGGGCGCGACCAAGGCGGCTTCGGTGGTGCGGTAGGCTTGGCTCATCATCAGCCCGCCAACCCCCACCGCCCCACCCGTGGCGGCAAAGGCCCACCAATCTTGCAGCGGCGGCAGCACCCAAGGCCGGAACAAAAACACCAAGACCCCATCGCTTTGCGCCAAATGGCCATCGCCGACCCAAAGCCCCATCGCAGAGCTGACCACAATGAACCCGACCTGCACATAAAAGCTGAGCGTTGCAGCCGATTCGGTGTCGCGCATCTGCCGCGTCATCAGATTGCTGCTGGCATAGCAAAACGCCGAAATCAGCACCAAAATCGCCGCCGGCTGAATAACCCCCGACCCCGGCCGCACCATGACCAGCACGCCCAGCATCCCCACCGCCACCGCAGCCCAGCGCCGTGGCCCGACATATTCGCGCAACACCAGCGCCGACATCATGGTGATCAGCAAGGGCGAGATAAAGGCCGTCGCCACCGCATCCGCCAAGGGCAGCGCCGAAAGCCCCAGAAAATAGGTCACATTCGACACCATAACGATGCCCACCCGCAGCAAATGCTCGCGCCAGCGTCCGGTGCGGATCTGCGCAAAGCCGCGCCGCGAATAGGCCATCAGCGACAGCACAATCGCCATGCCAACAAAGGCGCGGATCAAGATCACCTGATGCAGCGCATAGTCGCCCGACAACGCCTTGATCGCCAGATCATTGACCGACAGGATCACCCCACCGCCCAAAGCAAACAGAATTCCGGCAGCAGGCGGCGTCGGCGGCGACAGCGAGGGGGGGATGTGGATCTGAACCATGGCGTCAGAAAGCCCCGATCGCCGCCACAGGTCTAGCCTGCTTGCGACATCAGCGCAGCGCTTGACGCACCAAACGATCCAACCCTTCGGAAAACCGCGAGCGGTCGGTCTTGCTGAACGGCTTGCCACCACCTTGGCGAAACGGATCAGCCGAGCGCAGATCGGCCATCAAATCTCGGGTCGCCAGCACATTGCCGATATTGCGGTCGTTCAGCTCTTCGCCATTGTGCTTGATCACCCGCGCCCCCGCGGCCACGCATTTCGCCGCCAAGGGAATATCGCCGGTCACCACCACATCGCCCGGACCGCAAGCCTCGGCGATCCATTTGTCGGCCTCATCTGGCCCCGCCGCGACATAGACACTTTCCACCAGCGGATTTTCCGAAGGCCTGATGCCACCGTTCGAGACCAAGATCATCCGCACCGAAAGCCGCGTCGCCACCCGCTCGGCCTCAAGCTTGACCGGGCAGGCATCGGCATCAATGAAAATCCGCGTGCTTGCACCCGCCTCAGCCATGCAGCGCGCCGACGTGAAAGGCGACATGCTCTTCGATAAAGGTCGAGACGAAGAAATAGCTGTGGTCATAGCCCTTTTGCATCCGAAACGCCCCGCTTTGCCGCGTCTCAGCCATCGCTTGCGCCAAGGCTTCGGGTTTAAGCAGATCAAGGAACTGATCGCTGCTGCCCTGATCAATCAGCATCGGCCCATCAAAGCCGCGCTTTTTCATCAAAAGCGTCGCGTCATGGCCGGCCCAAGCCGCCTCATCCGCGCCCAGATAGGCGGTGAACTGCTTGCGCCCCCAGGCACTGGCGCTGGGATGGCAGATCGGCGCAAAGGCCGAAACCGAGCGGAACCGCCCCGGAAAGCTCATCGCGATGGTCAAGGCACCATGGCCGCCCATCGAATGGCCGGTGATGGCCTGCGCCGCCTCGGCCAAAGGAAAGGCACTGAACAACAGCCGCGGCAACTCCTCGGTGACATAATCCCACATCCGAAAATGCGGCGCCCAAGGCGTTTGCGTGGCATTGACATAAAACCCCGCCCCCTGCCCCAAATCATAGGCGGCATCGTCAAACACGCCGTCGCCGCGCGGGCTGGTGTCAGGGAAAACCACCGCAATCCCCGCCTCGGCCGCCCAGCGCTGCACACCTGATTTCACCATCGCATTTTCATGCGTGCAGGTCAGACCCGACAGATACCACAGCACCGGCACCGGCCCGTCTTCGGCCTCGGCTGGCAGAAACAAACCAAAGGTCATCTCGGTGCCTGTCGCCGCAGAAGCATGGCTGTAAACCCCCTGCACGCCGCCAAAGGCCCGATTTTCACTTACAGTTTTCATTCTACCCCCTTAATGCGTGACCAAAGCGATCACCGCCGTCACCGTCAGCACCGAAAGCGCCGTCGAAATCAAAATCGCGGTCGAAACCCGCTGCGGTGCCACGCCGTAGTGCTGCGCCAGGATAAACACATTCCCCGCCACCGGCAGCGAGGCCGCCGCCACCATCACCCCCGCAGCATAGCGCTCGACCGGAAACACCACAAAGGCGGCAAAAGCCACCGCCGCCGGATGCAAAAACAGCTTCGAGATCGACAGCCAGCCCGCCACCGGCCAACGCTCTGCCGACCGCCCCGCCAGCGATCCGCCAATCGCAAACAGCGCACAAGGCGTCGCCGCCGCCCCCAAAAGCGTCATGAACTCATTCACCGGCACCGGCAGCTTCCATCCGGTCGCCCCCCAAGCCAAACCAAGGCTCACCGAAACGATCATCGGGTTCTTCAGCAATCCAACCGCCAGAATGCGAAAAATGCCCAAGCTCATCCGACCCTCACGCACGCCCGTGATCACGATGGTCAGCACCGAGGAAAACACGATCAAATCCACCGCCAGCACCAAAAGCACCGGCCCCACCGCCGCCTTGCCCAGCAAAAGCGTCAACATCGGAATGCCCAAAAACCCGACATTGCCGATCACCCCGGTATGGGCTTCAAACACCGCCTCCTCTGGCCCGGCGCCGCGCAACAAGGCCACTGCCGCCACCAAGGCCCAAACCAGGCTCGAGGCCAGAAAATACGCCCAAACAAAAGCCCAGGAAAACACCGCCGACAGATCAAGGTTCGCCGCAAAGCCAAACAGCATCGCCGACAGCGCGAAATAAAACACAAATTTGGTCAGATAAACCGTCGCCTCAGCCGTGAAAAACCGCATCCGCCCAGCCGCAAAGCCAAGACCGATGACAGCAAAGAAGGGAAGCGTTTTCAGGAATATCGCAAGCATAACGGCAAACTCTCACGCCCCCAAATCAAGCGCAACCCCGCGCCCTTCATCTGTCTGAAAATATCCCGGGGGACGCGCGCAGCGCGCGGGGGCTGGCCCCCGCCTTGGCCTTATTCAAAAACCGACATCACCTGATCTGCGGGCTTTTTGCGCTTGGCCACCGCAGGCACGGTCGCCGCCGCATCTGGATAGCCGACTGGCAAGATCATCACCGGCTTTTCCTGCGCGGGCCGGCCGCAAAGCTCGGCCAGAAACTTCATCGGATTGGGCGTATGCTCCAAACAGACCAAGCCCGCCTGATGCAGCGCGGTGATCAGCATGCCGGTGGCGATGCCCACGCTTTCAGGCACATAGTAATTCTTATAGCGGGTGCCATCCTCGGTCAGCCCATAGCGCTGCGCAAAGACCACAATCAGCCAAGGCGCTTGGGTCAAATGCGGCTTCTCGACGCCAGTGCCAATCGGCTCAAGCGCTGCCAACCACTCATCGCCCGCCCCGCCGGAATAAAATGCGCGCTCTTCCTCTTCGGCTGCAGCGCGGATCTGCGCTTTCATCGCTGGGTTGCTGATGGCGACAAAATGCCAAGGCTGATGGTTCGCGCCCGAAGGCGCTGTGCAGGCGGCCTCGATACAGGCGGTGATCACCGCTTGCGGCACCGCGCGGTTGGAATATTGCCGCACCGAATGGCGTTTTCGCATGTAATCGCGAAAGCCTTCAGCGGCGCGCAAGGCCTGATCGTCAGGCAATTGCACCCGATCCGGCAGCGCCAGCGCCTCGTATTTCACCTCGCCTTTGCGATACATTCAACCGCCTCCGATCAGAACCCCTGCGGCAAAGACCAAAACACCGCCCAGCACAACCTGCAAGGCCGCACGTAAAAACGGCGTCTCCATATAGCGGTTCTGAATCCAGGCAATCGCCCAAAGTTCGACAAAAACCACCACCATGGCGATCGTCGTCGCGGTCCAGAAATCGGGGATCAGATAGGGCAGCGCATGGCCCAAACCGCCCAGCATGGTCATGATGCCCGAGGCAAAGCCGCGCTTGATCGGGCTGCCACGGCCCGACAGCACGCCGTCATCATGCGCCGCTTCGGTAAAGCCCATCGAGATGCCAGCACCCACGCTGGCCGCAAGCCCAACCAAAAACGTCGTCCAGGTGTTCTGCGTCGCAAAAGCCGTGGCAAAAATCGGCGCAAGCGTGGAAACAGAGCCATCCATCAGCCCCGCAAGACCGGGCTGCACCCATGTCAGAATAAACTGGCGATGCGCGGCCTTGTCTTCATCATCGCGGGCATCATCGCCCAGATGCTGGGCTTCAAGGCCGATGGCGTGTTGCTCGTGGCCCTGTTCAGCGGCCGCCAGATCGCCCAGCAGCTTGCGGGTCGCGGCATCCGAGGTATTGGCCGCCGCACGCAGATAGAAATCCGCCGCCTGATGCTCCATCGCGCGGGCCTCTTCACGAATCCGCTCGAGCTTTAGGTTTTCGGTCAGCCATACCGGCCGGCGCGCATAAAACCCTGCCACATGCTCGCGCCGGATCAGCGGGATTACATCGCCAAAGCGCGCGACATGCAGATCAATCAAGCGCTTGCGATGGCTGTCTTCTTCGACCGCCATGCCGTCAAACACCGCCGCCGAGGCCGGAAAATCACCGCGCAGGCTTTGGGCATAGCTGCGGTAAATCCGGGCATCGTCTTCCTCAGAGGAAATCGCAAGCGCAAGGATTTCCTGCTCACTCAGATCAGAAAAACGACGACGGTTTGAAAATCCGGGGATCATGGCGGCCTCTTTTTGGAATGATTCTAAATAAGCTGATTTGGCAGCCAAGGGAAAGTAAAAAATCGCCCCCACCGCTGGAAAACCCTGCCGCGGCATCCGCTTTCCTTGCCCAGCGCTTTGCGCTACCACTTGCAGCGAAACCAAAGGGGACGACAGATGAGCTTTATGGCCCGCGCGACCGCACTTGTTGGCGCAACGATGGTGCTGCTGCGCAGCTTTAACGCACCGAAAATCCAAGCAGTGGGCACGGCCCCTGCCATTCCTTTGGCGAAAAAGCAGGGCATTATGACCCTGAAAATGCCAACAGCGCGCGGTTGGGCCGAAGGCGAGCTGCCGATTGCCGCCGCAGGTCTGAAGGTGAACGCCTTTGCCAGCAACCTGCTGCACCCACGCTGGATCGAAGTTTTGCCAAATGGCGATGTGCTGGTGGCCGAGGCGTTGCAACAGGCCGATCCGCCAAAAACCCTGATGGACCGCGCCGTGCAGGCCACGATGCGCCGCGCCCATGCCTTGGGTGTCAGCGCCAACCGCATCACCCTGTGGCGCGACGCCGATGGCGACGGCGTCGCCGAACAGCGCGAGGTGTTTTTGGAACATCAGAACCAACCCTTTGGCATGGCCTTGGTCAATGGCACCTTTTACGTCGGCAATACCGACGGCATTTCGGCCTTTCCCTATCAGGACGGCGCGCTTGCTTTGCAGGGCGCGGGCACCAAGCTGTGTGATTTCAAACCCGGTGGCCATTGGACGCGCAGCCTGATCGCCTCGGTTGATGGAAGCAAGATTTATGCAGGCGTAGGCTCGCTTTCCAACATTGGCGACAATGGGATGCAGGCCGAAGAAGGCCGCGCCTGCATCTGGGAATATGACATTGCCAGCGGTCAGGCGCGGATCTTTGCCAGCGGTCTGCGCAATGCGGTCGGCACCGCTTGGGAGCCGGTCACCGGCGCTTTGTGGACGGTGGTCAACGAGCGTGACGGTCTGGGCGACGAGACCCCGCCCGATTACCTGACCTCGGTTCAAGACGGCGGCTTTTATGGCTGGCCCTATTGCTATTGGGGCAAAACCGTTGACGACCGCGTGCCGCAAGACGCAGCTTTGGTCGCCCGTGCGATCACGCCTGATTATGCTTTGGGCGGGCACACCGCGTCTTTGGGCCTGTGCTGGATGCCCGATGGCACCCTGCCCGGTTTTGGCGAGGGTATGGTGATCGGGCAGCACGGATCGTGGAACCGCTCGACCCTTAGCGGCTATAAGCTGGTGTTTGTGCCGTTCAAAGACGGCAAGCCATCTGGAAAGCCGCGTGATATTCTGTCGGGCTTTTTGTCCGAAGATGAAAAATTCTCGCGCGGGCGTCCGGTTGGGGTCAAAGTTGGGCCAGACAAGCGGTCTTTGCTGATGGCCGATGACGTTGGCAACGTAATCTGGCGGGTTTCTGCGGCCTGAACCGGCGAAAAACTGGCGAAAACCGCTGATATTCGCGGTTTTCGCTGGCAGTTTTCGGGCCCAAGCGGCATGTGTCTTCGCATAAATCCGGCAAGAGGCCAAAAATGACGTTTGGGCAGCTGAACGACCAAGAAACCCCACAAAGCTCGGCGCCTGATGTGACGGGTCTGGTTTCGGGTGCGCTGGATGCTGCCAACTTTCTAAAGGCCTTGGGCAACGAAGGCCGTCTGACCATTCTGTGCTATCTGACCTCGGGGCCAAAAAGCGTGACTGCGCTGGAAAAGCTGCTCGACTCGCGGCAAGCCGCTGTCAGCCAGCATCTGGCGCGGCTGCGGCTGGAAGGGCTGGTCGAGGCGCGGCGCGAAGGCCAAGCGATTTTCTATTCAATCCGCGACCCCAAGGTCACCGCCGCAATCAAATGTCTGGCGGCCCTTTACGGCGTGGCGGAAACCAGCGCAGACTGAAACGGCTGATCCACGGGAGGGGAGCATGGCAGATCTACCATTTGGCTTGCTTGCGGCGCTTGTTGGGCTGATCGGCGGTCTGGCCTTGGGGCTTGCCGCGCGGTTGGGGCAGTTTTGCACGCTGGGCGCGATTGAAACCGCGGTTTACGGCGACGATCAGCGGCGGCTGCGGCTCTGGGGCATTGTTGTCGGCGTGGCGATTTTTGGCACGCAACTGGCGGCAAGGCAGGGGCTGATCGACTTGCCGCAGACGATGTATCATCAGTTTGCCTGGAACCCGCTGGCCAGCATCTTTGGCGGGCTGCTGTTTGGCTATGGCATGGCGATGGCGGGGAACTGCGGCTTTGGCGCGCTGGTGCGCTTTGGCGGCGGAGATTTGCGGTCTTTGGTCGTGGTGGTGGTGATGGGGCTTTTCGGCTTTATCGCGCTGTCGGGCCCCTTGGCCGAGCTGCGGATCGCGCTGTTTCCGCAGCGCTTGGCCGCCGGACCACAGGGGATCACCGAAACCGCGCAGCGCCTGATTGGCCTGTCGCCAATGCTGACGGCAAGCCTGATCGGTTTGGCGGCGGTGATCTGGGCGCTGGCCTATGCACCCTTGCGCCAGTCACCCCGCATGCTGTTTTGGGGTGCTGTGGCGGGGCTGTCGGTGGTCTGGGCCTTTGTTGGCACCACTTGGCTGAACATCAACAGTTTTGGCGAGGTTGGTGTCGAAGGCCCCTCCTTTACCGCACCGATTGGCCGGACGCTGATCTATCTGATGACCTCGACCGCCGGCGGGCTGACGTTTTCGGTCGGCTCGGTTGCGGGGGTTCTGCTGGGTGCGCTGGCAGGATCAACCCTGCGCGGGCTGTTTCGCTGGGAGGCCTGTGAAGACCCGCGCGAATTGGGCCGCCAAGTTGGCGGCGCCGCGCTGATGGGTATCGGCGGCGTGATCGCCATGGGATGCTCGGTTGGCCAAGGCGTAACGGCGATCGCGGCGCTGGCCTGGTCTGGGCCTGTGACGCTTGCCGCAATCGGGGTCGGCGCGGTGATTGGCCTGCGGCGGCTGATCGCCGGATTTCAGCCAGAATAGCACAAGGACGTTTATGACCGATTTCGCTGACGCCGCCCGACAATCGACCAAACGCCTGCGCGAGTTGTTTCCGCGCACGCCTTTGCAGCGCAACGATTATCTGTCGCGCCGATATGGCGCCGAAATCTGGTTGAAACGCGAAGATCTGTCACCGGTGCGCAGCTATAAACTGCGCGGTGCCTTTACCGCGATGCGCAAAGTGCGCGCGGCCAAGCCCGAGCAGACCGAATTTGTCTGCGCCAGCGCGGGCAATCATGCGCAGGGCGTTGCCTTTGCCTGCAAACATTTTGGTGTTACCGGCACGATTTTTATGCCGGTGACAACGCCGCAGCAAAAGATCGACAAAACCCGTGCCTTTGGCGGAGATTGGGTGCGGATTGTGCTGACGGGTGATTATTTCGACAAGACTCTTGGCGCAGCACAGGCGTTTTGTACCGAAAAAGGCGCGCATTTTTTGTCACCCTTTGACGACGAGGATGTGATCGAAGGCCAAGCCTCGGTCGCGGTGGAAATGCTAGATCAGCTTGGCCAAGCGCCCGATTTGGTGATCTTGCCCGTGGGCGGCGGCGGGCTTGCCTCTGGCGTAACCCGATATCTGCGCAGCGAGGCGCCGCAGACAGAGTTTCGCTTTGTAGAGCCTTTGGGCGGCGCCAGCCTGACCGCAGCGCTTGCGGGGCAAGGCCCCGTAACGCTGAAAAAGGTAAACAGCTTTGTCGATGGCGCCGCCGTGGCCCGCCTGGGTGCGCGCACCTTCGAGGCGCTGAAGATGGTGCAGGCAGATGAGGTCTTGCTGGCCCCCGAAGACCGCATCTGCGTCACCATGCTGGAAATGCTGAACATCGAAGGCATCGTGCTGGAACCTGCGGGTGCGCTGTCGATTGATGTCTTGCCAGAGCTTGCCGATCTGATTGCCGGCAAAACCGTGATCTGCGTTACATCGGGCGGGAATTTCGATTTTGAACGGCTGCCCGAAGTGAAAGAACGCGCCCAGCGCTATTCGGGGGTGAAAAAATACTTCATATTGCGGATGCCACAGCGCCCCGGCGCCCTGCGCGAGTTTCTGTCAATGCTGGGCCCCGATGACGATATTGCCCGCTTTGAATATCTGAAGAAATCGGCGCGCAACTTTGGCTCGGTCTTGATCGGAATTGAGACCAGCCGGGCAGAGAACTTTAAACTTTTGTTCGATCAATTGGACGAAGCGGCCTTCAGCTATCGCGACATCACCAATGACGATATTTTGTCCGAGTTTCTGATCTAGCCCCCCTCTTCTGGCGCGACACCCTTTAGCAGGATCGATTTCGACTGCTGATAACAGTCGATCACCGTCGCAAGCTCGATATCGCAACTGCCTGTCGCCGCACGTTTTTCCCCCTCCTGACAGAGGGCAGCGAAACGGCGAAATCCCAAATTCAGGGCAGCTCCTTTTAAGAAATGCATATCCGCTTCCAGCGCTGTGGCACCCGCGCTGACAGAAATGCGGGCAATCACCTCATCTGCTTCCAACAAGAAAAGCTCGACCACTTCGGCAAAATCACCATCCCCGATTTCTGAACGCAATTCGTTCAGCCGATCCCAATCAATCATCGCGCGGTCTGCCTTTCGATGTTTCTCTGACAATTCTGGCGGTCGAGGCTTAAGAAATCGTAACGGAGAAAACCCAGAAAACGCGCAGTTTTAGGCTTCATCTAGCGTTAATCTTCCGAGGTCAAAACAGCGGCAGACAAAGGAGACTGCCGTGACGATCAGCACCCCCCCCGCCACCTTCAAGGATACGCGCAGCGGCTTGCCACCGCGTCCGGTGCTGGTTGTCGACGACAGCAAAGCCCAGCGCCGCATCTTGCAAATGCAGTTAACGCGCTGGGGCTATGATGTCACCGAAGCTGGCTCTGGCGAAGAGGCTTTGGCGCTGTGTCAGACCAAACATTTTGATATCATCCTGTCAGATTGGATGATGACAGGCATGTCAGGGCTGGAATTTTGCAAGGCCTTTCGCGCACTTCCGCGTGAAGCCTATGGGTATTTCGTGCTGCTGACCTCGAAATCTGAAAAGGCGGAAATCGCCGATGGGCTGGAACATGGCGCCGATGATTTTGTCTCGAAACCGGTTAACGCAGACGAGTTGCGCGCCCGCCTGCGCTCGGGCACGCGCATTCTCGGCATGCAGGATGAACTGGTCGAAAAGAACCGGCTGATCAGCAGCACCTTGGGGAAACTGCAAGCGATGTATGATTCGCTTGACCGCGATCTGATCGAGGCGCGCAAGTTGCAACAAACCTTGGTGCGCGAGCGGTTTCGTGATTTTGGCGCGGGAACGGCGGCGCTGATGCTGCGCCCCTCGGGTCATGTCGGCGGAGATCTGGTGGGCAGCTTTGTGATCGATGACGACAGGGTTGTGATTTATGCGGTGGATGTCTCGGGCCATGGCGTGGCTTCGGCGATGATGACGGCACGGTTGGCAGGTTTACTTTCTGGCGGCTCGGCCGATCAGAATATCGCGCTCCGAACCGGTCCGGATGGCCGCAAAGACGCTTGGCGGCCGGCCGAGGTGGCGGAACGGCTGAACCGAATGATGCTGGAAGACATTCAGGTGGATCAGTATTTTACCCTCGCCTATGCCGAGATCAACCTGCGAACTGGCGCGACCTGCCTTGTTCAGGCTGGCCATCCACATCCGATTTTATTGCATAAAAATGGCCGGATCGAAGAATTGGGCAACGGCGGCATGCCGATTGGCTTGATCACCGATGCGACCTTTCAACAGACCGAATTTACGCTGCGGCCAGGGGATCGGTTGTTTCTGGTCTCAGACGGCGTGACCGAATGCCCTAGCCCCGCAGGGGATGAATTGGGCGCGCAGGGCATGATCAGCCTGCTGCGGCAAAACTTGCCACTGAACAGCCCGCAATTGCTCGAGGCGCTGCTGTGGGATCTAAACAGCTTTGCCGGTGGGCAAGACTTTCCCGATGATGTTTCGGGCCTGATCTTTGACTATCGCGGCGATCCCTGACGCAAAGCCCGCGCCAACATGGCACGGTCGCCCTCATTGCCCAAAAGCTGCAAGGCGTCTTTCGGATCAAGCCAAACCGCCTGATGCCCGGCCTCGGTCGGCGCGCTGATTCGCAGCGTTGGCCGCGCAAGGTAAACCGTGCACAGCTTTTCCGCCCAAAGCTCGTATTCCGGCATGAAGGTAAAGCGGCGAAACGCCCCCAAACGCCGCAGTCCCGCGATATGCCAGCCGGTTTCTTCCATCACCTCGCGGTGCAGGGCGGCAATGGGATGCTCACCGGGGTCTATCCCCCCACCGGGCAACTGAAATTCGGGCGTGGGCGCTGCCTGATGCGTGACCAAAAGCCCGTCCCTATCCAGCAAAACCGCATAGACCCCCGGCCGTCGGGTATAGCGGCGGCCCATCTGCGGCGCGGTTCCATAGCGTTTGATCATGCCGACCCCTTGGCCCTGCGGTTGCTCTGACTATATAGGCGCTGTATGCCAAGTCTGGCACGTTTAGGAAACCCCATGACCCTTGGAACGCAAATCGCTTGGGATGACACTGTCCTCCCCTTTCAACTTGATCTTTCGGACATCCGCGGCCGCGTTGCGCGGCTGGACGGGGTGCTGGACAATGTCTTGCGCCAACACAGCTATCCCCCCGTGATCGAAGCCTTGGTTGCCGAGGCTGCGGTGCTGACCGCGCTGATCGGGCAATCGGTGAAACTGCGCTGGAAGCTAAGCTTGCAGATCCGGGGCAATGGGCCGGCGCGTCTGATTGCAACCGACTATTACGGCCCCAGCGAAGACGGCGAACCCGCGCGCATCCGCGCTTGGGCCAGCTATGACGCAGATCGGCTGGATCACGCGGCAACGCCCTTTAGCCAGATCGGCGAAGGCTATTTCGCGATCATGATTGATCAGGGCCAAGATATGCAGCCCTATCAGGGGCTTACGCCAATCTCTGGCAATTCCTTGGCCGATTGCGCCCAGACCTATTTTGCGCAATCCGAGCAGATTCCGACGCGGTTTTCCCTGACCTATGGCAAAAGCCAACGTCCGGGCGAGGCCGCGCATTGGCGGGCCGGCGGCGTGATGCTGCAGCATATGCCAAGCATGGGCGGGGTTGCGGCGGGCGAAGGGTCGGGCGAGGGCGGCTTGCTTGATCACACCGACATTCTGGCGGGGGCCGAGGCCGAAAACTGGAACCGCGCCAATATGCTGCTGGACACGGTCGAAGAGCTCGAGATGATCGGCCCCACCGTTGCGCCGACCGATCTTTTGGTGCGCCTGTTCCACGAAGAAGGCCCGCGCGTCTATGACGCCACGCCGGTCAAATTCGGCTGTTCGTGCAGCGAGGACAAAGTGCGGCAAGCGATGTCGATCTATTCGGCGAAAGACATCAAAACGATGACCACCGACGAAGGCCTTGTCACCGCCGATTGCCAGTTCTGCGGCGCGCATTATGAAATGGACCCCACCACCTTGGGGATCGAGGCAGAAAAGGCAAAGGGCAATGCAGGCTGAGGTAGATCGCCTGATCGCGGCGCTGGGTCGCGCGGCGGGCGCTTCGTCTGATTTTGATCTGAACCCAAACGCCGCCCCCTCTGCGGGCGGCGTTTTGCGTCCGGCGGCTGTCTTGGTGCCGATCTGGCTGCATCAGGGCCAAGCGCGGCTGATCCTGACCAAACGCGCCTCGCATCTGAAACATCACCCGGGGCAGATCGCCTTTCCGGGCGGCAAGGTCGATGACAGTGACGAAAGCCCCGAAGCCGCCGCCCTGCGCGAGGCTTGGGAAGAGATCGGTCTGCCGCCGGATCGGGTGCAGATCTTGGGGCGGCTGGGCACGCATGAAACCGTCACCAGCTATAGCATAATCCCGATTTTAAGCCTTGTTCGAGACGCTTTTACCCCCACGCCCGAGCGTGGAGAGGTAGAGGAAGTCTTCTCGGTGCCGTTGGCGCATGTGCTGGATCGGGGGCGCTATATCGTCGAAGGGCGGATCTGGAAGGGGCAGCCAAGGCAGTATTATGCTGTGCCCTATGGCCCCTATTACATCTGGGGTGCCACGGCGCGGATTTTGCGCGGTTTGGCAGAAAGGGCGGCACAGTGAAGATCAGCGGCGATTGGATCAGCCAGGCCGGCACGCAGGCGCTTTGCGCGGCGCTGACGGCGGCGGGCTATCGCGCGCTGTTTGTTGGCGGCTGCGTGCGCAATGCGCTGATGGCGCGGGCTGTGGCTGATATTGATATCGCCACCGATGCTTTGCCCGAAATCGTCACCAATATAGCGGAAACCGCGGGGTTTCGGGTTGTTCCGACCGGGATCGAACATGGCACTGTCACGGTGATCGCCCAAGGCGTGGCGCATGAGGTCACAACCTTTCGCCGCGACATCGCCACCGATGGCCGCCACGCCACCGTGGCTTTTGCCACCGATATCGCCCAAGACGCCGCGCGGCGCGATTTCACCATGAACGCGCTTTATGCGCAGGCTGATGGCAGCGTCATCGACCCGCTGGGCGGCTTGGCCGATCTGCAAGCGCGGCATCTGCGCTTTGTCGGCGAGGCTTCGGCCCGCATCCGCGAGGATTATCTGCGCATTCTGCGCTTTTTCCGCTTTTACGCGATTTATGGCGACCCAAGTCAGGGCATCGACGCCGAAGGTCTGGCGGCCTGCGCGGAAAATCTTGAAGGGCTGGCGGATTTATCGCGTGAAAGAGTGGGTGCGGAAATGCGCAAACTTTTGGCCGCCGCAGACCCCGCCCCCGCCATCGCCAGCATGGCGCAGGCCGGCGTTCTGGCGCAGATCTTACCGGGCGCCAGCCCCCGCGCGCTTGCGCCACTTGTGCATCTAGAGGCAGGTCTGCCGCCTGACTGGCAAGCGCGGCTGGCGGTGATCGGTGGCGAGACTCTGACCGAGACGCTGCGGCTGTCAAAGGCAGAAACAGTCACTATTATGCGGATTAGAGACGAAATTGGCAGCACCGCGACCCCCGCCGCCCTTGGTTGGAAGTTTGGCGCGCAGGTGGCGCAGGCGGTGGTTTTGGCTCGTGCTGCGGTGCTTGAAGCGCCACTGCCCATCGGCTGGCAAAGCGAGATCGCGCGCGGGGCAGGTGCGGCCCTGCCAGTGACCGCGGCCGATCTGATGCCCGCCCTGCAAGGCCCCGACTTGGGCAAGCGTCTGCGCGAAATCGAAGCGCGCTGGCTTGCCTCTGACCTCTATCTCGGCAAAGCTGCACTGCTGGCCTAGATCTTCTGGGCCCCGAGCTTTGGCTCTGGTTTTGCAAGAGATACCCATGTTCAAGTTCTTTGAAGGTCTGGTCGACCCCTACGCCCCCTATGCCGAAACCGATACGCCGCCGCGCAAGCTGTGGCCGTTTTTGCGTGACTATATCCGCCCGTTTCGCAAGGTCTTTGCGATCACGGCCGTGGTCTCGACGCTGAACTCGGTGTTTGACGTTGGGCTGATTTGGTATCTGGGGCGGATGGTCGATCTGCTGGCCAATGGCGAACCCGCACAGGTTTGGGCCAGCCATGGCACCGAGATCATTCTGGTGGCGCTTGCCGTGCTGATCCTGCGGCCCTTGGTGGGCGGCACCGGGGTGGCGCTGCTGCACAACACCATTTTGCCGAACTTTGGCACGATGATGCGCTGGCGCGCGCATCGGCATGTGCTGCGCCAACCGGTCGGCTGGTTTGAAAGCGATTTCGCGGGGCGGATTGCCAATCGCATCATGCAGGCGCCTCCGGCGGCGGGCGAGGCGGTGTTTCAAACCTTTGACGCGGTTGCTTTTGCCTCGACCACCTTGGTGGGGGCGGCAATCATGCTGGCGGGGGCGGATCCACGGCTGCTGTTGCCGCTGGTGATCTGGTTTGCGGGCTATATCGCGCTGATGCGCTGGACGGTGCGGCGCGCGGGGCCCGCGGCTACGGCCAGCTCGGAGGCGCGTTCGGCGGTGACGGGGCGGGTGGTGGATGCCTATTCCAACATCCATTCGGTTAAGCTTTTTGCGCATCACGATCTAGAGCTGACCTATGGGCGCGAGGCCATCGACAAGGCGCGCACCACCTTTATGACCGAGATGCGGGTGGTGACCAAGATGGACATCATTCTGACGGTGCTGAACGGGCTTTTGATCACCTCGGTCACCGCTTGGGCGCTGTGGATGTGGTATCACGGCACGGCTTCGGTCGGCACGGTGGCGGCGGCGGTGACGCTGGTGCTGCGGCTGAACAACATGACCTATTGGATCATGTGGGCGACGACGAATCTGGTGCAGAACCTTGGCACCGTGCAAGAGGGGATGGAAACCATCACCCAGCCGATTTCGCTGACCGATCATCCGCAGGCGAAACCGCTTAACTTTACCGCAGGCGCGATCCGGCTTGAGGGGGTTTCGCATCACTACGGCCGCGGTTCGGGTGGGTTGCAAGCGATCAGCCTAGCGGTGAAACCGGGCGAGCGGATCGGGGTGATTGGCCGCTCGGGGGCTGGAAAATCGACGCTGGTGAAGCTGCTGTTGCGGTTCTATGACGCCGAAGAGGGTCGCATTTTGATCGACGGGCAGGATATTGCCACGGTGACCCAAGACAGTCTGCGGCTGCGCATTGGCATGGTGCAACAAGACAGCAGCCTGCTGCACCGATCTGTCCGCGAGAATATCCTCTATGGACGTCCAGATGCAGGCGAGGCCGCGATGATCACGGCGGCCAAGCAGGCCGATGCGCATGATTTCATTCAAACCCTGCAAGACCCCGAAGGCCGGCGCGGCTATGACGCCCATGTCGGCGAACGCGGCGTCAAGCTGTCGGGCGGGCAGCGGCAGCGGGTGGCGCTGGCGCGGGTTATCCTGAAAGACGCGCCGGTGCTTATTCTGGATGAGGCGACAAGCGCGCTGGACAGCGAGGCCGAGGCCGCCATTCAAGACGCGCTGTTTGGGGTGATGCAGGGCAAAACCGTGATTGCGATTGCCCATAGGCTGTCGACGATTGCCGCGATGGACCGGATTATCGTGCTGGAAGACGGCAAAATCGCCGAAGAGGGCAGCCATGCTGCGCTTTTGGCAGCAAACGGGCTATATGCTCGGTTCTGGGCGCGTCAATCTGGCGGCTTTATCGGTTTGGAGGAAGACGCATGAAATTTGGCCCAAGGATAGAGCCGTTTCGCGCTGCCACAGACGTGCCGCCGCGCAGCACTTGGGCGTTTTTCCGTTGGGCCTTGGAGGGCGCTTGGCCCGGCTTGCTTTGGGCCGGGTTTTGGTCAGCGCTTGGCGGCTCGCTAGAGGCGATTTCGGCGACGATTCTGGGCGATGTGATTGATGCCGCAAACACGGCCAACCCGGCGACGGTTTGGGTCGATCATATCGCCCTGTTTGCGTTTTTTGTCGGCTTTTATCTGATCGTGCGGCCCTTGGTCTTTGGCATCAGCACTGCGGCAAGCGCGATTGTGGTGGAACCGAACCTATTTCCGCTGATCTTGTCACGCATGCACCGCTGGACCTTGGGTCAGGCAGTGACGTTTTTTGACAATGATTTTGCCGGACGAATCGCGCAAAAACAAATGCAGGTGGCGCGGGCGGCGACCGATGTGGCAACCGGCACGATTGAAACCGTGGCCTTTGCCTTGGCCAGCGTGCTGGGGTCTTTCACCCTTCTGGCCACGATTGACGCGCGGATTTCGGTGCTGCTGCTGTTCTGGATTGCGGCCTATATCCTGTTCATCAAGGGCTTTTTAAAGCAGGTGCGCGGGGCCTCTGGCGCCCGGGCGGCGGCGCGCGCGATGGTAACAGGGCAGATCGTCGACACCGTGACCAATATGAAAACCGTCAAGCTGTTCGCGCATTCCAAGCATGAGGATTCGGTTGCGCTTGAGGCGATGGGCGCGTTTCGCAGCAAGGCGATTGAATATGGCGTGATCTCAAGCTGGTTCCGGCTCAGTCTGATGGGGGTGGCGGGCGTGCTGCCGGTGCTATTGGTGGGCGCGACGGTCTGGCTTTGGTCGCATGGCGCGGCCACCTCGGGCGATATTGCGGCGGCGGGGGCGATTTCGTTTCGACTGGCGCAGATGACGGGCTGGGTGTCCTTCAGTCTGATGGGGATCTTTGGCAATCTGGGCGAGGTGGAAGACGGCGTTAAAACCCTGACGCCGCCCTATACTTTGAAAGATTCCGACACCGCGATCGAGATGCCGCGCGCAAAGGGCGAGGTGGTGATGCGCGGGGTTTCCTTTGCCTATGGCCGCAAAAAGGGCGGGCTTGATACGGTTGATCTGATCATCAAACCCGGCGAAAAGATCGGGCTTGTCGGGGCGTCGGGGGCGGGGAAAACCACCTTGGTGTCTTTGCTTTTGCGGCTTTATGACGCCGAAAAAGGCGCTGTTTTGGTCGATGGCCATGATGTGCGCGATGTCACGCAGGAATCTTTGCGCCGCCAGATCGGCATGGTCACGCAGGAAACCGCGATGTTCAACCGCACCGCGCGCGAGAATATTCTCTATGGCAACCCGGATGCGAGTGACGAGCAGGTCTTTGCCGCCGCCCGCCAAGCCGAGGCGCATGAGTTCATTCTGGGGCTGAAGGATTTTGCCGGCCGCACTGGCTATGACGCCTTTCTGGGCGAGCGCGGGGTCAAGCTTTCGGGCGGGCAGCGCCAGCGGATCGCCTTGGCGCGGGCGTTTTTGAAAGATGCGCCGATTCTGGTGCTGGATGAGGCGACAAGCGCGCTGGATTCCGAGGTCGAGGCCAGCATCCAAGACGCGCTTGCCAAGGTGATGCAGGGCAAAACCGTGCTGGCGATTGCGCACCGGCTGTCCACGATTGCGGAGATGGACCGCATTGTCGTGCTTGACGCGGGCCAGATTGTAGAACAGGGCAGCCATGCGGAACTTTTGGCCGCGAATGGGCTTTATGCCCGCTATTGGAACCGCCAGTCGGGCGGCTTCATCGGCACCGAAGAAAAGGAAGCGGCAGAGTGAAAGTTACCATCGATCGGCTTGGGCATTTGGGCGACGGCGTGGCGCAGGGGCCAAACGGGACGATCTTTGTGCCCGGCATGCTGCCTGGCGAAGAGGTCGAAGGCGATCTGCAGGGCGACCAGCTTGCCGATTTTCGCATTCTGACGCCTTCGGTCAATCGGGTCAAACCGCCCTGTTCGCATGCCAAGACCTGTGGCGGCTGTCTGATGCAGCATGCCTCGGATGCTTTTGTCGCCGATTGGAAGCTGGGCATCGTCAAGGGCGCGCTGGCGGGTCAGGGGCTAGAGGCCGAGTTTCGCCCGATCCTGACCTCGCCGCCAAAATCGCGGCGGCGTGCCACCATCGCGGCACGGCGCACCAAGAACGGCGCGCTGATGGGCTTTCACGCGCGGGCCTCTGACATGGTCGTCAATGTGCCGAATTGCCAATTGCTGCACCCTGATCTGATCGCCACCTTTCCGGGGCTTGAAGCGCTGGTCAAGCTGGGCGGGTCGCGCTCGGGCGAGGTATCTTTGACGGTGACGCGCTCGCTTGCGGGGGCAGATGTCATGGTGGTTGGCGGCAAAGAGCTGGATTCGGGCCTGCTGCTGGAATTGGCGCGGGTGACGGAAAGCTTTGGCTTTGCGCGGCTGACCTGGAACGGCGAAACGGTGGCGCTGCGCACGGCGCCGATGCAACGCTTTGGCAAGGCGCTGGTCTCGCCGCCACCCGGTGCCTTCTTGCAGGCCACAGCCGAGGGCGAGCAGGCGCTGCTGCGCTCGGTCGCCTTGGCGATTGGGCCTGCGCGCAAGATCGTTGATCTTTTTGCAGGCGTCGGCACCTTTGCCCTGCCCTTGGCCGAACGCGCCGAGGTGCATGCCGTGGAAGGCGATGCGCCGATGATGGCAGCGCTGGAAAAGGGCGCCAACAACGCCCAAGGCCTAAAGCGCGTCACGGTGGAAACCCGCGATCTGTTCCGCCGCCCGCTGGAACCTGACGAGTTCAAAGGCGTCGAGGCCGTGGTGATCGATCCGCCGCGCGCCGGTGCAGAGGCGCAGATGGCGACCTTGGCGCGCTCTGGTGTGCCGGTGATTGCCTCGGTGTCGTGCAACCCGATCAGCTTTGCCCGCGATGCGAAAACTTTGATCGCGGGTGGCTATCATCTGGACTGGGTGCAGGTTGTCGATCAGTTCCGCTGGTCGGCGCATGTGGAATTGGTGGCACGGTTTTCGCGCAGCTAGGGCTTGGATCGCAGGGGTTTGCGCCGAAAGACGGCCTCTAGGCAGGCTGTCTGCTTTGCGTTAAAACGCCTCAAACACAAAAAACGCGGGCAGATCATGCATATTTTTCGTATCCTCTTGGTTGTGCTTGCTGGGCTGGTGCTGACCGCCTGCGACTCCAAGTTCCAAACCTATAACGGCCCCGCCGTAAATATGATCGAGGTGCATAAATCCGAACGCAAGATGTATATGCTGCACGACGGTCAGGTGGTGAAAACCTATGACATCAATCTGGGAGGCAACCCGATTGGGCATAAACAATTTGAAGGCGATATGAAGACACCAGAAGGCGTCTATTACATCAGCACCAAGAATCCAAAATCCAGCTTTCATTTGTCTTTGCAGATCAGCTATCCAAATGCGGCCGATCGCGCCTATGCTGCGGCTCAGGGCAAGCAACCGGGAGGCGATATCTTTATCCACGGCGGCCCGCGAACCAAAACACCGCAGCCCAAGCGGCGATTCTGGCAGACTGCCAAGGAAAAACCCTCGGATTGGACCGCCGGTTGCATTGCTGTGACAGATCGTGAGATCGAAGAGATCTATGCCATGATCAGCACCCGCACCCCGATCCGCATTCTGCCCTGAAAAAGGGGCCTCTGCGGCCCCCTTTCTGATCATAAGGCCGCAAGGTTTCAGCCGCCTGTAAGCAGCGTCCACCAGATCTTGCCCGAGGTTTCTTGATACCAGGCAAAGCCAAGCTCGCGCGCACGCGGATCAAGAATGATGGCGCGGGTGTCGGGGTCTTTCATCCAAGCCGAAAGCGTCTCCAGTTCGGTCTGGAAGGTCTCGGAAATCACTTCACCAAGGAAGGTGCCGGTGTAATTCACCCGCTGCACCCGCAACAGCGGCGAAGAACCGTCAGAACCGAAATGCCACGGCCGGTTTTGCACCGCCATATCGCGCGAATGGGTCAGGCAGGCCGCATTCAGAGCCGCATTAAAGCTGACCGGCTGCACGCCGCGCGCCGCGCGCAGGCTGTTCACCGCATCCAGCAAGCGAAACGGAATCTCAGAGGCCGTCGCAGCATTGATCCGATAGACCTGCGGCAACGCATTGCCGCTCGAATCGACCGCAGGCGCAGAGGTTACGCAGCCTGCCAAAAGAAGTGTCGCGCCACCTGCGATTAAGGCCGTTCGTCTGTTCATATTTATACCCTAGCAAGCCATTTTGGCTTTTTGATTGCCCGTACTTATCGAAATTACGCGCCATATTCAAACTCTAGTCGGCAAAAACACCGCAAGGCCAGCGTCTCCTTGCCGAATGACGTTCCTTTGATTTGCGGCTTTGGACGCGAAAGCGTAAACAGCCAAAAAGAGCAGCTATAAAAGGGAGATCTGCGGATGACCGCCGAAACTCGCGAAACAGTGAATCGTCGTATGTTCATGGGGGGCGCCGCAACCGCGCTGACCGCCGCCGCAGTACCGGCATTTTCCCAAACTATCGGCAGCACCGAGGCCGATACGCCCCTGCTTGGCCCTGTGCGCAACAATCTTTCCGGTTTTCGGATGCTGAATTGGCAGGATTATTTCGACAACACCCGCAATGGTGTGATCCTTGCCGATCTGACCTCGCGCGCGGTGCATTTCTGGTCGGAAGATCAAACGATTTACAAGCTTTACCCTTCGTCGGTGCCGATCAGCGAAGAATTGACCCGCCGTGGCATGACCGAGGTGATCAAAAAAGTGGTCAATCCGACTTGGACACCGACGACAGATCAGCGTCGGCGGCATCCAGATTGGCCGGACCAAGTTCCTGGCGGATCGCCCGATAACCCATTGGGCGTGCGCGCACTTTATCTTGGCTGGCCCGCCTATCGCATCCACGGCACCCATGACACCCGCAAAATCGGGCGTCGGTCTTCGGGCGGCTGCGTCGGGCTTTATAATGAACATATCATCGAACTTTTTGGGCTGGCCAAAGTTGGCACCCAAGTTCGGCTGCTCTGAAAAACATCTGTACAAACGGATAAGCTGCGCGAAAGAAGCCCTATTCTTTTGCAGTGTGCCTTGCTCTTCACAGGGGTAGGCCAGCACTTTTTCACACCCAAGCGGTAAATGGCAGAAAAGTGTTGCTAAATTGACGAAATCACGGCGTCCTGTTGCGCGTTCGATTTTGTCGGAGTTGCTTTTCCCCAATGTGACAAGGTAGATGTGCGTTACGAGGAATATTCTTGGGTGCAGGCCGTCGCCTCTGCGAATTCGGCGGTTTGCTAAAACTGGAGAACACAAATGAAAAAGATCGCTCTTGCTGCCGCTCTGACGGTTGCTGCTTCCACCGCTTTCGCTGGCGGCATGGTTGAACCTACTATGGAACCAGAAGTTGTTGCACAGGCAACCTCCTCTTCGGCAAGCGGCATTGTTGTGCCTTTGCTGCTGTTGGTTGTTCTGGCAGCTGCAGTTTCGTCCAACTAATCGTTGGTCAGAACTTGGAAAGGGCGGCAGGGCAACCTGCCGTCCTTTTCTTTTGCGCATCCCTCTTTTGCGCCGCCGGCCAGCTGGATTAAATCCAGCCCGCCAGATTCTCTTCGATCACCTGTGTCAGGGCTGCAATATGCGCGGCCTCGTCGTTCAGGCAGGGAATATAGGTAAAGACCTCACCGCCCGCATGTTCAAAGGATTCGCGGATCTCGCCGTTGATTTCCTCTAGCGTTTCAATGCAATCGGCGGAAAACGCCGGCGCCATCACTGCGATGCGCTTTTTGCCCTGCTTGGCCAATTCGGCGACATGGTTCACCGTATAGGGCTTCAGCCATTCTTCGCGACCAAAGACTGACTGAAAGGTGACGTCAATCGCGCCCTTGTCCCAGCCCAGCCGTTCGCGCAGCAGTCGCGAGGTTTTTGCGCATTGGCAATGATAGGGGTCGCCCTCCATCAAATAGCGGATCGGCATGCCGTGATACGAGGTCACCAGCACATCGGGGCGGTGGTCAAGCCCGGCATAGGCGCGCTCGACCGATTGCGCCAAAGCCTCGATATAGGCGGGATGGTCAAAGTATTCTTTCACCGTGCGTGCCGCGGGCTGGCGCTTTTCGCGCATCAACGCCGCGAAGAAAGCGTCATTGGCGGTGGCCGAAGTCGCCCCGGCGTAATGCGGATAAAGTGGGAAGAACAAGATCTTTTCGCAGCCAGCCGCCACCATGGCCTGCACCTTGGACTGCGTCGACGGATTGCCGTAACGCATTGCAAAGTCTACCATAATCTCGTCACCATGCTTGGCCTTGATCGCGGCGGCAATGGCTGCGGTTTGGTCTTTGGTGATGGTCAGCAGCGGGCTTTCGTTTTTCTCGTGGTTCCAGATCAGCTTGTAATTCGCGCCCGAGGTGAAGGGGCGCTTGGTCAAGATGATCAGCTGCAACAGCGGCTGCCAGATCCAATCCGAGATATCGACGACGCGCTTGTCAGACAGAAATTCGTTCAGATAGCGCCGCATCGACCAATAGTCATAGCCGTCTGGCGTGCCAAGATTGGCCAGCAGAACGCCGATCTTCGGCGCTTTCACCGTTGGGTGATCAGCGGGGGCATGGGCAAGGCGGCCCGTGCCTGCGGGAATATCGGTCATAGCAACTCCTCTTGTTCCCCCCCAGATAACGCAGCTTTGGCTTGGGTCAACTGGGTTTCGTTGCGACCTTTAGCGCATCTTCCAGCCGCGAGATCGCAGATCCCGGTCGCAGCGGCTTTTGCTGGGTCTCATGCGGGGCCCAGCCGGTCAGGGTGATGATCTCGAATGTCGCGGGGATCAGGCCTTCGGCGGTGGCGAAACTTTGCGCATAGATCTGGGCGGCGCGGTCAAAGACGGCGCGGCTTGTCGGGCGGCGCAGACGCGCGTGCAGCGCATTGCCTTCGCCCATCGCGCGCAGATCGCGCATCAGATGCGCGGCATCGCGGTAAAGCACGGTCTTGGCAAAGCTGTCGGCCACCGGCAGCGCAAAGCCTGCGCGTTGCAGCAAACCTCCCAGATCGCGGATCTCGGCCATGGGCAGCACGCGAGGCGACAGCCCGCCGGTGACCTCGGCTTCGGCCTGCGCAAGGGCGGCGCGCAGCTCGTGCAGGGTTTGGCCGCCAAACAGCAGCCCCAGGAACAGCCCATCCGGCCGCAGCGCGCGGCGACATTGCACCAATTGCCCCACGGGGTCATTGGCCCAATGCAAGGCCATGGCATGCACCACCAGATCAAGCGATTCGGGCTGTAGATCCAAGGTCTCGGCATCGGGAATTGTCTGGTATGGCTGCCAAACCTGCGGAAATCCGGTGACGATCCGCGCATCCGTAAAGGTTTTGTTAACCTCACTCAGGCGATCCTGCACTTCGAACACCGCCTCTTCTTGCAAAAACAGCGCCGTCGCGCGGGCGCGGTGCAGGATCAAGGCGGTGCGGTCGGTCAAAAGTGGCGTCATGGCGCGGACCATAGGAGTGTGGCATGGGAATGCAAGATCTGCTGCATATGATCTATCCGCCGCAGTGCCTGACCTGCGATGCGCGGGTGACCACCGATTTCGGGCTTTGTGGCCCCTGCTGGGCGCAAACGCCGTTTATCGCCGGACTGGTTTGCGACCAATGCGGCACGCCATTGCAGGGCGACGCCGAAGAGCAGCAGGCGCTTTGCGATGATTGTCTGACCATCGCGCGGCCTTGGTCGCAGGGGCGGGCGGCCTTGCTTTACAAAGACAATGCGCGGCGGATGGTTCTGGCGTTCAAGCATGGCGACAGGCTTGATCTGGCGCGACCTGCGGCGGCTTGGTTGCTGCGCGCGGCACAGCCCTTGTTGCGGCCCAATATGCTGGTGGCGCCGATTCCGCTGCATTGGACGCGGCTTTTGAAGCGCCGCTATAACCAAGCCGCGATGCTGTCGCGGGGTTTGGCGCGGGCAGCAGGCTTTGAACATTGCCCCGATCTGCTGATTCGTCGCCGCAACACCCAGAGCCAAGAGGGGCGCGGCCGCGACGACCGCTTTGCCAATATGGCCGAGGCTTTGGCCGCCCATCCGCAGCGCGCAAAGCGGATCGAGGGGCGGCATATCTTGCTGATTGACGATGTGATGACCTCTGGCGCCACCTTTGCCGCTGCGGCAGAGGCCTGCATTGCACAGGGCGCAATTGGGATATCTGTTCTTGCACTGGCGCGCGTTGCTAAGGATGCCTAAATCCCTATAGTCACCTCTGACCATAAGGATGCTGCGATGAAAGCTGTCGAGATTTACACCACCCGCACCTGCCCCTATTGCGTCGCGGCCAAAGGCTTGCTGACCAAAAAGGGCGTGGCCTTTACCGATATTGACGTCGGCGGCGACCCCGCCTTGCGCGCCAAGATGACCCAACGCGCCGGCCGCACCTCGGTGCCGCAGATTTTCATCGCGGGCAGCCATATCGGCGGCTGTGATGATCTGCATGCGCTCGAGCGGTCGGGCAAGCTTGATGCGATGTTGGCCTGATGCGCGTCGGCTTGGTGCAATTGACGGTTGGCGATGATCCTGCCGCCAACCTGACCCAGACCTTGCAGCACCTGCGTGCGGCAGCGGCGGGGGGGGCTGGCTTTGTGCTGACGCCCGAATGCACCAATATGCTGTCGTCAGACCGCGCGCATCAGCGCAGCCATCTGCGGCACGAGGCCGAGGATGAAACCTTGGCCACCCTGCGGGCCGAGGCGCAGGCCTTGGGGGTTTGGCTATTGATCGGCTCGCTTGGGCTTTTGACCCAGGATGCCGATGGGCGCTTTGCCAATCGGTCATTCCTGATCGCGCCTTCGGGCAAGATTGCGGCGCGCTATGACAAGATTCATATGTTTGACGTCGATGTCTCAGAAACCGAGGTTTACCGCGAATCGGCGGGTTACAGGCCCGGTTCTGCGGCGGTTTTGGCCGAGACGCCCTTTGCCAAAATTGGGCTTTCGGTCTGCTATGATCTGCGCTTTGCGCAGCTGTTTCGCAGGTTGGCGCAGGCGGGGGCGCAGATTTTGACCGTGCCCGCCGCCTTTAACCACATCACGGGGGCGGCGCATTGGCATGTCTTGCTGCGCGCGCGGGCGATTGAAACCGGCTGCTTTGTGCTGGCACCGGCGCAGACCGGCTTTCACCCCGAAACCGATGGCAAGGGCCGCAACACCTATGGCCATTCGCTTGTGGTTGCACCTTGGGGCGAGGTTTTGGCCGATGGCGGCACCGAGACCGGCGTGACCTTTGCCGATCTTGACCTGACGCAGGTTGCCAAAGCGCGGGGCCGTGTGCCCAGCCTACGCCATGACCGCGAGTTCACCGGGCCATGACAGATAAGACCGACGATCTGGCAATCACTTTGTTTGGCGAGCTGTTCATGGCCGATCAGCTGGCGCGCAACCGAATCTCGAAGGCGCTGCCAAAGGGCATGGAGCTGTCGCATTTCTCGGTCCTGAACCACCTTGCGCGGTTGAATGATGAACGCACGCCAGCCCAGCTTGCCCGCGCCTTTCATGTCACCCGCGGCGCGATGACCAATACGCTTGCGAAACTGGAATGGGCGGGCCATGTGCATGTGCGCCCCGATTGGGATGATGCGCGGCAAAAGTTTGTGGCGCTGTCGCCCTCGGGCCGTCAAGCGCGCGATGCCGCCGTCGCCTCGGTTGCGCCGCTGATTGGCGAGGTGGTCAAGGCCTTGGGCCAAGAGCGCGTGCGCGCGGTGCTGCCGGTGCTGCGCGAAATGCGGCTGCGGCTGGAACGGGACGACAGCTAGGGATGTGGCAGCTGCTTCCCCTGCGCCTGCGCCACGCCTTACTGGGCTACTACCGCCGGATCGAGCAGGCCGAGATCGACCTGATCGCCGCAGGCGTGGCGTTTTACGCCTTTCTGGCGATTTTCCCTGCGGCAGCGGCGATCATCGCCATCTGGGGATTCGTCTCTGATCCTGCGGTTATTCAACAAGAAGTCGCGCTGCTGAAAGGGTTTTTGCCGCCCGAGGCCTTTAGCCTGATTTCCGATCAGATCACCGCTTTGCTTGCGGTGAACAGCGGCAATCTGGGGCTGACGACGCTGGCCTCGACCGCGCTGGCGCTGTGGTCGGCGCGCGCAGGGGTGGCGGCGCTGATGCGCGGGCTGAATGCCATTCACCATTTGCCGAACCGTTCGGGGCATTTGCACCAGCTGCGCGCCTTGGTACTGACCTTTGTTTTGGTGGGCATGGTGCTGTCGGCGATGACGATTGCGGTGATTTTGCCGCTGATCGTGGCCTATCTGCCCGATATCGCCCAGCGCTTTGCCTTGGCGGAAACCAATCTGGCCTTGGGCATTGTCGCGGGGGTGCTGGCGGTGGGTCTGGCCTATCGGCTGGGGCCAAATTACACCACCAGCCGCACGCCGCTTTTGTCTTGGGGGCTCTTGGTGGCCGTGGTGTTGTGGTTTTTCGCCACCCGCAGCTTTATGCTCTATCTGGCGAATTTCCCGTCCTATAACCGGGTTTACGGCTCTATCGGGGCGGTGGTGGTGCTGCTGATCTGGCTTTATGTCAGCGCCTATGCCGTGCTTTTGGGCGCGGCAGTCGATGCCGAGTTGAACGGCGAGCCGGATCAGTAATCTTTTTGCAACAGCACCCCAAGCCCGGTGCTGCCTGTTGACCCTGCCTTGGCCTGTAGCTTGATGGATTTGCTGATATCAAGGTTCAGGTTGATCTGGCTTTGGCCCTGCTGATCGACGGAGACTTCGGAATAGACCTTTTCGCTGATGTATTTGCCCGCCGTCACTTGGGTCGACCCATCGGCACCGGTTTTCACATCCAGATTGTCCAGCCCCACGCCCTTGCGCAGCTTTGCGATCACGCCATCGCCGCCGCGCCCCGCCAAAGTGGCCACGGCGCTGGCAAGTTGCAGTGCTTGAAACGGTGACAGCGTTTGCAAGCCACGGCCAAACAGCAGTTGCGCCACCACTTCCTCTTCGGGCAGCTCTGGCACCGAGGTAAAACTGACCACGGGGTCAGAGGCCGGACCGATGATGCTGACGCCCGAGGTGATGCCATCGTTTTGCGTCGTCGCGGCGATCTGGACATAGGGCGTCAGCGTGCCCTGCATCTGCAAAAGCGCCTCGGTCAGATCCAGCCGCTTGCCCAAAATATCCAGACGGCCGCGAATGAGGCTAAAGGCACCAATCGGCACCACGGCATTGGTGTTGCCGGTCAGACGCAGCTCGCCACCCACTTCGGCATCAAGCCCGCGCCCGCGCACAAACAGCCGGCTTGGAGCCGAAAGCACCACATCCAGCCCAAAGCCCGCGCCGCCCCCGCTGCTGGGTTTCGCCTGCGCAATCAGCCCTGCCCGCGCACGGGTGGCATAAACCGCGACAGGCTCGTTGATATGGCGCAGATCAGCCAAGCCCGAGGCGCCGCTTACGCCGGTTGAAGGCACGCGCAACTCGGTCTCATTCAACGCAATGCGGCCCACAATCTGCGCGCCGCCCGTCAGCGGGCCGGTCACGCGCAGCTGACCATTCAGCCGCGCCTCGTAAAGATCAGGGTCGCGCAGGATGACGCTTTGCAGATCAACCGTCAGATCGCCCGCATAGGGCGCGCGCAGTTCGGCGGTGCCCTGAACCGCAATCCGCCCCCCCGAGGAAACATCCAAGCTAGAGACCACAACCGCCCGCCCCGCCTGCAAGCCAAGCTGCGCCGAGATATTGCGCAGCGAGAATTTCAGCGCCGGATCAGCAAGCTGGCCTTGGCTAAGCGTCACCGGCCCCGACAGCGAGGTCAGCTGCAACGGCCCCCTCAGCCGCAGATCAAAGCCAAGCTGGCCCGACACACTGCGCGGCGCGATAAAGGCATTGGCCAAAGCCGCCCGCGCTTGGCCTTTGATCGTCAGATCGGCGGTGTCAAAGCCCTTGGCAAGGCTGCCCTTAACGCTTGCGTCAATCTGGCCCGGCCCCTTTGCGGTCAGATCCAAGGTGGTGCCCTTGGCATCTTGCGCCGCGGTGCCTGTCACCGTCAGCGGCCCCGGAAATTCGGGCAGCAACAGCGCCAGATTGGCGAGCCTTGCATCCAGCTTTACGCGCTGCAAGCTGCCATCCAGCGCGCCGCTGGCTGTCACGCGCAGCTGCGGATTGCTAAGATCGGCGCGGTTAATCTGCACCTGACCCGCGTTCAGCGCCAGCTCAAGTGCCAGCTGCGACGGCCCTGCAAGCAGGCTGTCGATCTGCGCCTGCCCCAGCCGCAGAGATTGGCCGGTGGCCGTCAGCGTCATCTGCGCCTGTGCCTGCGTGCCGGTCAGATGCGCCTTGCCCGACAGGCTGCCGCGATAGCCCGCGCCAAGGCTTTGCAGATCGGTAAAGTTCAGCGTCGCGGTCACATCGCTGCCCGCCGAGGCAAGCTGCCCCTGCGCGCTTGCGGTCAGGCTTTGCGCCTGCAACGTCAACGCGCGCAAAGCAACGCCCGTGGTGTCGCGCAAAACCGAGGCGCGCAGCAGCGCAGAGCCGCGCAGCACCGAATCAAGCGGCGCAATCCCAGCGCGCATGTCCTGCCCCTTGGCGGTGGCTTGCAGATCAAAAGCCCCGGTGATCGGGCTGCCGCTGCCGGTCAGGCTGACATCCGCCGCCCCGCCCAAACCGCGCCCCGCCAGACCCGAAAGCCGCGACAGGTCTTGCATTTCGGCGCTGGCTTGGCCGCTGATGGCAAAAGCGCCCGCAAGCCCCGTGATCTGACCCGAGGCTTTGGCGGCATAGTCCTCGCCCTGCAGCCTCATGCGCCCAAGCGTCAGATTGCCCGCGCCCTCGCGCCAAAAGCCCAGCGCATCGCCCCAGATCACCGACCCCAAGGCCCGCGCCAAGGCCTGATCGCGCGGATCAAGCCCTTCGGCGCTGTAGCGGAAACTGCCGCCAACCTGCCGCTTGCCCGCCACCCGCGCAATCCGGCCCGAGCCATCAAGCGACAGGGTGCTTGCGCGGAAATCGTCTCTGACAAGGCCAGAAATGGCGATCCTGCCCGCCCAGCCTTCGCCCTGCGCCGCATTATATGAAAGCTTCAAATCGGCACTGCCCACCCGAACCTGCTGCGCTGTGGTCAGCGGCAACAGCACCGCACCCCCCGCAGGATCGGCAATGCGGCCCGTCAGCGCAAAGCTTTGCGGCAGCCCATCAGATTTGACCAAAAGCGCGCCATCCAACTGTAGGGCCTTCGCGCTCAGATGAAACTGCGGCAGGTTCAGCCCACCATCCGCCGCCCGCGTGCCTGCAAGCTGCAAGGTGACTCGATTGCCGAAAAACGCGGCATAGTCGGGCAGAAACAGCGGCGCCATATCGCCCGACAGATCGGCCGCAAAGCCCTGCCCGCCGCCTTCCGCGCCGGTCAGCACCACCTTGCCGCGCAGGCGATCGGTCTGATCGGTTTGCAGGCCGATATCGGCGGTAAAATCCGTCAAAGGCCCGTCGCCCTTGATGCTTAACGACAGCGAGGGCGCCTCGGGCAGACCCAGTTTCACCGCCGCAAGCCCGCCTGCACCCTCTTCGGCCAGCAGATCAACCTTTAGCCGCTGATCCCGATTGGCATAGCTGACCGTCAGCGCAATCTTGCCCTGCGGCCCCGCGCCCGATCGTTGCAGCAACAGGCTGGCCGCCCCCTCGCCGCCGCCAAGTTGCATCGAGGCTTGCAGCTGCGCCTCCACCGCTTGGCCCAGCACCGTCGGCCCAAGGCTGATGTGGTCGGCCATGATCTTACCGATGCTGATCGAGACCGGCAGGTCTGGCAGGGAAAACTGGCCCGCCTCGGGCTTGGCCGCAGCCGAGGGGGTTGGCAGGCGCGCAAGCTCGATGTCCTTGGCGGTCAGCGCCGTCACCACCACGGCGCCGCGCAGCAAAGACGACCGGCTCCAATCCAGATTAACGCCGCGCAGCGTCAGCCAAACGCCCTGATCATCGGCAATCGTCAGGCTCTCAAGACTGGCGGTAGACGACAGCGCGCCCTGAAATCCGGTGACCGTTACCTTGCGCCCCGCCCCGGACAGCGACTCCTCTAGAAAAGCGGTCAGATAATCGCGGCCATCAGTTTGGGCTGTCGCAAAAAGCGGCACTAAGATGGCAAAAATGGCAATTATAATCCGCTTCAAAACGCTTGCCCCAAACCAACATAGACCTGCGCCCCGGCCCCCGTGCTGCCGCCCACCGGCAGCGCCACATCCAGCCGGATCGGCCCAACGGGCGTGGCATAGCGCAGGCCCAGCCCCGCGCCTGAATGCCAATCGCCCGCCTTAAAGAACTGGCGCGCATCCACCCGCCCGATGTCGAAAAACCCCACAAGGCCCAAAGACTCTGTCACTTTTGCCCGCGCCTCGAACGCCCCGCCCACAAAGGCCTGACCCCCCGTGGTAAATGTTGCACCCGCGCTGTTGCGCAACACATCGACACCCAAGGACTGATAGGGCTGGCCCCGCACCGTGCCCGGCCCGCCCGAATAAAACAGATAATCGCGCGGCGTTCCGGCAAGGCTCGCGCCAAAAACCGCCCCCGCTTGCAGCCTTGCGGCCAGCACAAAGCGACGGCCGGCATCAAGGTTCTTATATCCGCGCAGATCCAAGCTGGCCCGCGCACCGCTGTCGGTAACGCCGTAGCCCAGAAACGGTTTCAGCTCTGCCGCGGCGTAAATATTGCCGGTCGGATCGGTCTTGCTGTCGCGCAGATCCCAAACCAAACCCAGCGGCAATGACAAAGCGCGATACAGGGTCTTGCCGCCGCTATCGGTCACACGGGAATAATCAAAGGCCAACGCCGCTGTGCCGGTCAGCTTGGGCGAAAAGATATGCTCCAGTCCAAGGCTGGCGGTGAGGTAATTGGAATCGTAATCCACCTCTTGCAGCCGGCCAAAGCCTGCGCCCACGGTCAGCGTCGTATCGGCGTCAAAGGTGGCAGGGCGCGCAAGGCTGCTGCCAAAGCTATAGTCGACGCCGCCGCTTTTGGTGCCGATATTCTTGATTGCGCCATCAAAGGTCAGCCGCTCTGCACCACCAAACAGATTGCGGTGCAGCCATTGTCCGGTCAGCGACAGGCCCTCAGCGCTGGCAATCTCGGCGCCAAAGCTATAGCGCCGCCGCTTTTCCTCGACCAATTTGGCGGTAATGCCCAGCAGATCCGGCGCGGTGATGGCGTCATCTTCAACCAGCGTCACCGATTTGAACACACCCGTGCGCCGCAAGCGCTGCGCCGCGGTATCCAAATCACGCGGGCGAAACAGCTGCCCCTCTGGCAGGCCCGCAATCGCGCGCAGACGGGCCGGCTTCATCCGCTCGGCGCCCTCGATCTGCAAAGCGCCAAACCGCAGCTTTGGCCCCGGGTTAAGGCTGATATCTGCCGCCAAGCTGCTGCCCTGATGATCGGCAATCAGGCTCTGTTTCGCCACTTTCGCCTTGGCATAGCCCAGCGTCCGCCAAGCCGTCACACCCGCCGTCACCGCCTGTATCACGACGCCGCTTTCAGCAGGCTGGCACAATGCAAAGCCTTCCGGCAAAACCGTTGCCGCAGCCAAAGGCGCCAGATCAGCGCTTGAAAAGCCAAAGACCGGCCCGGCTTCCACCGCCACCCTAACCACCGAAATCGACTTCGGCGCGTTTAAAGGCGCAATCGAGGCCGCCTCGATGCCATCAAGATAAACGTGGATCACCGCCGAATAATGCCCACCCGCATAAAGCCGGTTCAGCAAACTGCCATATTCCGCCCGCGCATCAGCAAAAATCTCTTGTGCCGAGACCTTCCCCGCCTTTTGCGAGGCCAGCAAAACCGAGGCCGCTCGCAATTCGCTTTCAAGCGCCGAGGGCGCAGCCGTCACCGCAAAATCCAAACGCTCCAGCGCCGAAGCCGCCCCCGAAGCCAAAAGCCCCGCAACCGCCCATCCCGCCGCGATTGCCCTGCCCCTGACACGCCTCATGGTCTCTCCATCTTGGTTGCGCGCAGTATGACCTCTTGCCCCACAAAGCACAACGCAAGCAAAGATCACAACTGATTGCACGACTTGCTCTGGCGCATTTCCGCTATAGGTTCAAACAATAACGCGACGCGCCCCAGCTTGCCAAAACAGTCTTGGGACAACAGCCAAAGGATCCGCCGATGTATACCGCCGCCGAAACCCGCTACGACCGCATGATCTACCGCCATTGCGGCGCCTCAGGGTTGAAACTGCCCGCCATCTCGCTTGGGCTCTGGCACAACTTTGGCGAAGACACCCCCCATGCCACCAAGCGCGCAATCTGCCAAACCGCCTTTGATCACGGCATCACCCATTTCGATCTGGCCAATAACTACGGCCCACCCCCCGGCTCTGCCGAAACCGCCTTTGGCGAGATTTTGCGCAAGGATTTCCGCAGCCATCGTGACGAGCTGATCATCTCCTCCAAAGCCGGCTACGATATGTGGAGCGGGCCTTACGGCGCATGGGGCAGCCGCAAATCCCTGCTGGCCTCTTGCGATCAATCGCTGCAACGCATGGGCCTCGACTATGTCGATATCTTCTACTCGCACCGCTTCGATCCCAATACCCCGCTTGAAGAAACCATGGGCGCGCTGGATCAAATCGTGCGTTCGGGCCGCGCGC